>Ga0136651_10001552_pt1 | contig 12655 bp, 12 predicted proteins | sample Mar14236cmmetaG_FD_94867 | JGI IMG/M metagenome (GOLD analysis project Ga0136651, IMG submission 94867) | Marine hydrothermal vent microbial communities from Guaymas Basin, Gulf of California to study Microbial Dark Matter (Phase II) - Marker... ...
ACAGCTTATTAAAATTGTTGTATTTAATAACTATAAAATTAACTAAAAAGTGGACTATGAAAATTAGAAACTGGGGATTGATCTATTCCCAACTTGATATCTTGTTTGAAGAAAGGATAAAACGAATTGACTAAAATTAAGATTACACAAAAATATGGACACTCTCGAAATAGCGTTGAATCTACAAGATTATAATCTTCTTGGAAACTTATACCAGCATTTATCTGGAATTATACGAATCAATGGGACAACCAGAGAAAGCACTCAATAGTTACAAATTATATAAGAATTACAACGACTCGCTGTTTAATGAAAAAAATTCCTCCCTTATCAGCGAACTGCAAACAAAATATGAAACAGCAGAACTGGAGCGGGTAATCGCACAACTCAAACGGGAGAAGGAAAAAAAGGAGTATCAGTTAGCAAGAAGCCTTCATATGAGAGCTATTTTGATAATACTCACCGTATCAATCGTCATTATACTGATAATTTTATATATCATGTATCAGATGAAGATAAGAGCCAACAAGAAGCTGGAAAAGTTTGCTAGATTCGATTATCTGACTCGGGTGTACAACAAACGTGCCATACAGGAAAACCTCGACTATCATGTAAATTATTTTGAGCGTTCAAAAACTCCATTTGTCATTATGATCATCGATGTTGATAATCTGAAGTATATAAATGACCATTATGGTCATCCTGCTGGAGATTATGTATTACAGAAACTCACAACCTCTATTAGCAACACAATTCGAAAGCTGGATATAATTGGCAGATGGGGAGGAGATGAATTCATTGTTATTCTACCATTTACAAAGCTTGCAGGCGCAAGGGTGCTTGGAGAAAAACTCAGAGAGGTCGTTGGGGAAGAAAAATTTATATATAATGGGAAAACCATTCAGGTATCTATAATCATTGGGTTAGCAGAATATAATGACAAGGAGTCTATGCAGAATGTCATCAATAAGGCAGATCAGGCTTTGCTAATTGGAAAAAAGATGGTAAGAACACAGTGGTCTCCTAAAAAACTTATACTCATAGTTCCACTGATTCCCCTGATTTTTATTCCAGAAGTAAAAGCACAGAGTAACGTGATTGATAGTTTTCGAGAAAATCTTGATAAAGCCCCTGCAGAAAAGCAATCGGAAATTCTTTATTCATTACCGGAGGAATACGAAAATATTGATAGAGGAAGAGCCATCATGTATGCAGTGCATACATCACGACTGGCACAGCAATGCAAGCAGGAGGAGTTGGTTCTGAAATGTAAGAAAAAGCTTGGGGGATTGTATTATTTTGAGAATGAGTACGATCTTTCAGTCCAAAGAAGATATCATTAAGAGAGCTAATATTTCACATTATATCAGAAAAGAGGAGAAAAAATCCCGCGTTTGACTGAAAAACCAACAAATTTGACAATGCGTGAGCAATAAGAATTTACTACAACAAAAATAGTATGAATCAAGATTTTGATAATCTATTCTGAAAAGGAGATTCCATGGTTAAGAGAACACCTTTTTATAACATTCACAAAAAGTTGAAAGCAAAGATAATCCCTTTTGCAGGATTTGAGATGCCCATTCAATATCCATACGGGATTGTCCATGAACACAGGAAAGTCCGCGAATCAGTGGGAATGTTTGATCTCAGTCATATGGGTGAGTTTATTGTCAGAGGTCCGAATGCACTTGATTTCTTGCAAAAAACAACAGTTAATGATGTTTCTGAACTCGATGTAGGACAGGTCCAATATAGCAATATGTGCTATGCTGATGGTGGTATTGTCGATGACCTTCTTGTGTATCGAGATGAAGATTATTACTACCTTGTAGTCAATGCATCGAACATTGATAAGGATTATGATTGGCTGCACTCAAACCTTATTGAAGGAGTCACACTGGATGATGTCAGCGATGAGACAGCACTCATCGGAGTGCAGGGCTCTCAATCAGAAGCAGTTGTGCAAAAGCTAATGAACGATAACCTCTCAGAACTAAAGTACTATCATTTCATACATACTGAGATCGATGGCACTCCGGTTATGCTTTCACGTACTGGTTATACAGGTGAAGACGGATTTGAAATCTATTTCACCGCACTTGATTATGCTGAAGAGATATGGGAGAAAGTCGCTGAAGCTGGGCAGGAATTTGCTATTGAGCCAATTGGACTTGGCGCACGAGACACACTTCGGCTTGAGATGAAATATCCCCTTTATGGAAATGATATTGATAAAGATACAAACCCTCTGGAAGCCGGTTTGCGCTGGGTTGTGAAATTTGATAAAGGTGATTTTATTGGAAAAGAAGCGTTGGAGAAAGTCAAAGCAGAGAAAATTCAAAGAAAGCTGGTTCCTTTTGTTATGGATGGGAAGGGTATACCACGCCCTCACTATAAGATATTCAACGATGGTCAAGAAATCGGAGAAGTACGCAGCGGAACGATGTCACCAAGTCTCGGAATCGGCATAGGAACCGGTTATGTACACCGTAACTTCATGAAATCCGGCACTCAGATAGAAATTGAGATTCGTGATAAAATGTATCCGGCTACAATTATCAAACCTCCCTTCTACAAAGAAGGAACGGTGAAAAGTAACTGAGGATTTTGAATTAACAGTTTAAGGATTCAGATTTGTAGTTTTATTGAGATTCATTATTCTGACTTCTTTGATTATATTGTAGTTTGATTAATATACTTATTATATTTGATTTCAAAAAATCCAGGTATTATTCGCATTATTATTGACATAATTTTCGATGCCCATTTTTCAAGCTACTAAAATAAATACTAGGAAATAATTCCTTTTACAAGGAGCTATGATGGTCAAAGAAGATCTTTTATATACAGAGACTCATGAATGGATAAAAATCGATGGAAAGGTCGCAACAGTGGGTATCACAGATTACGCACAAAAAGAGCTTGGCGATATCGTATATGTAGAACTTCCAGAAGTGGACAACGAGCTTTCTGCAGGTGATGTACTTGCAACAGTAGAAGCCGTAAAAGCAGTTGAAGAGATCTATATGCCCATTGACGGTATTGTTGTTGAAGTGAATGAACAGCTTGATGATGCATCCGATCTTATGAATTCAAACCCCTATGATGACGGCTGGATTGCAAAATTCGAAATCGCAAGTGAAGACGAACTCGAGGGCTTACTCGATGCAAATGAATATAAAAAGTTAATAGGTGAATAACTAATTATTTTCCCCCTTACACTTGAGAAGACTCTTCGTTCCCCCCTATGAAGGGTCTTCTTTTTTATTTCTTTTTCTCTGCAACTTTTACAAACGAATATCCCATCCCAACTAAACATCCGGTGATTGCGAGTCCAATTCCTACCCCGAATTTATCAGAAAAAAAACCAAGTATCGGTGAAAGTATTGCGATGTAAATTGTTTTTAATTGTGTTTCGACAGAAAGTCCCGTTGCCATTATCTTCGCATTAATATTTTCTGAAATGAAGCCGACATTCATCGGTCTACGTAAATTCTGTAGTGCATAGAGAACTATAAATAGGATTATTGCTATTATTCTTACATCAAAATTTGTTGCAACACCCGCTATGATGACAGCGCTTACACCAATTATATAGCTTCCGTTTATTGCATGAGTAACTGATTTGAATCGAAGCGTAAATTCTTGAGCCTGTCTAGAGGAATAAGCTGAAATTAGATATATTAAAAAATAGGTAATCGCAATGATTATAGTACTGCGCTTTTCTCCGAGACTTATAAAAATTGGCAGGGCTAGCGCAAATGAATTTAGTATCGGCTGCAAGTAATCTTTCACAGATTTGAACAACCCATCAAAACTTGCAGAATTAAAAAAAGCTCTCAGTAGCATGGGATTTTTGAACATGGTGATGAAATTTGAAACCGTAATTCTCAGGTTTCTTACCACGCTTTTCAAGAAGGAAGTCTTCTCGATTTTAGAGACTTCCCCGTTAAGTTCATCTGGATATGATATCATAAGGAGCAAGCCGAGAATATAGGGAATGACGGAAGCTATAAATACTATCTTATACTGTTCAGAAAAAAATACTAATAATCCAGCTATCAGTGCTGAGATAGCAGAGCCAAGCTTCGATGCTCCTCGCGTATGCCCATAATAAGCCACTTTCATATTCAGATCATCATGAATGGTTAGATAGTCCAGTATCATAGCTTTATGAGTCCCAGAGCGAAAAGCTTCTCCACAGGCAAAAAGGATCATAGCAAGTGCATAAAATCCGAAACCTGGTAAAAAATAAAATATGAGAAATGATATAATATAGGATGAAAAAGCCAGAATCATGGAGAGTTTTCTTCCATAACTGTCCGCAAAAAAACCTGTAGGAATTTCTAGTATTCCAGTTGCAATCTCGCGAATTGAAAAAAGGAGTCCAATCTGCAGGAACGAGAAACCGACTGATCGAAAGAACAAAATGATAAATGGATCAAAAAATCGCAGGTTTTTCAGGAAACCATACCAGCAAAATTTATAATATTGTAGATCTTTGTTGATCATATCAAGTGGATTAATTTATTGTGTTATTTGCTCCCAAACAAAGTTCATTTTTTTTTGCAACTGATCCATAGTACCATTGTTCTCAATTACAAAGTTGACATCCTGGGAAAAAGGTTCTTGTGCATGGATTCGCTCGTAAGCCTCCTGGCAAGATAATCCCTTGCATTTTTGAAGACGCACAGCTCGAACTTCTTCTCTCGCATCTACCAAGATAACATAGTCACATAACTCGTTCATATTCCATTGAAAAAGAAGTGCGGCATCTATCACTACAAATTTAGCATCAGATTGTTCAATTTGCTCGAAAATTTCTGTTATAAGTTCGGGATGGACAATTGCATTAAGAATCCGAAGTTTTTTCTTATCTTCAAACACCATCTTCCCAAGTACTTTTCTGTCTATAGCTCCATCGTTGAGAATCTCATCACCAAATGCCTGTACAAGTTTTTGTATAATATTCTTTCTTTCCAGAATCTTATGTCCGATAGTATCAGCAACAATCACTGGAACTTGCTTCTTTCTGAAAAAATCTGCAACTGTGGACTTACCCGATGCAATCCCTCCGGTTATACCAATAATTTTCTTATTCAAATTCCTCCATCAGTGTTTGAGTAAGAATATCGATTGACACATTTGATTTCATGGTTCCGTTCTTGGCTGTTGAGATCTTGCCTGTTTCTTCAGAAACTACTATAACAAAAGCATCAGTTTGCTCTGATATGCCAATAGCTGCCTGGTGACGGGTTCCATATCTCTGCACATACTTTGTCTGTGTAGTCAGAGGTAATATTACTTTGGTAGCTACAATTCTATTATCTTTGATGACCATTGCTCCATCATGAAGCACTGTTCTCTTGTTGAAAATTGTTAAAATGAGTTTCTCTGAGATCTCGGCATCTATCACTTCTCCAGTCACGATATAGTCATCAAGACCAACCTTTTCGACCAGCACGAAGATCCCGCCGATCTTATTATAGGACATTGTTCGAATAGCATTTAGTAGTTCGGTGAAACGTAATTCGGATTTCTGGGGAAAAAGTGACCGCATAAAAGGTTTTTGTCCAAATTTTATAAGCGCTGAGCGAATTTCCGGTTGAAATAATACGACAAGTGCAATTGCCCAGATATCTCTTATAATACGTACCACGGAGCCAAGAAGTGTAAGATTTAGCAATTCAGAAATAAAATAAATTATGACAATAAGAATCAGTCCCCAGAGTATCTGGTAAGTTTTAGAACCATGCACAAGCAAGATTATCCTATAAAGGATATAAGTAACAATCAAAATATCTAGAACGTCGAGAATGTTCGGAACCAGAAAACTCATCAGTGTATAACCTTTATTACATCAATGATCTGTGCAAGTTTTTTATGTTCTGCAACTTCATGAACTCGTAAAATATTTGCTCCCTGAGTAATTGCATACGCATGAGCGCCGAGAGTTCCTTCCAGTCTGTCATCTTTCTCAGATTTCAGCAACCATCCTATGAAGCTTTTATTTGAACACCCTACAAGAACAGGAGCATCAAGACATTTGAATTCCGCTAATTTATGAAGAATGGCGACATTATCCTCAACTCTTTTTCCGAATCCAATTCCCGGATCAACAATGATTTGATTTTGAGAAATACCTGATTTTTTTGCGATTGAAATAGAATCACCGAGATAGGTTAGTATCTCCTCAACAACATCATCATAGGTGGGATCTACCTGCATATCCTGTGGTGTGCCTTTGATATGCATAACAACTATGCCGACATCATTATATTCTGCAATGGTTTTTGCCATATTAGGATCAAAATGCAAACCACTTATATCATTTACAATATGAGCACCTTCGTCCAAAGCAGCTCTGGCGACATCAGCTTTAGAGGTATCGATTGAGAGGGGTATATCAAACCTCTGCCTGGCTTTTTTGATAATAGGAATGACGCGATCTATCTCTTGTTCAACATTAATTTTTTCTGCAAATGGGCGGGTTGATTCACCGCCAATATCGATGATATCTGCTCCTTCATTCACCATTCTTTCGATCCGAAGTAACGCAGTATCTATTGAATTATATCTTCCCCCATCATAAAAGGAATCTGGAGTCGCATTAAGAATTCCCATAATATGTGTTCTGTCGAATTTCAGTGTGTATTCACCAGCTTGCAAAGAATAAGGGATTTTTTTTGTATGTATCTCAAGTAATTTCTCAATTCGCTTTCTTATTTCAGGAATTTCAAATATATCCTGAAAAGATAGTTTTTGTAAAAGACTATTGATTTGCTTCAAATTACCCATGACTATTACATCAGTGCGCTCTACTGTACCATTGACCACACCTCTACAAACTGCAGCATCACCTCCCAAACTGAGCATATCCTGTTTGATAATATTTGCAGCTCCCAGTTTTATATTTTTCAGCTTCAAAGCAACACAATGTGATTTCATATACATTGATTCTATTCCCCGTGATGTAACACCTATACGTTTTAATTCTGCAATGCAGTCATCAGCTTTTCTTATTGTGAGGATTCTATCCATATTTATTCCTATAAATAAAGCCCACAGTAATGTGTGGGCTTTTTTTCTATTATTTTACATTTATTTTGCATGTGCTTTAATAACATTTGCTAGACGCTTAACACCTTCAACGATCTGATCTTCACTGGCATAAGAGAAATTAATCCTCATTGCGTCATGACCAGAGTCGTCACAATGGAACGCAGAACCTATTACATAGGCTACATTTTGCTCAACTGCTTTATAGAACATCTCGTCAGTGTCTATATTCATATGTGCCGGCACGCGCACAAAAAGGAACAATCCACCTTCAGGTTTTGTCCAGGTTACACCTTCGGGCATATATTTCTCAAAAGCATCCAGCATTATATCACGCTTCCTGCGGTACATATTCTTTATATTTTCAATATTTTCTTCAAGATATCCTTTTTCCATAAAACGACCAACAATACGTTGTGAGAATGTTGGCGGACAAAGATCTGTCGCCTGTTTTGCTATGACGAGCTTATGAATGATCTCAGCCGGTGCCTGTACCCATCCAAGGCGGAAGCCCGGAGCAAAGATCTTAGAAAATGTGCCGAGAAGAATTACTCTTCCTTCGTCGTCAAGACTGTATATAGTAGGAACAGGTTCACCTTCAAATCTTAGTTCTCTATATGGACTATCTTCTAAAATAAGAAGATCATATTCACTTGCTATTCTGAGAATTTCCAATCTTCGTTTATGTGTCATTGTCATTCCTGCAGGATTCTGGAAATCCGGAACAATATAGATGAATTTTGGTTTATTACCACTATCACAAAGGATTTTTAACTCTTGCTCAAGAAGCTCTGCGCTCTTCCCTTCCTCATCATGCGGCACACCAATCATCTCTGCACCATATGCATTAAAGGCTCCTAATCCTCCCACATAGGAAGGAAGTTCGACAATAATCGGATCGCCCGGATCAATAAAAATCTTAGCTGTCAGGTCAAGTCCCTGCTGGGATGATGTTACAACAAGCAGATTCTCATCCTTAATATCCATCCCGTTCCTACGAGCATGTTTGAGAAGTTCTTTTCGAAGAATTGGATCGCCTTCTGTAGAACTATATTGCAGTGCAATCTTTCCTTCTTTGTCCATCACCTCGTCCACCACTTCCTTAACTTTCTCTATCGGGAATGATTCCGGTGATGGAAGCCCTCCTGCAAAAGATATAATCTCCGGTTTGGCTGTTAGTTTCAAAAGTTCCCTGATTACAGATTTTTTCATACGTTTTGAATTTATAGAAAAGAGTTCTTCAAAATTTACTGGCATAGTCACTCCTTGGTTTGATTTTTTTTAATATTCACCGCAATTATTCGAATTACTGTCAAGTAAAATTCTTTGTAGTTATTAATAATGTATCTAATTATGTAACAAAAACAAGAAACAAGTCTATTGACATGATTTTACCTATCACAAATATAGAATTTATTAATTACACAGGATGAATATAATGAAAATCAAACTTATTATAACGTTAGCTATATTGCTTTCATTTTCAACAATATATGCTAATAATTCGACTGAAATTACACTTCCCGATCCGTCGTATGAAAGCTCATTTTCAATTGAAAAGGCTTTGTATGAAAGGCGCTCAATTCGTTCGTATGATAATACAACATCTCTTGCATTACAGGAAATCTCTCAACTCCTGTGGGCTGCATATGGAGTAACAAAGCCATATGAGAAGCCTGTATTTCTTCGTGGTGGACTTAAAACCGCTCCATCAGCAGGAGCTTTGTACCCACTCGAAATCTATCTTGTTGCGTGGAATGTTGATGAGTTAGAAGCAGGAATTTACAAATATTTCCCCGAGAACCATTCACTGATATTAACCATTGAAGGAGATAAGAAAAATCAACTAAGCTCAGCAGCATGGAACCAAACATGGATGGAGGGTGCTGCGAGTGCAATTGTTTATTCAGCAGTATATTCTCGAACCACAGACAAGTATGGGAGTCGAGGACAAGACCGATATGTATGTATGGACCTTGGTCATTCAGCACAAAATGTATATCTTCAAGGCGTAGCACTTGGCATAGGAACCTGTGCTGTAGGAGCGTTTAATGATAAGGCAATAAAAAAATTACTCACATTACCTGATGAAGAAACACCGCTCTATATCATGCCCATTGGAAAAATCAAGGAATAATTCTATTTTTTGAATACTACCTTATAGAATTCTATAGAACCCCATACAAGACAAACAAGACCAATTGCCCATTTCGCTGGTTCTGCAAGTGGATAGTGGGTATTGTACCAGAATAGTAAATCAATTGTACATACCAGTAAAATAATACAAAATATTATCTGTACCGGTCGTGAATATCCCCACTTTGTTTTCTTGGCGATCACTACTCCTAACCATGCAGAGAGCCAGCCAAGGATTACACCTCCACATACATCCATAGGCCAGTGTACACCCACTGCTATTCTAGAAAATCCAACAATTAATCCAAACAGTAATCCAAAAATATATATTACATTTTTCCTGACCGTAAAAGCAATCACTCCCATAAGCGTGACAATCGTTGTTGTATGTCCTGATGGGAACGCATGTTTCGTCAAACGTCGTCCAATGATATGAAAGGTGTCATTTTCCAGAACGCCTGCAGGTCGGGGCAGATCGAGGATTCTCTTGAGACTATGCAGAATGATCATATAAATAACTGACGCTATGAGCACACTCCATATAATATCCGGTCTTTTCTTAAGAAATGGAAACAACAAAACTGCGGCGACAAGCCCGTCTCCAAACAAAGTTAAAATAGCCAGAAATCTGTCGCCAGTGATCGTATGCGTTTTATTGAAAAACAAGAAAAGCTGTGTGTTGAATCCCGTCAGGTGTATTATACAAATAAGTACGGCAAAAATGAGAAGGGGTGACCACACCCAGGGATCTTTAAAGGAAGGAGCACATTTTTTCATAACGTGATCTGATCTTTTCAAAATTTTTTGGCAACGTTTTCTCAATAAATTTGACATTCAAATACAAAATCCGTAAGCAGCTTTTGAAGAAAAGTAGGTTTATATGAAAAATTTTGATCGCATTTCGCTCTCACTCTTTGATATCTTCAAGGATACAACGGCATTGTTCATTCTTGGAATCGGTTTTATCGTCCGCTTTGTTGCAAGCATTTTTGTGACACTTGGCATTGATGAAGCATACTATGGTGTGTGCTCGTATTTTCCTGGCTGGGGTTATTTCGACCACCCGCCGATTGTGGCTCTTACTGCCGGACTGGGAAGATGGTTGAGCGGATCATACTCAACGCTGAGTTTGCGTTTTGGTGCAATTCTTCTCTTCGTTGTATCATCGGTTCTCATGTATTACATTGTGAGGAGTCTCTTCAGCAGAAGAGCGGCGATCTTCTCTCTTCTATTCCTCCATACGATCCCCTATTTCTTTGTCGGAATGGGTGCATTCGTGATCCCGGACAATGCGCTTGGTGTATTCTGGCTCATTTTTATTCTCAGTATTATGAAGGTTCAGCAGACTCAAAAGGGAGTTTGGTTTCTTCTTTCGGGTGTGAGTCTTGGCTTTGCGATGCTCTCGAAATATCATGCGATCCTGCTTCTCGCAAGTACAGGTTTCTGCCTGATCGCTTTTAAGGAATGGCGCAGATATTGGAAAAGTCCGTTTCTCTATATCGGGCTTTTGTTCGCCGGATTGGTTTTTCTTCCGAATATTCTCTGGAACGCTCAGCACGATTGGATCTCTTATGCGTACCAGTTTGGAAAGGGTGTTGGACGTCATACTATTTCTTTCACGAAATTCTATCAAGGTGTACTCGTGCAGGCTGCTTACCTTCTTCCGTGGATCATGGTAATTCTTATTATGAGTGTGATAAAAACAATAGATAGGAATGATCCCAAATATCGATGGCTGCTTCCTTTTGCACTTCTCCCGATCGGCATTTTTACTTTGATCGGTGCCACACAGCAGATACTTCCCCATTGGCCTATGCCGGGTTATCTTGCTGCAATAATTCTCACCTCCGGGTGGATGCTCTCATGGAAAAAGCCGGCAATAAAATGGACATTCTGGAGTACGGGGATCGTGACTGCTGTGCTCCTCATTATCATTGTTATTCATTCGATTACTGGATTTCTCAACCTGGGTGTCAAAATGGATCTCACACTGGAAGGATATGGCTGGAATGAAGTGATCGAGGAGTTAGAAAATAGAGAATTGTTAGAAGAAAACACCTTTCTTTTCACGCATAAATACATTACAGGCGGCGAACTCGGCTATGCAGCCAGGAAAAAATATCCTGTCGCAGTTTTTGATAAAAAAAGCGCACACCATTTTGCCTATTGGTCCCCGATGGATTCTCTCATGGGCAGGGACGGTATTTTTGTCATGCATCCGCGCTATACCACAAGTCCTGAGAAAAGATATTCAGAATATTTTGAAGAAATAGTTCCGCTCAAAGGAGTAATGATCTACCGGAATGGGAACTATGAGATGACCTATAATTTGTGGCTGTGCAAAAATCTTCAGAAAGCATATCCGCTGGAGTATGGTCCGTAAAAATAATAGCACACAGATCCGCCGGTGGGCGGACACGTTTACACCGATTTAACAGAATCCCTCTGATAAATTTCTCATCTATTAACAAAAGACATGTCATTTTCAACTTGATTGGGAAACTAGTTTATCAATCAACGTTAGAAGTGCTCTGGATTCCTGTTTTCCCAGGAATGACAATTTCTGTTTGATCAAGTACTATTCTGTAAAAGCAATTTCCTTCCTTTTGTGTGTTTTTTTTATTGGATTGAAATAGTTATAATATTTGAAGGTATTCTAATCCCTAAAGCTTCACTTGAAACCTGCAAGTGTGTGTTGTCCCATAATCTCATCCGGATTCCAACAATGAATGATAAATATGGATTAATTCCATGATCAGAATGTTTCGCACCTTCAAGAGTGAAAGACCACTTATGATCTCCCCATTTCACATATCCCAGTCCAAATCTGTAGCCATAGAAAAATGGACTTTTACTTCCATATATTTTTCTCTCCCATACGACATACCCAAACTGGTGATGCTTGGAATAACTCCCCAGAAAGATCACACTTTTATCTGAATATTTGAGTTTTTGAGTCACTCCAATTGAAGCCGTATAACAGCCTAATAGTCCAGGTCCAACATCCATAGATATCCCCGCCATCATGCCCACTGACTCCTGTAAGCTTTCTGTGATTCCATCTCCCCTGTCATCGGCTGTAATACAAAAGTGCAAAACGAGAATAAGGATAGTTACAATAATGTATTTTTTCATTATATCCTCCTCTGTATAGGACTTATCACAAGCTCTTCGACTTGTGACAAGTCCTGATATATTCTCAATAAATCTTTATCTGGGTTTCTATTATTACTCAAAAACCCAATTCCTTCTCTATACCTGCCATTGCCTGCAAAGTATGATCGATAAAATCTTCGAGTGTAAGACTAACCTTGATGTCTAACATTTTTATTATTTTTTTTTATAAAATTTTTCATTGTTTCAAAGGGTCTTTTACCCATGTTTCTGTACCCTCTATGAGGACGTTCATAATTGTAGTGATACAGCCATTTATCTAAGTCTTTCTGCAATTCATCCA
>Ga0136651_10001553_pt1 | contig 12654 bp, 28 predicted proteins | sample Mar14236cmmetaG_FD_94867 | JGI IMG/M metagenome (GOLD analysis project Ga0136651, IMG submission 94867) | Marine hydrothermal vent microbial communities from Guaymas Basin, Gulf of California to study Microbial Dark Matter (Phase II) - Marker... ...
CATCAACTGTAGTTGGATTTGGTATAGGATTACTAGTCGGTAGTATCGCTACTTATCTGATTAAAGGTAGTGAAAATAAATAGGAAGATTTAAATACTTGTTTCTTTTTTTTAAATTCAACATGAGCCCTAGTGTTCCCACGGGGATACTAGATGTAATGTTTTAAACAATGCAACAAATGGAGGAAATGTAAAATGGAAAATGAAAAGAATGAATTCGATGATATAGATGTAAGTGAAGATGAAGTACCAACAACACCTTCTGAAGTACCTGGAGAAGCAACTGGAGATGATTCTGTTATTGACACTAGTACAAGCAAAGTATTTGATACAGATAGATTGCCTAGTGGTAGCAGTGCACCAAAAAGAATTGATCTGAATGGAAAGGTTGTGAAGATTATTAAAGCAGAGATATATGAGCCAAGTATGAATAAACCATTATTGAAAACAAGAGAAGGTGATGGGGAATATCAGAACTGCACATTTAAAGTATATTATGACAATGAAGGTCAAGTAGAATTCTATAGTGGAATAAAAGCATTTTGGAGTCCAGAAAAAAGAAAATTTGGATCACCATCAATATATAAAGAAGGAACCAATCAAGCTGCAAAATTATTTCAAGCATTTTGTAAGTTTAAAGGAAATGATCCACATGAATTAAATTTAAAAGAATTAATGGATGGATTGAAGAGTGGACTTCTTTATGGAAAGATTGAATCACAAGAGTTTAAATCTCCAGATGGTTCAAAAGCACCAATGAAGAATATCATTGTCGAATTTGTAACACAATAATTTTTTTTCTTTTTTATGTATTTTATTTAGAGGGAAAACTAATAAAATGAATAAAGACTTAAGATGTTTTAATATAGATTTGATTAATACAATGACCGGATATGAAAAACATCAAGCTCTAAAAAAATATCATATGTGGTTGAAAGAAGTTAGAAAAGAAGAGCGTAGATTATTAAAAAACACATCATCAAAAATATATAAGTTTAAATCAAAACAAGTATATAGGTCAAAATCAACATATTTATTTAATATACACAATTATATAATACGATACAATACATATTTTACTTTAAAAGGAACATTAACAGAATCAATCACAATAGCTTAATAAAAAATGAGCAAACCAACATCCTTTAGTCAAAATAATATGTTTGAACATTGTTCTAGATGGTGGTATTATTCATATCTAAAGAAGGTGCCGTCTATACAAGATATGTGTTATGCTCATGCTGGATCTGTTATACATAATTGTTTGGAGAAGCATTATAATAATGAGATAACTGTTCAGGATGAGTTGAAGAGTTTCTTCAATAGAGAATGGAATAAATATAAATTAGATTCTACTAAGCTATTATATAAGAAAGATGAATATTGGTTGATGATAATCAATGGAATCAATTTGAATAAGAAGTTTACAAGTACAGAGCTTAAGATTTTCTACCCTGATATTGTTGGATATTTGGATGTTGTTAATACAGAGACAGATGAGATTGCAGATTGGAAATCATCTACAAGAAGAAGAGAGAACGAAGAAGAATATACAAAACAATTGAAATTATATTCATATCTATATTATAGGAAGTTTGATAGATTGCCTAAGAAGGCTATTGTTTATTATCTTAAATACTCTGGAGATAAAGGAGAGCTTAGTTTTACTCCGACGATGGAAGATGTAGAAGAGATTAAGAAATGGCATGAAGATATATATACGAAGATGCATGAGATAAAGAATTCTATGAAGCTGCCTCCGATGTGTAAACAATGTCATTTCTTTTGTCCGTATAAGAATCTTTGTGCAGGTAGTGATAAAGGTATTTTAAAATATACATTACATTATTATGGTGCTAAGATATATTTGGATGGTCCTATATCAAATCTACTTCACATAGGAATAGACAAGAAGTTTAGCTATGAATTAAAAGATGCATTCTTTATCAAGAAACATAATCCTCATGCTATGACGACGATAAAGTTTTGGAATCTTAAGAAGCGATTACTACCTATAGGATTTAAAGATGGGTTGGTTAAGACATTAAATGATTATGCAAAATATAAAGGTTTGAAGTTAGCTTTAGATGTTGAAGATCATAGACAGTGTGATACAACTATAGTTGAGATGCCCAATGAATTGATAGGTAAGAAGTTGAGAGATTATCAAGAGGATGCAGTGACGACGTTTTTCAGGAATAAGATTGGGTGTTTGGAGTTGGGAACAGGTGCTGGGAAAAATTTAATAGCAGCAGAATGTATAAGAAGAGCAGGAGTTAAAACGTTATTCATTGTAGATAAGATTGAATTATTGAGACAAACTAAGAAAGTGTTTGAGGATTCTTTAGGAATAGAGATTGGTGTGATAGGTGGAGGAGAAGAAGATATCAAAGATGTTACTGTGGCTACTATTCAAACATTGATCAAACGTGTTAAGAAGTATGCAGATTATTTGAAGACTGTGAGATTTTTAGCAATTGACGAATCACATCATTCTGCGTCGAGGTCATTTTTTAAACTTTCTCAATATTTAATTAATACAGAATTTCGGGTAAATTTAACTGGCACATATACAAGGGACGATGGAAATGATATGATGATGTATGCTGTTGGTGGTTATAAGATATTTGATTTGAGTAGTAAGGTATTGATTGAGAATGGATGGTTGATCAAACCAACTATTAAATTCATAAAGAATTTTCTTGATCCAAAAGAAATAAAGCATCTAGAAGATAATTCTAAAGAAGGACTTATTAATGAGACTGAACAGTATTCATTATATTATAAATCATTCATTGCAAACAATTCAAAGAGAAATAAAATAATAAAAGAGTTGTGTGATAAGAACAAAGGAAAGAAGATATTGGTATTAGTTAAATTGATTGATCATGGAAAGTTATTGGAGAAAGAGATTGAAGGAAGTAAATATCTTTATGGTGAAACAAACAAGAAAGAAAGAGAAGAGATGTTCAAAGAATTTACAGAGGGTAAACTCAATGTTTTGATAAGTACAATAAGTATCTTTGCTGAAGGTATTGACATTCCACAATTAGATACAGTCATCAATGCCAGTGCTAACAAAGGAAATGTAAAAACAATACAAGTTCTTGGGAGAGTATTGAGAAAGATGGAAGGAAAGACCAATGCACAATATATTGATTTTGTAGATGAGCCTAGATTCTTTAGATTAGCAAGTCTTGCAAGGATGAAGATCCTAAGACAAGAAGGACATGACGTACAACAAGAGGTGTATGAAGGATGAAATACAAAACAATATTAATAGACCCACCATGGCCCGAGAAAGGAGGAGGTAAGATAAAGAGAGGTGCAGACCGACATTATCCTGTAATGAAAGTTGATGATATTATTAAATTATTAAAAAAAGTTCTTGAGGACAAAACAGAAGATAATTGTCATATGTATTTATGGGCAACAAATAATTATTTTAAAGAAGGATTTAGAATCCTAGAAGAATTAGGATTTAAATATAAAACAACAATAACATGGATGAAAGATAGATTTGGATTAGGACAATATTTTAGAGGACAAACAGAACATTGTCTTTTTGCTGTTAAAGGAAATATTCCATATAAGGTTAAAGACGGTAAAAGACAACAAGGTGTTACAGGATTTATTGAGGAAAGAAGAAAACATAGTCAGAAGCCTATTAAGATGTATGAGATGATTGAGAAGGTTAGTTATCCTCCTTATTTTGAGATTTTTGCAAGAGAGAAAAGAAAAGGATGGAATGTATGGGGTAATGAGGTGAATGAACAAGATGATACAAAATTTGGACTTTCTCAATATGAGTAGAAAGGAAGGACATGATGTACAACAAGAGGTGTATGAAGAATGATAAGTAGATTATTAATAATTAGTGTTTTTATGATAGTATCAAATATGTTTGTTGCAGGACTTTCGATAGAAAATTATTTTGTTTTAATTATAACGTTTTTAAATATTGTTACTTGGATATTTGTTACAACTTCAGAGATAACAAAAGGACAGAAATTTGTAGAGATAAAACTTACATAAACCAAACCTTTATATACAACCTATGTTATATAACATACTATGGAGGTAATAAGAAAATGCCAAGTTCATTAATTTCGGTTTATTGGAAGGAAGACCAATATAAACAATATAATAAAAAGAAAAAACATTATAATAGTATAGGTAGAGCAGCAGCGAAAAAAGAAGTATTAAAAGATATGAGGGAATAAGATGACAATACAAATAAAAAAAGAAGAGTTTGTGACATTTATTAAAAAGGTGATGATGACTGATAAAGGAGCTATCAGCGAATGTGTTTTTGATTTCAGGGAAGATGGGTTATTGGTTGAAGCAGCCACCCCACCTCAACAGGCAATGGTTTTTGCTATTCTAAAACCATCTGCATTTAAAGAATATTCTCAGATAGGGCAGATTGGAATTGGAGATTTGACAGATCTTAAGAAGAAGGTAGACAAGTTCAAAGAGTTTGTTGAGATCAAGGTTGAAGGAAATCTATTGACAGTGAGTGAGAATAAGAAGACTTTTGAAATTGAACTTTCAAGCATTGAATATATAACTAATGGAAGTGGTTTAGACAATGTTAAAAAACTGAGTAGTTTTGTAGATAATTTCATGATGACTGCAAAAGATCTTAAAGACTTAAGAGTCAATGCTCAGATGATAAAGGATTCTAAATTACATATTGAAACGAAAGAAGGTGCTGTCCTTTTCTCAGCGAAAGGGAAAGGAGCATACAAGGATGAACTCATGTCACCATCTTGCAAAGGAGGAGCCAAAGCAAGTTATGGGATGCCATTGTTTGAAGCGATAGAGAATCTATCCGATACTGTTGAAATACATATTGGAAATGATTATCCATTGAAGATCATAGAGAAGACTGATAATAGCGAAGTTACAATCATAGTAGCACCACATGTTGATAAGGAGTGAGAATGAAAAGAATAAGAAAAGATTTGATAATGATTGAAAATATTTCAGTCTCTAAAGTATGTTCAACCAAAGGTACTTCTTATAATAAAATTTATTTAAATAAAAATGTTGAAGAAGGAATATATGATTGTATATTAATAAAAAAATGAATCCAATTAATAGTGTATGGACAGAGAAGTATCGACCTAAGAAGATAGACGGTATAGTAGGAGATTTTAAGGAGAAGATTAAGAAGTATCTTGAAGACTCGTCGTCAATGCCGCATTTTTTATTTCATTCTAAGGCAGCCGGAACAGGAAAAAGTAGCCTCTGCAAAGCTATCATAAATGAACTTGGATGTGATGCACTTATATTGAATTCTTCCGACGACAGAAAGATTGAAGTTGTGAGGGAGAAAGTCAAAGAGTTTGCTATGACAAAAAGTTCTAAACAGAATATGAGAAGATGTTGTTTCCTTGATGAATTTGATGGGATGCTCAAAGCTAGCCAAGAAGCATTGAGAAATATTATGGAAACTTATAGTAGTAATGTATTTTTCATATTAACTTGTAATAATATTAACAAAGTTATTGAGCCATTACAATCTAGATGTGTTGTGATACCTTTTGCATATCCAGAGAAGGAAGAGATATATGTTTATCTTGAGATGATATGTAAGAATGAGAACATGGAATACAATGAAGAAGGATTGAATGTTTTGATTGATATGAATTATCCTAGCATAAGGAATTGTGTTCTTGCTCTACAAGATCTTAAGACTGAAGGTAAGTCTGTATTGAAAGAGAATATAAAATTGGTTGATGAGTTGTATGAAAGGATGTGGAAGTTATTACAAGAGAAGAATTGGAAAGATATCAAAGTAGAAGTCATGCAGTCAACAATAGATCCTAGAGAATTGAATACATATTTTTGGATTAAGTCAATGCAGGAAGATCCGATATCAACAAAGATGATTCAGCTACTTTGTAGAAATGAAAGAGACATAGCTCTCGGTAGCGATTCCAAGATAATATTTGTGACATCATTGATAGAGATGGTACAAACGGTGAAATGATTAAAAAATGATAAAAATGAAAACATACCATATGATTGGAGAATGGAGTATGGGTGAGATGAAATGTCCTACATGTGATAGCATAATAAGATTTGATACACCTGGAGATATAGAAGTCAATTGTGAATCAAAAAATAAGATACAAGTAGATGAGTTATTTGCATTAACTAAGAAGTGTAAAAACCCTTTATGTGAATGGAGCAAGATATGAACATCTTCCAAATACTAAGTAACTTATATACAAATCCTAAAGCAGATTGGATTATAGAATTGAATAGTGAAGATATTAAACCTTACTTGATTCAACGATGGTTGGTCATGAATGATAAGGTCAGGGGATATGCAAGATGGTTAGACAAGTATGTATTCCCTTTACAGAATCATCCTAAGATGTATCTGAGTTTGGCATGGAGTATCATAGCAGATGTTGATGGTAAGAAGTTTAAGAAAACACCATTCATCAAATACATCAAGAAAGCAGAAGAAGAGACAGAGTTCGATTTTATATTGATGAAGGTACGAAAACATTTCAAGATGAGTGATAATGATTACAGGCATAACAGGAATAGAATCCTTGTAGCAATAAGAAATGATATGTCATCATGGTTTAGTTTTTATGGTATTGAGAAAAGATATTGGAAGAAGTATTGTATAAATTTTGATAAGATAAAACAGTTTGGTAATCGGTCTATTGGTAGTCAAGAAGGATTAACAAATTTCAGTTGAGGTGAAAATAAATGAAAACAGATAAGAGGATGATAATAGTTCCAGACTTTATGATATTCTTAAAAGAGGTAGAGAAGACTCCTGGATCAACTGTTACACAGATCACTGCTTCTACTAGTATAACTTATGTTCATATATTTAATATAAAGAATTCTTTATTTGAGAAGGAATGGATCAGTATTCAGAAGGATGGAAATAGCAATATGATTCATTTGACAGAACAAGGACAGAAGATAACTGACGGTATAAATTATCTATTACAAGAGATGTGTATTGATGAGAAAGATATTAATGATTATAGAAAGAGAACAAAAACAAAAAAAAATAAAGAGGTAGAACAAGATGAAGGAATACATACAGAAGGAGTACTTCCAGGAGATACGAGAATGGAGGAAGAAACACAAACAGAAGATATATCTGAAGCCAATGAAGTTACCGAAGGGAATGAAGTCGAGGAAGTGAAGACAGATGAAAATTAAAGAGATGTATGCAGGATTTACAAACACACTTAATGTAGGTAGGTTTGCATTATTTATCAATGTTGATGAACAGGGAGCTTATAAAGATATTGATGAGATAGTTAATCAAGCAATCTTTTACAGTAGAGTCATATTGGTTGGTAAGGAACCATTCCATCAGAAAGAAGCTATAGCTAAATTAATTAAAAATACTTTGAAGAAGAATCCAGATGTTATGTTTGAGATCTTTACTAAGGCATTAATAAAACCTACACACATAAAACATTTTGATAATATCATATTCAATGTCAATGTATACATTGATGAGTTCTTAGATCATAAGATTATAGAATGGTTTAATCAGGCCAATGCTAATTTTATATTTGATGCATATGATAAAGATGATACAGATGCTGTGTTGTTATTATCTCAGGACATAGGTATTAATAAATCTAAAGTGTTTTTACATATCTATACAATGACAGAAGAGTTGATGAATCAGATTAGATTGAATGGACACAACATATGTCTGAAATTAGGTGATGGGTTTTGGGAGATTAAAGATGAAGTATGCAACTAAATTTATACATGGGGTGAGGATATGTCCTGCTAATTATCCTACTTCAATCACAGAGGTTATTGTGGATAAGTATAAGTTCAATTGTTGCAGCACTGCAGATAAGATGAAGTGTGGTTATCAAAGCATTAAACCTATAGTGTTTGAGTATCAAGGAAGAGTTGAAGGGTACTTTTTATGTGATAAAGGGGAAGGTGGAAAATGATTGAGGAAGTATTAATAGTCAAGGGTGATGACGTGGAAGCTGTGAAAGAGTTTTTGAAGGAGAGGAAGAAGAAGGAACATGATTTCAGATTGAACATGGTGTTTGGTGCTGAACTTGATGAAGAAGGGGGGATGAGAAAATGAAAATCGGTAAATGCACATATTGTGGGAAAGAAGTTCACATAAATCCATGTGATAAGGATGATCTTATTTGTTGTAAGGATTGTGAAAAGAAAACTAATACATTAGACTACCCATTAAATCAATAATTAAGGTATTGTTGTAGGGGGATTGTTAGCAGGAGTTGAAGCATTATAAATAAATGACAGACGAACTTAATAAACTCAGTTTGAAGAAGCAGGATCTTATTAGACAATATGATTCTAAAGAAATCACAGAAGATGAATATAATAATAAGATGTCCGATGTCTTGGCGAAGATAGATTACTTCACTAAACAAATTATCAATGAACAGATAGATAAAATCAAAGAAGAAGTTCCCAAAGGTCGAAAGCCAGTTGATGATAGTTATACACAGTTGATCATAACAATATTAAAGTCAGATGCTATAGAAGATATCGAAATGGCTGCAGATGCTATTGATGACATAAAACCGGGAAGAAAGAGGAAAAGGAATATAGAACACACAAGAGAGATAATAAGGTTTGTGAAATATAAACCAGTTGGAAGATGGCAAAAATATAAATGGAATGAAGATAAGTTTATGTTGAATGAGGTAGATAAAAAATGAATGAACAACAAAGTCAAGGAGGAGGAATGGGTGCAAGTCCTATATTGATATTAGGAATCATAGTATTTGTAATGCCGTTTTTTAATTTCATAGTGCCATGGTTCCCAGGATGGTTGAAAGGCGTAGGAATAGTATTAATAATAATAGGAGCAATACATTCAATATTTGGATAATGGATACAAATAAATTATTAGTGGAAATAGAAAAAGAGTTTGATATGATTCATGCATGTGATTGTGATTATGGTTGCCATTGTTGGGAGAATTTTAAAAAGAGGATGAACAATGATTCATAAAGATACTTTAATCTATGATATAGAAACCAAAACATTTGGAAAGCCAGATGCAGATAAAGATCAGTTCAAAGTATTTGGTTGTTATAGTTATAAGACTGAGAAGTATTATTATCTTACTAAGTCTGCTGATATTCAGAAAATAATTAATGATCATAAATATTTTGTTGGATTCAATAATGTCAAGTATGATAATCCTATATTAATAAGAGAAGGAATTGATTTTAAATATAAGATAATTGTTGACCTGATGGATATATTTATCAAGAGAGCAGGTGGGATGAAGATAAAGAAAGGGATGCTTGGTGATCTTCTTATGAAGTATTCTTTAGATTTCATTACTAAGACACTTGGATTGGTTGATGAAGAATCTGGGAAGAAGGATATTGATTATAGTATCTTCAATAAGAATGTATGGTCTGCAGATGAAAGGAAGGAGATTATTGAATATCTTAAAAGAGATGTAGAAGTAACCAAGAAGTTGTATGAATGGATTGAGGATTACTTTGCAGACTTTGTGAACTATGTTGATGATAAGGATATCAACAATAAGAATTATCTCAAATGTTCTATCAGTGCTTTTGCATATAAATCTATCTGTAGAGAATTAGGGTGGAGTGAGGATTATGATGACAGGACAGAAGGTGAGAAGTACGGTGGAGGGTATGTGAGTTATCCAAAAGATGAGAGTAATGTTGGAGACATATATTGTATAGACTATAGTTCATTATATCCACATGCAATCATGCAATGCAATTTTTGTTCCCCAGTAACTAAAGGGTGGGATGGTAATGGAAAGTTCAAAGTTGATGGAACTTATAATGATAAAGAGATGGGCAAAGTAGAAAGTCTGATGAAGAAATGGTATAATGATAGATTAGTATATAAGGAAGATAACGATAGGAGAGAATATACATTAAAGATCCTACTTAATAGCACCTATGGAACCGTCGGCAGTTCTGTATTCAAAAGAATGTATAGTAGAGTTGCAGCTAATGATGTGACTCAGATATGTAGGCAATGGACAATGTTAGCTAGAGAAAGATTTAGAGAAGCTGGTTATATAAATTTATATAGTGATACCGACAGCATTTTTCTTTTAGACCCATTTAAAGATAAGAATAAGATGCTTAAAATTAAAGACATGGTAATACAAGAGATTAAAGACAATGTTCCATTTCCATTGGATACTTTTGATATGACTGTAGATGATGAGATAACACATCTATTCTTTTTTAAGGGGTTGAGCAAAGAAGAGAAGGTTGACGAGTATATGGACGAGGATGATTATAAGAACAAACCATTGGGTTTGATGAAAAAGAATTATTTGTATATAACAAAAGAAGGTGATGTCATCTATAAGAATCTAGGAGTCAAGAAGAAGTCAACATCATTATTAACAAGAAAGATATTCAATGAGTATCTAATTCCTAAGATAAAGGAGGAGAAGAAAGTTAAATTTGCCAGGACGTATTTCAAGAATCTTATATTAGAACTTCTTGAGAAAGATATATCATTAGCAGTGATGAGGAAGAATGTAGATCATCATAGGAATTATAAATCATCATCAAGTTTATCAGCACAGATATCTGCTAAGTATGGAGCAGGTATACATTTCTTAATTCCAAACAATAAGAGTGTTGGTGTCGGTAAGAAGAAAAAGTTTTGTACATTGGAAGAGTTCAAAGAAAGAAGTTTCAAGATAGAACATATTGATTTGGATAATGTATGGAAGGAGCTTGATTATTTTATCAAGCCTGTGGTGACAGCGAAGCTGTTTGATTTTGAATGAGGTTGAAAATGAAATGTGAAAATTGTGATATATGTGGAGAGAAGTTATCTGAAAGACAGTTAGAAATACTTGAAGAGATTTCGGAACATAATATTCCTTGTTATTGTGATGTTGTTAGAAGGATAGATGATTTAGAAGAAACAATAAATAATTTAAATAAGGTTGTTGAGGTAATGAAAAATGACAGTAAGGAAAATAGTTGAAGTAGAATGGTTTGATGCTCAAAGTAGTTTGCAATCTTGGACTATTGAAGAATTGGAACAACTAGTTCCATTACATACTTTTAGTGTAGGATACCTTTTGATTGAGAAGAAAGATTATATTGTTTTGGGATTTATGGACTTTGCTAATGGTTTGATTAAGCATCATCAATGTATACCAAGAGGAATGATAAAGAAGATGGAGGTGATTAGAGATGCAAATACAAAGGAATGAATCAATACTTGCAATGGTTATGATTATAATTATTGTATCCATGGGACTTTTTAGTTATTTCAATAGAGAAAAAAGTGAAACAATTGAAGAAAATGATTTTGATGAAGATGCATATTTTTTAGGATTGGTTAGAGGATGTGATATAGGATGTATTGATTATGATTTAAGACAGAATAATTTTACATGGAATACAACGGAAGAAGAATATGATATTTCAAAGTCAATAATGTATAAAGAATGTTCAAAACATTGTTTAGAAATGTATGGGAGAGACAAAGAAGAATGAAAAATAAATATATAATACATGGAGTTATTTGCTGCACAGATAGTAAAGAAATGAAACAAGTTTTAAGATATGCTTGTATTCAAGCTGTTGATATTACACCAGAAAAAACAAGTGTGTATACAGGAAAGAAGATTACTTGTAAAAGATGTTTGAAATATTTTGGATATTAGAGGTTTAGAATGAAAAGATATATTTGTGATGGGTGTAAAAAAGAAAGTGATTTGGAAGAGGATATTCCAGAATATAAAATGTTTGTATGTGATAGTTATGATGGTGAAGATGTGATGCTTTGTGTGAATTGTGAAAGAACAATAAAAAAGATGATGGGGTTAGAATGATAGAAGAATATTACATAGTGTGTTTAGAACAAAAATCAAGAGAAGGAACTTTATTATTTTGGAGACCTGATAGTAAAGGGTATACATCTTCTTTAGAAGAAGCAGGAATATACGATAAAGAGTTTGCAGATGATATGAATATGAAAAGAAGAGATATTGCTTTAACAAAAAAACAACTTAAAGATATGTGTGAGATATATACTGTTGTTGATTGTAGTTTATTAATGTTAAAGAATATGAAAGGTAAGACGAGGTGAACAAAAATGTTAGAAAAAGATTATGATAACCAAGAAGCACTTAAAATATTAAAACAATTATCAGAAGGACAAATAAATTATTGTCAAGCTTATGAAATGATTGAAAGTAAATTATTATGAGAGGTTGAAACAAATGGAATGTGGTAAATGTAATAGTAAAAATATTTATGATAAAGGAGAATTTAATCCAAAACTTAGAGCGGTGTTTCAATGTGATGATTGTGGTGCAAATTATATAGATGGCACATGGAAAAAAATATGTAAAGAATGTAAAAAAGAAACAGAAAAATTATATGATTTATTTGTTCCTCATCATTGTAAAGAATGCTCTGATAAATTACATAAACAAGCACAAGATAAAGGTGATTATTGTTCACTTTGTGGTTATTTAAGAATGGATTGTTGTTGTTAACTGAGAAAGAAAAATGAATGATAACATATGTAGATGCAATGAATGTAATAATCATTTTTTAGAGATATTGATAAACAGTGATAATTGTCCATTGGCTTATTGTAATGGAATATTGACGAGGATAAAGGA
>Ga0136651_10001555_pt1 | contig 12645 bp, 18 predicted proteins | sample Mar14236cmmetaG_FD_94867 | JGI IMG/M metagenome (GOLD analysis project Ga0136651, IMG submission 94867) | Marine hydrothermal vent microbial communities from Guaymas Basin, Gulf of California to study Microbial Dark Matter (Phase II) - Marker... ...
GATCAACAGACAGGGACGGTAGGATTAAGAAAAGAAGTAGTTGATAAAGTAATTAGAAATATTGCAAAACCTTCTTATAAATTTAAGCAGGCAGTAAGGATAGTAAAAACAAACGCATGGAAACAGACATTCTTTAGAGCAAACACAGACGTACTAACAGGAGCAGATAACTTTGGAGTAGAGGGTATCCCAAGAGGAGCAGCATTCCCAAGAGCAACACCGACCACTGAAGAAGTAAATTCTTACATAGTAAAATACGGACTAGAGGACTTTATTAGTTTCGAGGACATTATGAGTAGTGAGATAGATCAAGTTAAACAAATAATTTTCAAACTAACTCAGGCAACAGTAAGCGCAGTAGATGGAAGAATATACAGCACACTAGCAGAAAACGACACACCAGTTAATATTCAGTCGATTACAATAACACTAGGACAATCATGGGACGCATCAAGCGCAGCAATAATAGACGATCTAATGCACGCAAAACAATTAATCGGTGTAGCAAATTACGATACGTCAAACCTAACAGCATTCATAACAGAGAAGGACCATAGAAGCATTGTGAATTATCTTGCAGAGAAAGGGGCACAGTTCCCAAGTGTAGGTAACGATATGGCTAGGAATGGAAGAGTGGGAAAAATAGCAGGTATAGGTTTAGTAGTCTCTAATAACGTAACAGCATCAAGCGCATTAATAGTAATACCTAAAGTTTGTGGAGCATGGAGAGAAAGTGTTAGTCTAAGATCTGACATGGAGAAAGACGCATTTAAAGGAACTAGGGTTAGAGTAGTTGAGATGGGAGTAGCACAGCTAACAGATCCAAATGCAGTAGTTTTGATTAGAGGAACACAAGCATAATTTTATAAACATCAATTTCCTAATATTTCTATGGAGTTTAAACCTGAATTCAAAGTTAAGGAAGATAAAGGTAGCTATCACGTACCATGCGTAAGAGAAAAGAAAAAGGATGGATCAATAGTGATGCATGCGCCTTCACCGGAAGCAATGAAAAAAGCAATGGAGGAATACAAAAATAGCAAGCGGAATGTATCAAAGGAATAAGGCAAATTGGATGAATAAGATTGTTGATTATGAAGCAGACACTATTAAGGTTATGTTATTAGACAACTCACATTCATTCTCAGCGACGGATGATGTGATAGGAGATGTAGATACAAACGAAATTTCTGGAACAGCTTATGTAGCAGGCGGAGCAACACTCGCGAGTAAAGCAGTAACACAGGCAGCGACAACTAAATTCGATGCAGACGATGTGACATGGTCCACAGCATCTTTCACGGCATACCACGCAGTTATCTATGATGTGACGGCTACATCTAATTTAATGATTTCTTTGGATTTCGGAGGAGAACAAACAGTAACAGCAAACGACTTCACGATCCAATGGCATACTGACGGCATTATAACAATTACCTAAATGGTCGCAACAACAAACTTAGTCTCATACTATAAGCAAGACGAAGGATCAGGGACGACAATGACAGACGCACATGCTTCAGCTGATGGAACAATTACAAACGCGACAGTAAACAGCACAGGGATAATTAATACTGGTTATAATTTTGATGGGACTTTGGACTATGTGACTCTGCCTACTGGTCACTTTGGACTTACAAATATGAATGAGGATTTTAGTATTAATTTTTGGTTTAATAGTGACCTCAACTCAGTCTACCAAAGACTCTACGAATACGACACAGGCGGGACAGGTAAATTAGTAATTCAGAAATGGGGTAGTGGAACAACTGATAAAATGAGATTTTATTCTATTGGTGGGAGTGGGACTATATCAATCACAGGAGACGACGCTATAAATTCTACAGGTTGGCACATGCTAACTATCACACATGACGGCTCAACTTATAGGATGTATATAGATGGAGCAGTGCAGGTAGACACAGCTTCAACAAAAACACAAACCCTTTCAGACTCTACTGCTACCTATGGATGCCGTTCTAATACTCCAACTTTCTCAGAAGCATTTAGTGGAAACATGGACGAGTTGAGTTTTTGGACTAGGACTCTTAGTTCTGGAGACATAAGCGATTTGTATAACTCGGGAGCGGGTTTGGCATATCCTTTTGCAGCAGGAGATATAACAATAGAGCCAGCAGCAATTAATGCAACAACAGGGACAACATCACCAGTGGCATTAATAGAAGTAGGCCCAGGGGCAATTAATGCAACAGTAGGAATACCAGAGCCGACACTAATAGGTCCAATACCAGTAATTCCACCAGTGGCAGCAGCGAGGCTAAGTGGGAGTATAACAGACTCAATAGCAAGAGAAAGACCTAGAAAAAAACGAAAACTAACAGAGGAAGATAAAAGAAAAAGACAAATTGATAATAATTTCTCAGATGAAATGTTGCAGATACACAACGCGGGCGGAAGAATATAATGGGAGGATGGACAGGAAAATTTAAAGACACGATTTGTTGGGATGGAGAAATATGTTCGGAAAAGATATCAACAGAAGAAATAGTAATAAACAATCCGGCATCAGAGTTACTAGATATCTTATTTTCTTCTCTATCCTCACACTCAGGAGCAGGAACTGAATTGTATGCGAGAGGGACTCAACGTTGGAATATAACAAATGGGATAGGAGATCTAAAAGGATCTATAAACTACTCAACACCAGGAGACAACCCAGGAATTTCTTTTAGAGGATTAAACGACTTAGGAAGAACTGATATAGAAATGAGAACTCAGACAGGAGGATTTGAAATAGGAACGCATGCAATAGAAACAAGACCACCAAGAAGATTTATTATAGATGCAGATGGAAATGTAGGAGTAGGAAACGAAACACCTACACAACCTTTTTCAGTGAAAGAGAAATCCTGTATGACAGCAATAGGAGGCTTCGCAATAAAACTAACAAACAAGACAGGAACAAACAGCGTCGGAGGTCAATTAGTAGAGTGTGATTCTTCTACTGATGATGCAGTAGAACTTAATGATATAGCAGGAGATCACTGTATAGGTGTATTTTTGGATGATGGAATTGCCGACGGAGAAGAAGCATGGGTTGTTATTAGTGGAGTTGCTGAAGTTGCTTTAGATGATAATGTTGAGGCAATAAGAGGTTACTGGATGGGATCAGGAGCGGAAGAAGGATATGCAAGAACTCTAGCAACACCACCAGTTTCGAGACACTGGGAAGAGATAGGACACTGTTGCGAAAGTGTTGCAGCCGGAGGAGCGGGGACACATATTAAGGCAAGATGCATACTACATTTTAACTAATAGAAACATTTAAATACTTTGTGTGCGTATATAAAGTATGATAAAACTGATAAGAGAATGGCGTAAAAATAAGAGAGATCAACTACTACATTATGACGCGATAGAGTTAATGTTATTTCAAATCAATGTCAAATTATCAAAGGAGAAGGAGGTAAAAGATGGAAACAATAACAATAAACAGCGTCGAGAAAAAAGCAAGTAAGACTAATGTACCATTTTGGGCGGTTAAATATAATGGATCAGAAAGCGCGACAATTTGGGATGAAACTATTGGAGGATATATATCTCAAAAGATAGGGCAAAATGTAAGTGTAGAAATAACATCAAAGGGAAATTATAACAACATCAGAGGATGTAATATGACCGGAGGAAATCAACCAATGGGGTTAGAGATGAGTGATACACAAATGCCACCAATAGAAGAAACACAACAACCAAAAGGATCAGTGCATAGTGTAAGGGATAATACAATAATCGCGCAGGTAATTTTAAAAGGTGCAGTTGAATTGACAAAAGAGCGAAGGTTTGGAGTTAAGGATGACTTAGGACCTTATTTGTGCATGTGCGTCGAGGAATTAGTTGGAGCATACAAATTGGCATACGAAAATCTACAAGTTTAATTATTAAGGCCTCAATTAGAGGTCATCATACTCACGGATCATCTCCGAGAAGTGAGAGCAGGCGAGGAGGAAACAAAGAGGCGACCAATGCCGAACCTCCGAGGAATTGGTGCAGATTCGAATCCTGCCGTTTGCTTAAGTGTCGCTGAGAAATTCGGCTTAGAGTAATTACTAAGGAAAGGCACTATAAAATATCCGATACGCTGACGCTAGGAAAGACTAGGATGTGGGTAACTTTGCATTGTCATAAATCAAAATGCCCACATTTTATAATCTCGCAATGCGATGAGGTAGGTGGATGGCGTATCTGAAACCTACCTCAGCGAGACCGACATTATAATCATGGAAACAAAAACACAACTGGAAACAATAGTAAGTGAGATAGTTTCGGCGGAGAGTGTAAGGAATAAGAAAATTCCTGTACTACCTATCGTTGAGATCTACAACAGCTACAAAAATATAAGGGATCCGCGTATGATGCGAGAGATACGAGATTATTTGTATTTTGATGAATATAGCTTAAAGCTCTAGCTTCCGCAGTCATCAAGACTGCTCCCTACATGGGCTTTAGATTGGCACGCCAAGCCGCTACGTTCAGCAGATACTTAAGCATTTCGACGGGTAGCAAATGCATAACTATCGGCTTCCGTGCTCCGCAACTTGCTTAAGTAGTCGTCGTTGTCTCTACGGCTATAGAGAGACAACTCTCTAAAGTATTGAATAATTGTAAGGAGGTTAATTTAATATGGTATGGAAAGTAGTAATGCATAAGATCATAAGAGAATTTAAGACTGAGGCTAAAGCAGATGAATGGAAAGACTGGGTGACTATAGATGAAGATAAGTTAGTTAGTTTTGAAGTTGTTGAATACGTAGACGATGAATAGGGAAGAATTGGCTGAGAAGATTGAGTTTTTGACTAATGGTGAGTCTGAAGATATAACTATTGGAGATTTGATTGGTGATAGGTTTTATCTAAATGACTAAGTATCTAGAAGGAGAGTATAAATGGGCTTGGATTGAAGATGATGATCTAGGCTTGATTTATAGATATTGTTGTTTTGGAGAGTGGGTTGAGGCCCCTCTCCCTTCTTTTTTGACGTTATTATAAGCACCTCTAGCAACCGATAGCTTCTTTAAGCTGTCTTACTTCTAGTTTGCAAGCAAACTACCCGGAATACGTCTCTATGGGGCTAGGTTGCTATACTTCTGGGGAAATAGGGCAGCAAAGCATATAAGCTAGCAGTGCTAGCACTGCTACTCGATGCCTTCGGCTCGAGCCACAGGGCTTATAAGCTATGCGGCCTAATATAGCCAGCTAGCACAGCTATCTGGGCTAAGGACTGGACCATTCAGGGCCTCGGTCAAGACTCGGCCCCCTACTCGCCTTCGCCTGATGGCTCGGCTCGCCAGGGCTCGCCTCGGCTCGCCCGCCTAGCCTATGTTATGTGTTTATTATGTATTATGCGATTATTGGGTGTTTGTGTTTTTTTGTGAGTCCACGTCCAAAGAGAAAAAATATTAAAAAAGTTCGCACAATCCACAATTTAACTGCGGGACCACAGAAGATATATAAAGATTGAGTATTTGTTAATTTTGTCTCCACGGTAACCTGTGGAATCGGTGTCACTTGGTAGAAGGAGGCGAATATCCAAGCAAATTCATAAATCCAATACGAATAGGGGCGGAGAAGACCGGACGCCGTCGGGGGAAAGGACCTCCGACGTAAAATCATACACAAACAAGAAAGTGTGCCTATATAAAACAGAGTATAGATCAGTTGAGAAGGATTGGGAAAAAAAGCCAATTTTTAACCAAAGTACATAGTCGAGATGCTGTTAATAAAGGGCTTTTTAGCTAGCTAGCTGTATTTGTTTTTATAGGAAGGTTTATATACGCACACATCTTAGATATTATCATGGGCGGAAAAGGAACAGGAATTACACTCGCGAGAGAAAGATTAGATCGGATGAATGAATTATGGAAAATTATAATTAGGGTGAAGGATGTACAAAAAGCCGTCGCTATGTTTCAATTTAGATATGGGACGAGTAGAAGAACAACCTTAGATTATGTGAAAGTATTAAAAACGGCGGGAAAGATTTGATGGATGGTAAAGACGAAGCAAGAACAGTCCTCTACAACAATTTCACCAAAGCAATTAATGAAATCAACAAAATCTACGAACACTGGAGAGAAGGAGGAACATTTGTGGAATGCGAAGGATGTAGTGGGTTACGCAGAGAAAATTCTGGAGATTAAATTAGATGATTGGCAAAAAGAATATATCAAACATGAAGGAAACACTGTAGTTAGGGCCGGCCGTCAGTCTGGTAAGTCATTTGCCGAGTCCCTCAGAGTGGCTCTGTTTGCTTTACTCAATTCAAAAACTTCAACACTCATTATTGCATCAGTCGATCGTCAATCTATCGAACTCCTCGAGAAAGTTAAGTCTCAGATCATGGGATTGGCAAAAAACCAAATTAAAGGAAGGCCAACCTTCCACAAAATAGAACTGAAGAATGGATCTAAAATTAGGGCAGAACCCGCAGGACAAACTGGTTATGGCCTCAGAGGTTTCACAGTTGATAAGCTTGTCGCGGATGAAGCACACTATATTCCGGATGCTGTCTTTGTGGCCCTCAGACCTATGCTGGCGACAACTGGAGGAACCCTGGACCTACTATCCACTCCACGGGGCAATGAAGGATTTTTCTACGATTGTTTCACCGATGAAGGATTCCACAAAATCCATATCATGTCTAAAGATTGCCCTAGAATAACAGACGAATTTCTAGAACAAGAAAAAAGAAGGATGACAAAATTAGAGTATTGCCAAGAGTACGAAGCAGAATTTTTAGATTCATTAATGCAGTTTTTCCCTAGAGAATTAATTGAAAGTTGTTTTAGTGAAGAGAGATTAGTAAACACTAGAAATTTTTTAGGAGTGGACTTCGCGGGACATGGAGAGGATCCTAATGCCTTCGCATCAATAGAGAACTACAAAAAAATATCATACATATATGAGACTCAAACAACAGAAAATCAGAAAGCATGGGAGACAGTGAATAAAATAATTTCTCTAAACAGACAATACAATTATAAAAAAATTGGGGTTGATGATGGAGGTTTGGGATCCCCAATCCTAGACTATATGCTAACAAACAACGATCTAAAAAGAAAATCCATAGGCCTAAACAACGCCAAAAGAGACATAGACTCAGAAGGGAGAACAAAACAACTTAAGGGGATAGAAATGTACTCCTGGCTAAAAATCATGATGGAGCAGGGCCTTGTTAAATTCTCTAAAAGAAACGACGAACTAATAAGATCACTAACTTCTATTCAATACGTCGTCGAGAAAGACACAAAAAACATTAAAATACATGGGAGACACGACCATATTGCAGAAGCAGTAAAAAGAGCAGTTTGGCTAGTAAAAAGCAAAGGATTAAATATCATGAGTTTCTGTTAAAATCATGGCCGACACAGGAATATTCGCAACAACAGCGGAGATAGGGAGAAAAGCAGGAGAAAACGCTAGTGCAACATCAAAAGCAGAAGCCTACACAAACGACTTTATATCACAAGCAGAGTCTTTTATTAATTGCGCAACACGAAAGAATTGGAGTGATGGCTATACAGGATTAAATGCAGATGTGAAAGGATTATTAAAAGAAGTAGGATCTAATTTGGCAGCAATTTATGTAATTCAATACGATATGAGTGGGTTTACTTCAAACATCGAGGCGGAGGATATGATAACAGTACTTAGAGATGCAGCATTAAGAGGAATTAGTATTCTTAGAGATAAAAACGTAGAGGCATTTATGGATGGCGCATGATTTTAAGGCATTCCCAGAATTACTGACAAGCCAACTAACAGAATTCTACTTCGACAGCCCACATAAACAAATCTTCGAGGACTTCAACGCTAGGGTGACAAAAGTAACAGATGGGGACACAATTAGGGTAAAGTGGGGAGAGAGGGATTTTGATTTTCCTGTAAGGTTTGCGAACATAAGCGCAGCAGAACTCAATGAGGAAGGTGGGGAAAGAAGTAGGGATTGGTTGGCAGAACGAATAGAGGGAGAAGATGTTTTAATTATGGTTGATCCATCAAACAGAGTAGGAAAATTCGGACGATTAATTGGTGAGGTGATACATAGGGGATTAAATATTAACGAATTGTCAATGGCAGAAAATCAATCAATAGATTTCTCATCAAGAGCAGACCAACCACTACAAAACTTCGACAAAATACTGAAGGGGTTTTCAATATGAGTCTACCATTCAACAGTTTTCTAAATCAGAAAGACGTGAGAGAGACAGGACAAATAGTAACAAGCCAACAAAAACCAATAGTTATGAATGACAACGAGATAACTGGACTACCAACACCTACGGTTGATACGTCGGCAGCGAGGAAGAAATACATCGATGATGAAATAACAGCAGTAGAAACACTAGTCACAGCAGCAGAAGCAAAGATCGCGATCGAATCAGGGACTCATTATTGGAGTGCAGCAGGGACGGCATTTATAGTATTAGGAGGAACAGCTAATTATTCAGTAAAAGATATGGCAAGAGTTACAGCATCGACGCCAACGGTATACCTACAAGTGCATGTGAACCTACCAGACGGAGCAGTTGTGACGAGTGCAAAATGCGACGGAACTCCATCAGAGACATGGGAATTAGCGAGAAATATCCAAAGTGGAGGAACAAAATATACGATGGCAACGGCCAACTTAGATACAGCAGACACAAGTATAAATTACGCAACAATCGACAACTCAACATATAGCTATTATTTTTACGTAGAATTAACGGGAGGTGGTGACGACCTAGACATGGCGAGGATAACATACACACTTTAAAATGGTAGAATTAAGATTAGACGCAGCAGAAGTAAGCGATCTCGAGAATGAGATGACTGATTATAGTGTGGACACCGACGACACGGACACAACAAGCGATCAAAAGGAAACAGAGTGGACGAATCAAAATTGGACTCAACAATATGGATACTTCACACAAATTCCAGAGATCAACGCAGCTATAAACGCAAAGGCAACATGGACAGTGGGGAAGGGATTTAAGGCAGATGCGCAGTCAGAATTATTACTAGACACACTAAAAGGGATAGGGATAGACACCTTCAACACAATCCTAGAAAATATGATTAGGACTTACTATATTGGAGGAGACGCATTCGCAGAGATAATCAGGGACGAGGAAGGGAATTTAATTAATATGAAACCACTCAATCCAGGGCAAGTGAAAATAATAACAAATAGACAGGGGATGGTGATAAAATATAAAGTAATGACTTCAACAAAATCAGCAGAAATAACATTCAAACCAAGTGAGATATTCCACATGAGCCGTAACAGGGTAGCAGACCAAGTACACGGATGCAGTGTTATTGATCCAGTTGAGAATATTATTTTGGCCCGTAACGAAGCGATAGCCGACTATAAAATAGTGATGCATAGAAACGTTTACCCTCGTATGATATTTCATTTATCAACAGATGATCCAGTAGAAATAGCAACCTACAAAGCAAAGATGGATAAAACTTATGCGAAGAATGAAAACCTTTATGTTCCTAAAGATACAGTTGTGCCGGAGAATTTAGGTGTAGCGCCTAACTCAACGCTAGATCCTAAGGCATGGATTGATCAACAGGGAGACTTTTTCTATGAAGCTATTGGAGTTCCACAAATCATCTTGGGCGGGAGCGGAGAGTTTACCGAGGCCTCTGCTAAGATCGCCTACCTAGCATTTCAACAAAACATCGAGGAAGAACAATTATTTATAGAGGAGCAAGTACTATCACAACTTAACCTAGTAATAGAGTTAGAATTTCCTGCATCCCTAGAGAACGAATTACTATCAGATACTAAAAAGGATGGCGCACAGAACATAGACGCATCCGAGACAACAGCGGGGGAAGAACAATGATGGAATGGACTGAAGTTATATCAAATGTAGGATTCCCAATAGCAGTATGTTTATGGTTTATGTTGAGGACAGAGAAGGTGATTAATAATAACACAATAGTTATGAAAAGAGTGGAGGCAAAATTATAATGGTAAGAGGATTTAGACCAGGGGACGAAAAGAAGAAAAAGAAACCTAAAATCGGAGATGCGGAATTTCAAAAACTACCAGCTGCACAACAAAAAAGGATTAGAGAGTTAGCATCAGATAAACCACTAAACGAATTATCAACAACAGTAAAAGATACAAGAAAAAACACATTCGGAACAGCAAAGAAAGGGGATCAAATACCAAAAGGAAAACCAAAAATCAAAGAAAAAGAAAAAAGTAGATTTGAAATGGCAAAAGATCTAGGGAAAGAAATATTAGAAGGTCCATCAATGGATGACTTTAAACCACAGGAGTTAGATCCACAAGTAGGAGCAGACTTAGATAAATCGGCAATAGGAGGATTAAGTTTAGGGATCACAGCAACAGGAGCACAAGCACTATCGACGACGATAAAAACAGCAGCAACACAAGCAGCAATACGATCAGGTTTTAAACAACAAGCTAGGGCAATCACAGGACAAACATTTAAGGAGACAGGAACTAACGCAGTAATTAATACGAGATTTCCAGTAAATACAAAAGTAGCGGGGTTATCTTCTAAGATATTAAATAATGCTGGACTATCAATCGGAGCATCAAGTATATTACTTAGTGTTATTGGATCATATCCATTCGCAGGATTTATCAAAGAAGAAGCATTACAAACTCTAGGCTTCGCAACAAACGCAGCAAAACAAGCAGGGGATTTAGAGGGACAACAAGAGGCAATAGATCAAGTGAATGAAGTACTTAATCCGACAGCCTGGGATAAAGTTTTTGCAAGTATTCCATTCGCTAATGTAGTAAAACAATTAAGAGAATTTTATTCAGCAGCAGCGACGAAGAATGATATAGATCAAAAATCATTATATAAACAAATAGGAATACAGAAAGGAAATATTGAAAGTGATTTTGCTAAAGAAAGAAGGAAGACAGACGAGGCGGCACAACAACGACAAAACGAACAGAGAGGACTAGATGCAGAGTATTTTAAACTATTAAGAGAAAATAAATTTGAGGAAGCGGAAGAGTTTAGGATCATAAATTTCCCAACATAGAAAAGTTTATAAAGGGTGTGTGCTTATAGAATACATGGAAAAAACAGAAATACCAAAAGAAGATAAGAAAGAAGTTGTACCAGAGAAGTCTGAGGTTGAGAAAGTTAAGGAAAACTTAACAGAACTCAAAGAAGCAAACGATGCGACAGAAGCGGAACTATTGAGGGGAGAGCAGCTAAGGGCTAAAGTCCAGAAAGGAGGAAAGAGTGAAGCTGGATCAGAAGTCTCAACAAAGACGCAAGACGAACTCGACGAGGAAGCAGCTAAAACTTTTATGCAGGATGATGAATAAGAAACTCAAAAAGGTAATAATCAAACAGGCAAAGGAAGTGATCAAACAGTGTGAGATAGATACTAAAAGATTACAGGGCCATATTGAAAAGATTGATATTGATATTCTAACAGCGGAAGCAATAATTAAGGGCGTGAAGTAATGCACTTACAATTTATTTTAAGAGGGATAAATACACAGGTTGAATTATGGAAGATTTTGGCCCAGGGGCAATTCTACAAATGGAAAAGATTGAATATGGATACACAAAAAAAAGAAGAGATTTTATGTCAGGGATCACTAAGACCATCAGTACTCGGAACATGGGAGTTTATTTTTCCAAGAGAAGCACTACCAGAGGTATTATCTACAATGGGAGCAACGTTGGAGAACGGAGGAACAGGAGGGAATATTTCATTAAAAGAATTAAGGATGGCAACACTCAGGGCAATATGTGGAGTGAAAAAAATAACAAAGAAGATATTTAGAGAAGCAGACAAAACACCACATTCAATAGTATTAACAGACTCACAAAGAGGATTAAGTAACTTAATAATTTCAGGAGTAGCAGTACATATAATAGGAATTAAGGACGACAAAGACGGAGAAATGACAGATCCAAGCACAGGAAAAACATATTTTCAAGAATTCTTATAAAAGGAAAGTTTTATATAGTACTATTATCTAGGTTTTTTATGGCAGTAACAGCAGCAATAAATGCAGTAAGAGAAATAGAGTCTTATAATGACGGAGCAAGAAGAAGAGGAACAGTTGCAGCTGGAACAGATATACCAAAAGGATCAATTCTAAAAATAGCATCACCAAATACTTTTTCTCAATCAGACGGAACAGCAGATTTTGTTGCGGGAGTTTCTAGTGATGATAAAGAAGGAGACGATCCAAGTACAAGCATAGGTGTTTATGGTCCTGGAGTATATGAATTTATGGCATCGGGAGCAATAACAGCAGGGGACAACGTAAAAACAGCGACTTCGGGTATAAGAAATATGGTCATGACAGCAGGGGACCTATCAACAGCAACAGGGACTATTGTTGGGATGGCAGTAACCACAGCAACAAACGCAGCAGTACAAGTGAGGATGAATTTATAATGGCAATAGCAAACCAACACAGACAAAAGCCTGAGGAAAAGATTGAGAAACCTAAAGTAAATATAGAGAAGAAAAAGAAATAATGGTATTTGATCAACAGACAGGGACGGTAGGATTAAGAAAAGAAGTAGTTGATAAAGTAATTAGAAATATTGCAAAACCTTCTTATAAATTTAAGCAGGCAGTAAGGATAGTAAAAACAAACGCATGGAAA
>Ga0136651_10001556_pt1 | contig 12642 bp, 9 predicted proteins | sample Mar14236cmmetaG_FD_94867 | JGI IMG/M metagenome (GOLD analysis project Ga0136651, IMG submission 94867) | Marine hydrothermal vent microbial communities from Guaymas Basin, Gulf of California to study Microbial Dark Matter (Phase II) - Marker... ...
CTGGGAAACGACCGGATGGGCGTCGCGCTGTTTGACCGTGAGGTCAGGTTCTACCGGCCTCCCACCCGCCAGCCGGACGTGCTGGCGGATCTCTTTCCGTTCCATCCTCAGCACGTGGAGAGCAACTTCCCACGCTTCTTGTCCTTTCTTCAGCGTCACCATCCAAAGCGTGCGGTGCTCTTTATCTTCACCGAGCTTACCGACAGCATAACGGGCAGGAAGGCGCTGGACACACTGACCGTGCTGGCGCGGCGCCACCAGATTGTCGTGATTCTGATGGACGACCCCAGCTTCTACGCTACTGCGGTGGCGCCTATGGTGCGGGAGGAGCAGTTCTTTCTGCACGCCGCCGCCGTGTCCTATCTCAGGGAGAAGAAGGCCTTTTGCGAGGCGCTGCGGCGGGCGGGCGTTGATGTGGTGCGCACGTATGCGGGCAAACTCAGCGCCGATGTGATTAACAAGTACCTGGAATTAAAGGCGCGCAACCTCGCATAGCACCTTCAGGCCTCCCCCCACGCGTACGCCGCGCCCGCTGGTTACGTCTGGTTTATCACGCTATGCGGAGGGGTATAATAACTACGGCATAAGTTACAGCCTGGAGCCGGCTCCGCGCCTTCCTTGACACTGGGAATGCTGGTGAAGGATAATACCGGGGTTGACTTCAATCTGGAGGCGATGATGTCGTTGGCCCGAATCTCGCGGATATTGATGATCGCTGCGTTGCTGGCGTTGTTCACGCTCGCCGGGTGCGGTGGCGGTGACGGCGACGAAACGGTGGCGCCGCCGGAAGAGCAGTCGGATACTCCTTCAGGGGGGACCAATCCCGCAAAGGTGTACGACCTCTTCCCCGGCGTAACCGCCTATTTCGTTGACCAGACCTACCGCACTTCAGGTTTCACCGATGACCCCAAGGCCTGGGACCCGGTGTACGACCTGATCTCACAGGCGCGTTCAAGCTTGGACATCGCGGTGATGCGCATTAACCGACAGGCCTTTGTGGATGCTCTGCTGGACAAGTCGGCGACTTGCCACATCCGCATCGTCACCGAGAAAGCGTACTACGACGACCCGCTGTACCGTCCGTTCTACCAGCAACTGCTCAATCCACTGCGGAACAACGGCAACATAGAAATCCACACCGACCTGGACGGTGAACCCCGGCTGATGCACTCTCGGTTCATCATTATCGACCGGGCGAAGGTGGCCTTGGGCAGCTACAACTGGGGCGTGGAAGGCAGCGAGCGTACCACCGGCGATGTTCTGGTGATTAACGATTCGCGCATCGCCGAAGCCTTCACCAACCAGTTCAACCAGATGTTCGCGGAAGGCCAGTTCGGCGTGCACAAGCGTGATGCTACCCAGCACGCGTTCGGTATCGCCGGCGGAGCGGGGCAGATAGAGGTTTATTTCGGTCCCACGGATGAGCTGTACGACATCCTGGCTACCGAGATGGATGCGTCCGAAATCGTTATTGCGGCGGTGCAGCAGTTCTCCGACATAACGATGGCCAACCACGTTATCCAGTGGCTCGGCGGCATGGGCACAGCCAGCCCGGAGAACCGGATAATGTACTTGACGATTAACGATATCGGTATCTACGGGGATGCGGTGGAGAACGCAGTGTACGACGCGCTCATCGCCGGTATGACCGGTGACACAGGCAGCGATAGCGGTTATCCCGCTGGTTTCCTCGTGAACCAGCCGCCTTCAAGCGTCTGGGCGAGCGTGGGGATGCACCTCAACCACAAGTTCATGTACGCAGACCACGGCGCCACCGGCGGGGTTCCCAGTATCATCGTGAGCAGCGGGAACTGGACAACGCAGGGCTTCAGCCTGGACGACGAAGTGATGGTAATCCTCCGCGGCCAGGCGCTCACCACGAAGTACCACTACATGTACTGGCTCCAAACCGACCACCTCGGCAGCGACCTGACAACCCGGGACATCCGTGAAACCGCGCAGGTATCGCTGATGTACCCGTTCACCACGAATATGGACGATGCCCGGGTGCCGCGGGATCCGGCGCTGGCTGACTTGAGCTGCGGCCTGATTCACGGCCGGGTGTCCAACTTCCAGCGCGAGTTCACCTACCAGGACGGCGACGGCAACCTGCAGACGATGCAGATCGACCTGCAGTGGGCAATTGACGGCGAGTACTACTTCGGCGGCGGCATTGCCGGCTATGTTAACCCGCTGTTTGATGAGAACCCGCTCACCAACCCTGATAACAACTTCATTCTGGTGGTTCCCGCGGGGAGGATCAACGTGACCTGCGTGGTTACAGACCCGAACGGCGACCCCGTGGATCTGTTCACGCCGCAGTCAAAGCAAATTGACATCTGCCCCGGCGGCGTCCGTAGAGTTGATTTCAGCGTCTCCTCGGTGCAGGTTGAGGACACCGGCGGAGGCGGACTTACTGGATAGGCCTTGCGATTAGCATCCACTGCAGGTGGAACTGGAGTGAGTATGAAAATATCGGTTACGAAACTGCTGACAGTGGCTCTGATGCTAGTGATGCTCGTGGCGTCTTGTGGCGGCGGCGGCGATGGCGAGGCTCCTGGCGGGCCGGGCCAGGAGGGTTTCGCGCCCCTGCCACCCTCGGGCGCCCCTCCGGGGGGAGACCCCGATGAGTCGACGCCGTTTTTCACCGGGGCCTTCGCGCTGCCCGGCGGAGCTTCCTTTGGGGACCTGCGGGGCGTGGCTGCTGGTAGAAGGTACGTATATGTCGGAGACGCGACTACACTGTACGCCTTTGACCTGCAGGGGAACTTCGTCAATGCGGTGACGGGCGCTTTGGCGGGCTGGACCGTATTGCAGTCCGTTGGCGTCATCCCTCCCGATCCACAGCCTGAAGACGGCGACGAGACAAACTACCCGTACCCGGACTACCCGATTATTGCGGTAAATCCGTTTACGGCGGGAACGTGGGGCGGAGCCGCCGTGATCTATGCGCCCAATCTGGACGATGCGGTGACCATTGAACAGGCAGACAATCCCTACGGTGCGCTGAAGTTCTATCCGATTCCGCGCGGCCAGGACTGGCAGCGTTACACGCTCTACCCATGCACGCCGCTCCCGGACGATCCTGGCCCCTGCCCCTTGACCATTGTCTACACCTACGACATGGATATCACGCGCGAGGGCACGGTTGCCATCATCTTCGATCTGGACCTTCCCTGTACTCCTCCTTTCCCCGACTATCCACAGGCAATGGTCTTCTTCGATCCTCATGAGGGCTATCTTGCTGCACCCCACGCCACCCAGAACATCCAGATCCCTGGCGAGGACCAGAATGCCCCACCGCGGACGGTGCAGGCGCCGTTCCACTACGAGGGCTTCGGAGAGGGCACCGGCTCGCTGGGCCAGTTGGCGTTCGCCAATACCTATCCGCAGACCCGTGTAGACATGCAGCGGCTCTATGTTGAGGACTACATCATGGAGAACGACTATGTAGGCTTCAACACGCTGTCAGTGGACAAGACGCTGCCGCCCTTCAAATACAGTCCAGGTCCTCTGCTGGACAACACCTATGGATACTCCCCGATAATCGGGATTCCGGCCGGCGCGCTGCCGGGCAGCTTCGCCTGGGGCCCGCCGATTGGGCCTGGCGGCGGCCTGGAAGACCCCGACCTTGATCAGGGCGGTCCTTCCGGCATGGCGGTGGACCCGCGTACGGACCATCTCTTTGTGTGCGACCCCGGCAACCGCCGGATCCAGGTGTTTGACCCTGACGGCTACTATGTCCGCCAGATCGGCGATGGGCTGCGGGGTACTTCCGGGAACCGCCTGGTTGCCCCGAGCGACTTGACCGTGATGCTTGACGGCACGGTGCTGGTCTGCGACACCGTCGGCGACGGCAGCGGCATCGGGCTTCTGCGCGTGTTCCCCAGTGCGCCTTCCGCGCCCGAGTTCGGCAGCGTTGGCGGGTCTGTGTTCAATGCCGGGCTGAACCCGCCGGGCCCAATGGTGGGGGCGACGGTCTCTATTTCCGGTCCGAACGGCACCCTGGATGTGGTGGAGACGAACATCAACGGCGAGTACCGGTTCGAGAATCTGCCGCTGGGGACTTACCACCTGGTTGCGCTGAAGACCAATTACACTACCGACCACACCGATGTTGACTTGATCCGCGACGAAACCGTGCTGGTCAACTTCAACCTGTATCCGCGTGAAGGCCAGGTCAACGGCGGCTATGTGGGCTATCTCTACAACGAAGCAACCAGGCTGCCCGTGCCGGGCGCAACGGTCCGCATCCTGCCGACCTCGCTGGAGGCCACGAGCGACACGTACGGCAAGTTCACGTTTGACGACATCCTCGCTGGCGACTACCAGGTTGAGATCAGCGCTGCGGGCTACGCTACGCTCACGAAGGATGTGCACATCGTTGCCGGCCAGACTACGGTGGATTACACCATATTCCTGACGCCGCTATAAGGCCTGAACGGTGTTTACCTGCTAGAATCAGCCCCGCGGCTTGCGAGCTGCGGGGCTTTTTCTATGCGGCTTTCCGTCATCATTCCAAACTACAACGGTGAGCGGCTCCTGGCCGCGCTGCTCCCGCAGGTGCTGGGCGTGCTGGAAGCTGCTCCCTACGGCTGGGAGGTCGTCGTGGCCGACGACGCGTCCTCCGATGGCAGCCGTGCGCTGGTGGAGCGCGGCTTCCCGCAAGTCAAGCTGGTCGCCGGAGACGCCAACCTCGGGTTCGGCGGGAACTGTAACCGGGGAGCTGAAGCGGCGCAGGGGCAGTGCCTGGCGTTCATCAACACCGACATTGAACTGGACGCCGATGTCTTCACCCCGCTCCTGGACTGCCTGAGCCCGAGCCTCTTTGCTGTAATGCCCCTTATTTACGCTGCGGGATTGGGCCGGGTGGAGAATCTGCAGGAGCTGTGGATTTCCCGGGGATTGCCCTGGCTGAGGCCGCTTCCCGGCGTTCCGCTGGAGAGTGCTGCCGCCGCCGCGGTGCACTTGCGTGCGCCCCGGGCGGTGCCGCTCTGCGGCGCCTTCTTCGTTTGCCACGCTGCACTTTTCAGCGAACTGGGGGGTTTCAGCTCCGAGTTCGGCCGGGCCTACTGGGAGGATGTGGATCTGGGCCTGCGGGCGCGGGCGCAAGGCTATGAGACTGTGGTCTGCCCCGGGGCCGCCGTGGTTCACCGTCACTCGGTGACGATGGACGAGGTTCTGGGCGACCGGGGCAAGCGGCGGAGGATGCTGCGCAACCAGGCTGTGTTCCTGCGGCGCAATCTGGCGTGGTTGCGCCCGGTGCCGCTCTGGCGGCTCTACTTGCTGATGCGCGTTCCGCAGCGCCTGCTGAGCGGCGACTTCGGTGCGGCTGCGGAGTATTGCCGCCTCTTAGTGCGCTCGCGCGCATGACGCTTGTGATAGAATACTCAAAACTCTCTGGGAGGTGGAGACCCATGTCCGATGTCGTGATCCTTGACGCGACTCGAACGCCAATCGGTAAGTACGGCGGAAGCCTTAAGAACATCCCTGCGGTGGATCTCGGCGCGCACTGCATTAAGACCCTGGTGGAGCGCAACCAGATCCCGGTTGACAAGATCGACAACGTGCTGATGGGGATGGTGGTGCAGGCGGGCGCTGGCCAGATACCCTCCCGCCAGTGCGCCATCAAAGCTGGCCTTCCGGTGGAAGTGCCCTCAATGACCATCAACAAGGTCTGCGCTTCGGGAATGCGCGCAGCCACGCTGGCTGCGACTATGATCAGGTGCGGCGAAGCGGGGCTGATCGTCGCCGGAGGCATCGAGTCCATGAGCCAGGTGCCATACGCGTCCCGCAACACCCGCTGGGGCATGAAGATGGGCGACGACAAGCTGGTGGACCTGATGGTGGCGGACGGGCTCTGGTGCGCCTTTGACAATGTGCACATGGCGATACACGGCAACACCATCGCCGCGAAGTACAACCTCAGCCGCGAGCAGCAGGACGAGTACGCCTGCCGCAGCCAGAACCTCGCCGAGGCTGCCATCACCGAAGGCCGCACTGCAGAGGAGATCACACCGTTCCCGATCCCGCAGCGGAAGGGCGATCCCGTGATGTTCGCGCAGGATGAGTTCCCGCGCTTTGGCACCACGGTTGAGAGCCTGGCGAAGCTGCGGCCGGTCTTTGCCAAGGACGGGACGATCACTGCGGGCAATGCGCCGGGCGTGAACGACGGCGGAGGGGCCATGATTGTGTGCACCCGCGAGTGGGCCGACCAGCTCGGGGTCAAGCCGCTGGCGACCATCGTGGACTACGCCTATGCGGCGCTGAAGCCGTCGGAGTTCCCCATCGCGCCGGCAGCATCCACGAGGAAGCTGCTCAACAAGGTCGGGATGACCCTGGACCAGATCGATCTGCTGGAGTTCAACGAGGCGTTTGCCGCGGTGGCCCTGGCTTGCGGCGCCGAGCTCAACTGGGACCTCAACAAGGTTAACGTCAATGGCGGCGCCATCGCCTATGGCCACCCGATCGGGATGAGCGGCGCCCGCGTCACCATGACGCTGGCCTATGAGCTGAGGCGGCGCGGCGGCGGCTACGGCATTGCCGCTATCTGCTCCGGCTCCGGGCAGGGCGACTCAATCCTGCTCAAGGTTGAAGGTTAGGGCCGGCGGGCAGGTGCCGCTGGAGAAAGCGGAACCAGTTCTCGCCCATTACCTTCTGTATAACTGAATCGGCTACACCGCGGCGGGCCAGCTCCTCTGCGATCAGGCGCAGGTCCGCCACGGTGTTGATTCCCTCCGGCGTGTTCTTCGGGGTCAGCCCGCCGTCAAGGTCCGAGCCAATCCCCGCGCCGTCCTCCCCCAGCTTATCCAGCAGATACAGGATATGCTCCCCTACCTGGCTCACTGGGGTCTGCGGCTGGTGGTCCCGCCACCCGTCCTCCAGGAAGAGGTTGTACAGCAGCACTCCCACTACCGCTTCTCGCCGGCGCAGCTCCTCCAGCTCCTCATCCAGCAGGTTGCGGAAACCGGCGCACTTGGCCGCAGGATTGCTGTGGGTGGCGCACACCGGCCCCTCCCAGGCTTCCATCACTTCGGCGAAGCTCTGGTGGCTCAGATGCGACACGTCCAGCACCATCCCCAGCTCCCGCATCGTTCGCAGCAGCTCCCTGCCCGCAGGCTTGAGCCCTTTGCGGTGCTTGGCGCCGGCGGCCCACTGGTTGTCTTCGTTCCAGGTGAGCGACAGCAGCCGGAGCCCGCTCCGGTGCAGTTCTTCCAGCTCCGCGGCATCCCGCAGCAAATCGGCGCCTTCCATGAGTAGCACGAAGCCCCAGGCCTCCTCGCCCCGTTCGTAGTCAGCCCGCAGGCCCTCCAGTTGCTGGCGGTTTGCCACTTGCTGCACCTTTCCCTCTCCTGATCGGGGCAGGCTGCGGTATACCTCCAGCTGCTGCCGCAGCCTTCTCCTCCTGACCTCTTTGCCGGCGGTGTGCTCCGCAAACAGCGTGACAATGGACAGCATTACGCCGCCTTCTATCAGCTTCTCGTAGGTCACCATGGATTGGCCGTCGTGGACGGGTTGAAAGAAAGGGCGGTTGTGTTTGGCGAGATGCCAGGCGATATCCTCGTGGGAGTCGATTATGAATGGGCGTGGAGTGGGCACAATACGCAGTTTAGCATAAAGAATCGGCTGCCAAACCCGATAACCACAATAGGTAGATGGAAATGGCCATTTCACAACTACCCCGGTTACCCTTACCCCAGGAGGGCTCTGTACCCGCAGGGCCCTCCTCTGCCCCGCCGGCGGCTTCCGTCGGCCGGGCCCCGGGCGCGGGCAAGGCTACAGCCGAAGAAGCCGCCCGCCAGTTCGAGTCCTTTTTCCTGTACATGTTGCTCAAGGAAATGGACAAGACCGTGAGCCGCTCATCCCTGTTCGGCGACAGCCTGGCCTCGCGCTTCTACCGCGAGATGTACTACGAGCGGTTGTCCGACGCTATGAGCGCGCGCGGCTCCCCGCTGGGAGTGTCGGAGCTGCTGCTGTCCCAGCTCCAGGGCGGGGGGGGCCTGAAGCCGCCCGCCGGGGCCGCGAGTCCCGGCGCCCTCAACCCGGTGGAGATGACTCTTCTCCAGTTCGCCGCGCCTTAGCGCGTTACGCTAAAGCCTGCGCTGTTTCCTGCCGATATATTTAGTGGCGGAGCGGTCCGCATGGCCTGCGCCGCACAACTGACGGGAGGTGTGATACCATTTCTGGAACCAAGTGACGGCGATGAAGATTCCTGACATCAATGCGATCCTGTCCTTAGCCCGCCTGCATCTGAAGGAGGGCAAAGGAGCCGTTGAACTTGAACGGAAGTCCAGGAAGGCTGGAGACACGGTCGAGATAAGCGACCGCGGCCAGGTGGCTTTCGACCACGCCCTCAGGGAGAGTTTTGCCCAACAACGATCCGCCCGCATCACCGAGCTCAAGGCGCTCTACGAAAGAGGTGAAATCACCATTGACGAGCGCGCCTTGGCCGAGAAGATGATAGCGGAGGGCGTGTTTGACGACCTTATCGAAAGTTAGAGCCGGGCTGTCCGACTGTCTGGACCTTTCCGCACGGCTGAACACGGCGCTGGAGGATGGAGTGTCCGCGCTGGTTGGCTGTGATTACGAACGGCTGGCGCAGCTTGCCCCCGAGCAGGAGAAGCTGGCGTTTGCGCTGCGGCGCCGCGAACGGGAGTTGCGCGCCCAGCTGGCGGCGCTCTCCCGGGAAGTGGGCTTCAGCGGCGAGATAAAGCTCCAGCCGCTGCTTGCCGCCGCGGCAGCTCAGTTTGGCGACCGGCAGTCCGATGAGCTGTTGGCGCTGGCGCGGAAGCTCCGGGATTCCACTGCGCGCACCTCTGAACTGACCATCACCAACAAGGCGCTGCTTGCCAGCCTGAACACCTACGTCAGCGCTGTATTCAAGCTGCTGCTGGGCGTGGAGGAAGCGGCGGGCTATGGCGGCCCCGTGGGCGAAACACCGCAAAGGCATCTGGTGGACCAGCACCTGTGAGGATGAAAGCATGATACGAGGGACATTCCTGGGTCTGGAGATAAGCAAGAAAGGCGTGCTATCCGCGCGCGCGGCGCTGGATACGGTTTCCCACAACATCGCCAACGCCAACACCGAGGGCTACAGCCGCCAGCGCGTGGAGTTGAAAGCCAGCTTCCCGCTGACCTTCCCCGGTATCGGCGTCACGCTCCGGCCTGGAACCATCGGCACCGGCGTGGAGATCAAGGAGATTACGCGCATCCGCGATGAGTTCATCGAGTCGCAGCTTCTCAAAGAGGGCAGCACCCTGGGGCGCTTTGAGATAATTGATGAAGGGCTCAGGCGCATTGAGAACATCTTCGCCGACCCCAGCGAGTCTGGCTTCAACACGCTGCTGTCGGAGTTCTTCGACGCGTGGGAGGACGTGGCCAACCAGCCGGAGAGCCTCTCCGCGCGCACCAACCTGGTGGAGGTCACCCGCTCCCTTACCGGCTTTGTGAATGAAGCCGCCCGCAAGCTGGATCTGGAAGTAAAGAACGTCAACAACCTCCTGGAGACCAAAATCACGGAGATCAACAGCCTTGCGGGCGAGATTGCGGCGCTGAATGAGCGGATAATCCAGCTTGAGTCGGGCGCGGGAAACCAGAACGCCAACGACCTGAAGGACTCGCGCGACCAGTTGGTGCGCCAGATGTCCAAGATGATAAACGTGCGCACAGAGCCGACCCTGAACGGCGGCGTCTCCGTTTACCTGATGGGGCATCCGATTGTCCAGGACGGCTTCTACGACCAGCTGGAGCTGGCGATGAGCGAGACTGAAACCGAGCAGCCGATGCTGCGGTTCATCAGGTCCAAGGTCACCGCTCCGCTGACTGACGGCGAGCTGCTCGGGTTGGTCAATCTGCGCGATCAATACATACCGGCCTTCCGCGAGGAGTTCGGCACTCTCGTGACCACCCTCGCAAACCGCATCAACCTGGTTCATCTGGAGGGCTTCGGGCTTGACGGGAACACCGGCCGGCCGTTCTTCAACGACCTGGCGACCTGGCGGCTGGACGGGCTCAGGCCGCTGGCGGCGGGAACGACGCTGGACACCACTCTTGACGAGCTGGGCATTGTCTACGGGGACTTCTTCTTAGAAGGAATACGCGTGGAAGTGTCGCCGGAGGAGGTGCGGCCGGGAACCGCGCTCACCCTGGGAGAGCTGTTGGGCCGCATGAACTCGGCCACGCCCGACCTGCGGTTCTCGCTTGACACGACGCTCGGATTCCCCCGCATAGTGGTGCAGAAGATGAATCCCGTCAGTGCGCTGGACCGGATTGACATCAAGGACGGAACCTGCAACTTCTTTGAGCTCGCCGGCCTGGACCCGGAACAGCAGCAACAGTTGCGCGGCAGCGCGCAGTATGGCGGCTCCCTCAAGACTTTCGGGCTGTCTCCCAGCATTGTCTCCAGCCTTCAGGCGATAGCCGCTGCGGCCGACGATGGCTCCGGCCAGATGGGCGGCCCGGGCGACAACCGCACCGCGCTCCTGATAGGCGACATGAAGAACGAGAAGGACGGCTTCCTCAAAGCCACCTTCAGCGAATACTACCAGGGCCTCATCTCCATCCTCGGCGCGGACGGCGCGGTGATGCTGAGCAGCCGGCGTGCGCAGGAACAGGTGCTGGATGAAGTGAAAGCCCGGCGTGAATCGGTTTCCGGCGTGTCGCTGGACGAAGAAGCGGTCAACCTGATTCGCTATCAGAAAGCCTTCACCGCCTCCGCCCGCGCCATAACGACGATGGACGAGGTACTGAATGTGATTGTCAACCTTGTAGGAGCTGCTGGAGGTTAAGCCATGCGCGTAACCAGTGGTCTGCTAATGGAAAACTTCCTGCGTGACCTGGGGCTGGTGCAGCAACGGCTGGCCGAGCTCCAGCACCAAACCGCGACCGGGCGCAAGTTCACCCGGCCGCAGGATGCGCCGGCGGCGGTCGCCACCAGCATGAACTTGGACAGCGTGCTCGCGTTCTTGAACCAGTACAACCGCAACATTGAAGACGGCACCTCCCGCCTCTCGTTCACCGAAACAGCGCTGTCGGATGCCAACCAGCATGTGCAGCGCGTGCGCGAGCTTACGGTGCAGGGCTCCAGCACCTACCTTACCCGCAACGACCGGGGTGCCCTCGCTCTGGAAATCAACCAGCTTCTGGAGAGCGTAACGGCGCTGGGCAACTCCAACTTCCGCGGCAACTACATCTTTTCCGGCTGGGAGACGTTGACCAAGACCTTCAGCTTCAACTACCAGACCGGCTCTCCGCATATGTCGTCCGTCACTTTCCGTGGTGACACCGGGCGGATCGACCGCAATATCCAGGTAGGGCAGGACCTGGAGGTGAACCTGAACGGCAAAGACGTCTTCCTGCAGAAGACCTACACCCTGACCAGCAAGCAGCTCGGAGGTGGCGAGCTGGGGCTGGCGGGGACCATCGTCATAAACGGCCGCAGTTTCCTGATTGGCGCCACCGACACGCTCACCAGCATCAGAGACAGGATTAACGCCGACCCTGCCGCCGAAGTGTACGCGAGCATTGACCGGAATTTCGTGCTGAAACTGGAGTCCCTGAACTCCAGTGAGCCGATAGAACTGCTGGACCAGTCCGGGACTGTGCTGCAGGACATGGGGATATTGCCCCAGGGGGCGTTCAACCTCGCGCGCACCGGCCCCGCGCTGCCGCTGGTGGATTCAACCGGAGCCATCCATGTGGGAGCCGCCCTCGGCACTCCGCTGACGATTAACGCTTCAAACAACACGCTGGTTGTCCGCTTGGGGCCCAACGCCAACCAGGGCGCGAACGAGAGCAAGGCCATCAAGCTGACGCGCCAGACCTACAACACCGTGGCCGAGCTGGCCGCCGAGCTTCAGGCGCGCATTGACGGCGCCTTCGGTGAAAACAAGGTAGTGGTAAGCGACGGCGGCGGCTTCCTGCGGCTGGAGACCTTCGTGCAGAACAGCTCGGTCTCCGCCGCCGACTTCCAGATAGGCGGGCTTAGCGACCTGGGCGAAGCTGACACGGCGTCGGTGGTGCTGGGGCTTACCGCGGCGGGAGGCCCCGATCTGGCGGACTTCGCGGGGACGGACGGCAACGACCGATTCATCATAGACCTGGGGCCGAGCGCCTGGCGGGGCGGCGAGCCGTACGACCCCAGTGCTGTGGAACTCAACATCGACGCGACGGTTGCGGTCAACATAGACGGGCTGGTGCAGAGCATCAACGACCAGATTGACCGCAGCCCGGAGCTGACCGGGCTGGTGCGCGCACGCAACGATGGTGGACGGTTGCGGCTGGAGACCTACAAGGAAGGAATCGATGTGCTCGGCGCCGACCTGGCGGTATCCGACGCCGCTCCGGGGACGCTGGCATCACTGGGGCTCTCCAGCACGCCGCTGCCGGCCTATATTCAGGGAACCGTGAGCTTTCCGCCGGGCGTGGTGATTGCGGCTGGCGTCAACGACCAGTTCACGATTGACCTGGGTCCCGGTTCCAGCCTGGACGGAACCAACCCGCCGCCGCAGACGATAACGCTGACGCCGGGCGTGTATGCGACCATTGTCTCCATTACCAACGAACTCAACAACCAGATCAGCCTGAACAACGTGCTGCGTGGTACGGTGCAGGCGCTGGACGATGGCTTTGGCAACATTATCC
>Ga0136651_10001558_pt1 | contig 12639 bp, 6 predicted proteins | sample Mar14236cmmetaG_FD_94867 | JGI IMG/M metagenome (GOLD analysis project Ga0136651, IMG submission 94867) | Marine hydrothermal vent microbial communities from Guaymas Basin, Gulf of California to study Microbial Dark Matter (Phase II) - Marker... ...
ATTAAATGGAGCATCGGTCAACATCCAGACCGAATTGGCTATGTTGAGTTCCACTTTCGGATCGGTGTTTTCAAGGGCTTTTGTTATCTTCTGGAAATAGTTATTGATGGCGTCATCCGACAGGCCGCCAAATCCGAGTGCGGCCCGCATTTCTTCTTTAGTCGGGCCATTGGCGCCGTTGAGAGTCATGGCAAGAACAGCGCGCATACTGAACGGCGATATGAAAGTATTATCTCCGGGGTCAGCCCGATTAATCTCATAGAAGAATTTCAGCGCAAATTCATTTGACCGCTTGATATTATCAGCCGTTGTCATGTTGCTATCGCCCGCCGACAATGCCGGTATTAACACGAAAATCGCGATAATCAGCAGAATCGGTCCGGCTCCTTTTCCTGTCAGCATGTTCACCTCCATATAAAAACGGTTCATTTATCTTCTCGAGATACATAAATCGAACCATTTTCTTCCCAATATCCTAAAAAATATTACATAAGCTTATATGTCAGGCCAAGAGCCAGGGTTTCTTTCAGACGGCCCTTTTTGCTTATCTGCTTATCATAAAGCAATTGCGTATAAAAAGTCACCTGGATATATTTTGATATCGAGGCCGTGATAGTGTTTTCCAGATTGACATCTATGGCTTTCCAGTAATCTTCAGCCTCGGTACCCTCAAAATCGTCTTTTTTGGAGAAGAAGAAGGCCCTGTAAAGACCAAGCTTGCCGACATAACCCAGCTTATCATTGAAGACCATGGTAACATCGGTTACCGATTCGAGGCCGCCGTCCAGCGAGGTGATATTTTCGGTTGTGGTCGGATCATCCGGCGAAACGGCATCACGATTGATATTTTCTTTGATGGCCAGGCCGAGACGGCTGAGAATTTCATCTTTGTCCTTTTTAAGCAAAGTCCTGGCAATACCGGCCGATTCGGTCAGTGTTATCGGATTGATATATCTTTTATTGGTATCGATTGAGGCATCAAAAAACTGGCTTTCGAATCTGAATGCGACATAGGGGTCAACCCATTTATGCAGTGTAAAAAGCCCCAGTGCTTCCAGGTCGATTTTATCGGTCGATTTTTCCGGCTTGGCCCATTTTTTTGTTTCTACATCCTGATTGTGTGTCTGGCCAAAAGCCAGCTTGACGGTATTCTTGAGATTAAATTTGGTCGAGACCTGTCTTTTAAAGACACCGTCGGCGTTGGCCACCCACGAAAAGCTTCCCGCCTCACCGCCTTCCCAGCTGTCGGAATATGCCGCCTGAGTTATATTAAGACCGAGATTGAATGATTTCTCCCACCCGGCTTCATCTTCGCCCGATGCCGAAATAGCCAATGCGAAGAAGACCGCCAGATAAAGCATTGAAAATCCTTTCATATTTCCTCCGATTTTTTTGATTAATACTATTGCCTAACCATCAAATAAAACTACTAAAACAAAATCAACAATTAATTTTCCATATTGTTTTATCTCATTACCATATTTGGCACAAATACGAGCCGCTGCCAAATGTTGTTGACAATTTAATAATGTGAAATTACTCTGGGAATGTGCAGGAAATGAATTTAAACTCCGAAGTGCAGTACCTTAAGGGCGTCGGTCCTCGTCGGGCCCAGATACTCAATGGAATAGGGGTACATTGTATTCGCGATCTGTTGTACTATCTTCCTCGCCGTTATATCGACCGGTCCATGATTGTCCCGATCGGTTCTCTCAAGGCCAACATGACGGCTACCGTGATCGGGAAGGTGATGGGTTCGGGGATTCTCATGGGCCGCCGGAAAAGGCTCGAGGTGGTGCTTGGTGATGACAGCGGCTATATTTCCCTGATATGGTTTGCCGGTTACAAGTATCTGGAGAAGATGTTCAAAAAAGGGGATATTCTTTCGGTAACAGGGCAGGTTACATATTTTCAACAGAGACAGATTGTGCATCCGGAGGTCGAACGGATCGAGGATGAGGCGGCCGAGTTGATTCACACCGGGCGTATTGTCCCGGTATATCCTTCGACCGGCGCCTTGAAAAAGGCTGGTATCACCGGCAGGGCGTTACGCCAGCTGGTCAGCCGCGCTCTGGAAATGGTGGGTGACAGGATCGATGATTATCTTCCCGATAAATTCAGAAAGGAAATCGATCTTCAGGCCCTGGGCAACGCCCTCCATCTGATTCATTATCCCGAGAAGGTCGATGATCCGGAGCGGGCCCGCAAGCGCCTCGCATTTGATGAACTGCTGGATTTACAGTACCTGATTCTTAAAAGCCGCAAGGACAAAAACCGGATTAGTAAGGGGCATGAATACGCCCGGCCGGGGAAAAAGGTGAAGGACTTTTTGAAAGCGCTTCCCTTCAGATTGACGGAGGATCAAAAGAAGACGACAGAACGAATACTTGCGGATATGCAGGCCGACAAGCCGATGCATCGCCTGATGCAAGGGGATGTCGGTTGCGGGAAGACAGTAGTCGCCCTGATAGCTTCGGTATATGCGGCAGAAAATGGATTACAGACCGCTTTTATGGCGCCGACCGAACTCCTGGCCGAGCAGCATTATAATAACTGGCGGCAACCGCTGGAAGATATCGGGATCACATCGTCGTTGATGACCGGGGCATTGAAGGCGGCAGACCGCAGGCGGATAAATGAGGCGGCGAAATCCGGAGACAGCAATATCGTCTTTGGCACCCACGCGGTTATTTCCGACACGGTGCAGTTTAAAGAGCTTGGCCTGGTGATTATCGACGAGCAACATCGTTTCGGTGTCATGCAAAGGGGCCGGCTGATCGGCAAGGGCAAACACCCGGATACGCTGGTTATGACGGCGACTCCAATACCCCGAACGCTGGCTCTGACCCTTTACGGCGATCTCGATATATCGTCTATAAGAACCATGCCGCCCGGCCGCCAGCCGACCAAAACTGTGTGGCGGAGCGCGTCTTCGCGGCCGGAGATGTACAAGTATCTGATAACGCGGCTGGAAGACGGGGATCAGGTGTTTTTTGTATATCCGTTGGTCGAGCGATCCGAAAAAATGGATTTGCAGGCGGCCGAGGACGAATACAAACGTCTTAAAAAGGAAGTCTTCGGGCAATTCAATGTCGGTCTGGTCCACGGCCGGATGAAGAACAACGTCAGAGAAAAAACAATCGGCGCGTTCAGGAAAAAGGAGATCGATATTCTTGTTTCCACGACCGTGATCGAGGTGGGAATCGATATTCCCACCGCTAATGTCATGGTTATCGAGCATGCCGAGCGTTTTGGTCTATCACAGTTGCATCAGTTGCGAGGGCGGGTTGGCCGCGGCGGCAAACGGGGGATGGCCATCGCGGTGGCATCGACCCCGATAAGCGATCTTGCCAAAAAAAGACTGGACATGTTTGTTTCGTCGACCGATGGTTTCAAAATTGCGGAGGCTGATCTTGAATTGCGCGGCCCGGGCGAGTTTTTCGGGACCCGTCAGCACGGGTTACCGGAGTTAACCGTGGCCAATCTTGTACGGGACACGGATTTGCTGACAGCGGCGCGTGAGATCATAATAGAGCTTTTGGGTAAAGCCAGGGATTTCGATATGGATGATCGAAGATTGATTAATTATCTTGAAAGCAGACTTGCAGGACGCAAGACATTGACAAAATTTGGCTAATAAAACCTGAACGAAAAATCGATATAATTATGAAGTTAAAGAGGAATATATGAGTGAATCGGAAAAAAAGATGGACGCCAGCTTTTTTCAGCTGATAGTCTCTCTTCAGATGGCGGCCATGCAGCAGATGGGAAAGATCGCATCGCCGGTATCGGGGAAAATCGAAAAAAACCTTGAGCAGGCCCGGGTCAGTATCGATATGCTGGCCATGATTGCCGAAAAAACCGACGGTAATTTGACACCGGATGAAAAAGACCTGATCGACCGGGTGCTTTTTGAGTTAAGAATGAATTTTGTCGATGAGACAAAAAAGAGCGAGGAAGGTCCTGCGGAAGGTGAAGAAAAGGAAGCGGAAGGAAAAAAGCAGGATGAGGTCTCCGATGATGGGAAACCGGATGAAAAAAACAAGGAATGATAATTCTGGTCAACTTATGTATCTTCACGACCGGTGTAACTTCCCTTTTGACTTGCTTTTTGGCCGGTTTTGATGTATAATTGCAGGGGTTACATGGTGAAAGAAAGCAGTTGGGATTTCGATACTTCATTTTCCTTGCTAAAAGGACATTTCGGAGACCGCATTATAACCGGCAGGCCGTTATCCGATTTAAATACATTCGGGACTGGGGGGACAGCGAGTCTGTTTATGGAGGTGAAATCGGGTGAAGAGCTTGCCCGGCTGGTCAAAGTAGTCGCAAAATTAAATATTCCGATATTTATGCTTGGAGGCGGTTCGAATGTCCTGATAGCGGATTCCGGTTTTGACGGATTGATAATAAAGAATTCGATTTGCGGTTTGGAACATGACGGCAATAACATTTCCTGTGGAGCAGGCGAGGAACTTCAGGCGCTTGTAGATTACGCGACACAGTGCGGATTGTCCGGCGTGGAATTTGCTACTGGTATATGGGGAACAGTTGGCGGTGCTGTCTTCGGGAACGCCGGCGCTTATGGCGGAGAGATCGGAAATGTTTTAATCTCCGCTGAAGTTGTTGACAGACAGGGGAATAGAAGAGAAGAGAAGGTTGGGTATTTTGAATTTTCTTATCGCTGGTCCAAACTTAAGGTGACGGGGGATTTTGTAACCAGGGTAAATTTTGCACTAAAAGCAGGCAAAAAGGAGGAAATTCAAGGCAGAGTAGATGAAATTATGACCATGCGGCGGGAAAAATTTCCAATCGGTTTGAATTCAGCCGGCTGTTTTTTTAAAAATATTCCCGACAAGACGCAAAAATTCGGGAAACTTTCAGCCGGTAAGCTTTTAGAAGATGTGGGAGTAAAGACGCTGCGTTGCGGCGACGCCAGAGTTTTTGAAAACCACGCTAATATTTTGATAAATGAAGGTTCCGCTAAGTCCGTCGATATCAGGAAACTCGCCAATTTAATGAAAGAAAAGGTCCGGCAAAAATTTGGAATAGACCTTCAGGAAGAAGTCATTTTACTGGGCAATTTTGAGGAGGATAGCCTATAGCATCTTTTTAACGGATTAAAATTAACTGACAAATGTCGGTTGGCGCTACGTTTAAGAAAATCACATATTTCTGGCTATCAGTTGCAGTTCTTCTGGGTTTGCGGGGTGTTATATTTGCATCTCCCCCCCGCTTCAATTATGATCTGGAAGAGCCGCCTTCATTTATATCACCATATCCAAAAGAAAAGAAAAATTTCAGTGTAGCATTATATTACCGTGATTATCCGCTTTTGAGAGGAATGTATAAGACAAAAATAAAAGTCGAGCGTTCCAGTTTTGAATATAATTCTATCACTTTTACCGGGGCATATTACAAAAAGAAGAAATTTGAATATTTTTACACATCCCGGTCGGTTGATGCCAACGCCTTTCATGAGTACCGCAAGAGGCTGAACCTTGAAAGCAGGATGCGTGAGACCACGTCCAGAGCGCTGGCCAAGGATCAGAAAAACAAGGCCGGAGGCCTTTTTGCTATCAATATCCCGATTAAATCCAAGGCGATGGAATCTCTTTTCGGTGAAGGGGGGGCCGGGCTGAAAGTGTCAGGCTATCACCAGATCACCCTTTCGGGACGTTCACAGTGGGATGACAGGACCGAAACGGCAACTTATCGTCAGAATAAATTCCCCAGCCTGAATATGGAGCAGATTTCGCGTTTCGATATCAACGGCACCATCGGCTCCAAAATTACCGTATCAGTATCTCAGGATTCCAAGACCGACATTCCGCTGGCCAACCGTATTATGCTTCGCTATAAGGGCGATGAAGATGATATTATCAAGACCATCGAGGCCGGCAATACAACCCTGTCTCTTCCCAATACTCAATTTGTCGGTTACTCGACCAGGATCAAGGGATTATTCGGAATAAAATCCACGGCTCAGATCGGCGGGCTGGAGTTGACGGCTATCGCCAGCCAGGAAAAAGGGTCAACCGAACGGACGACTATCAAGGCGGGAGGGGCTTCGCGGAAAACCATTCTCCGCGATTGGCAGTATCTTGACGGCAAGATTTTTGACCTGGGTCGATTGTCCGGAGACGAGATGGATTTTGATACCCTGGCGGGAGATGTAATCGTAGAACTGGCCGTTTACAGACATATTTCTTCCGTAACCGGTGATGCTCTGGGGACCGAGGCCAATATGTATGTCGATCCGAATGACACCTCGAAATATTCCAACGAGACTGAGGCTCTGACTCTGGTCGAGGAAGTACCTTCGGATGAATATTATGTCGACAACAATTCATTCTGGATCATGTTCGAAAAGGCCAATGCCGGGACATACAACGCCGAAATAGGTTACTGGATGATAGTGCAACGGGGCGGCAGCGGGGCTATCGACACGATTGGCGATATCAGTGCACCGCCGTACTCATTAAAATTGCTAAAAAGTCGCTCACCTCTGGAAAGTGATGCGACTTTCGGCTATGCATGGCGAAATGTTTACAGCCTTGGATCGGGCAAACTGGATTTAGACGGACTTGACATTAAGATATATAAGGGGACGGCCGGAACGGAGAGCGATGATGAAAACCTGGACCATGACGAAAACGGCGCATACTACATAACATCGCTTGGGCTGGACCGGTTCAATCAGGATGGCGAGCTCAAGCCTGATCAACTGGTTGACGTGTACTCGGATATAATTGTCGCCGACCAGGGCCTGCTGATTTTCCCTGACAGAGAACCATTTGCCAATGCAGACGCATTAAGCGAAACGGTTCCGGAAATATATCAGTATAAACGCGGCGCGACGCAAATTCTCGAGGTCAGCAAGTACTACCTGGAGATTACTTCGAGCACTCGCTCAAGTGATATATCACTGGGAAGGCCAAATATTATCGAAGGCTCGGAGAGGATCACCTTAAACGGAGTCGAGATGGTTCGGGGTGAGGATTACACCATAAATTATGATTTTGGACGGGTTACTTTAAAGGATCCTGACGCCATCGATCCCAATGCCGATCTGGCGATTGATTTTGAGTATTCTCCGTTTATTCAAGCCCAGAAGAAGACTTTGTTCGGACTCCGCAGTGAGTACGAGTACAGCAAAAATCTAAAATTAGGGAGTACAATCCTTTATAAATCGGATAAAGCCACCCAGCGCAAACCGAAAATCGGGCAGGAGACATCGCGGATGTTTGTCTGGGACGGCGATATCAGTTTCCGTGTTAAATCCAATTTCCTGACAAAAATGGCAAATGCTTTGCCGCTGTTTTCCACCGAGCGGGAATCTAATCTGGCGGTGTCTGCCGAGGTCGCCCAATCGTATCCTAATCCGAATGTCGATGGTGTTGCGTACCTGGATGATTTCGAAGGCAGTCAGGAATCTTATTCTTTGAGTGTTTTCAGAGAATCGTGGCTGATCTCGGCCAAACCGGCGACACTGGACGATACCTATCACCGGGCCTGGTTGAACTGGTACAATCCTTATGACCAGATTGCCACTCAGGAAATCTGGAACCGTGAGGTGACGGCGAGTGACAGCCGAACGCAGGTCTTACATCTGTACTTCGAACCGGATGAAATCGATCGAAGGCTGGGAAATGTCGATACATCAGTGACCGAAATCGACCCGACCAGATCCTGGGCGGGGATTATGCGCGGTTTAATCGGCAGTGCCACCGACATGACGCGGGCGGATCATCTTGAATTTAGAATGAGGGGCAACAAGGGAATCCTGCATATCGATCTGGGTGAGATTTCCGAAGATATTAACGGTAATGGAGTTTCCGATGATGAAGACGACCTGATAGGCCTGCCTAATAATGTATTGGATGACGGTGAGGACCTGGGGCTTGACGGACTCGCCGACAGCGAAGAGCCGGGCTATAATGCCGTCACCAATCCTGATCCTCATAAGGATAACTGGAAATATGAAGAATCCGATCGCTATAATTACAGATATATAAACGGGACCGAGAATAATAAGAATGATCCGGGTACTATCGGACGGCCGGACCGTGAAGATTTCAACAAGGACCAGAGCACCGGGACACGCAATAATTATTTCTCGTACAGGATAGACCTGTCGGATAGATTCTCGGAATTTCTGGTTCAGAATTCCGAAAACGATTATGGCTGGACCACCTACCGCATTCCGCTCCGTGATTCATCGGCCATTGATGAAATAATAAATGAGCCGGCATGGGAAGATATACCGTTTGTAAGAATCTGGGTCGAGTCCCCTGAGGCTGATACAATCGATGTCGAGATCGCGTCGGCCAAAATCATCTCGCCCAACTGGGAAGATACGATTGCGGTGCCGTTCGAGTATGCCAACGCGGTTGATACCGCCACCCAGGCCAAATTCAGCGTTGCCGTTATCTCGACGCAGGAAAACGACCCGCTGGATTCGATACCGTATTATGAACCTCCGCCGGGGGTAGCCGGATATTATGATCCAACCGCAAAGATAAACGAACCGGAACAATCGTTACTATTGACATACAAAAATCTGAAGGTTTATGATGATGTCTCGGCCGATACCGGTCTGGCCCAGAGACTGCTTTATGATACACCCAATCTTATGGGATACGGCGGCCTTCGGATGTATGTCCGAGCTCCCCGGGACCTGGCCGACGATTCCACGCTGATGTTTCTGTTTCGTATCGGCAAGGATGAGGAGAATTACTACGAACTGCGAACGACTATAGATTCATCGGAATGGATCGATGATAAAGGTTGGATGGATGTCGGTATCAATTTTGATGAAATCACGGGTTTGAGAGAAGTCCTTATCAGGGAGCAGGACGATAATCCCGACCTGGATATAAATTTCAAAGACTCGGTTGTTAACGGCAATCATTATCGTGTTTTTGGTTCTCCCGATATAACCAAAGTTAAATATCTGGCTTTTGGTGTTGTTCCTCTCAGGGCGGATTCGCTGATAAGCGGCGATATGTGGGTCGATGAATTGCGTGTGACCGATGTGCGGACTGATGTCGGGACGGCGGCGCGTATTTCATTCAGCGGTAATGTGGCCGATCTGTTTACCTATAACGCGGGATATAATTACCGGAACGCATATTTCAGGAAAATTTCCGGTTCCACGCGGGCGGGCTCGACAGATAATCTGGGAAGCGGTAAATCGACCAATTCGTACAGCTACGGATTGAATTTCAAACTTGATAAATTTATGCCGCGTTCTCTCGGAGCCAGCCTGCCGGTATCGTACAGATATTCAAAAAGTACTTCAATACCGCAGTTGAAATATAATTCGGATATTATTCTGCCGGAGCAGTTTCGGGATGAGGAAAAGACGGAGACGGTGACAAAGTCCTTTTCTATATCAGAGACGGTCAACAAGAAAACAAAAAATCCTGTTTTTTCAATATTATTGAATAATATTCGAACCAATTTCTCATACAGTCGTTCTGACGGTCTATCACCGTCGACACCTATGTCATTAAGCGAAAGCTATCGGGCAGGTATGTCTTACACGTATAATATTCCCAAGGTTCCTCATATAAGGCCATTTTTCTGGACACAGCCGATTCCATTACTGAAGAGATTCAGCCCGAACAAATTCTATTTCTTCCCATCGACAATCAGCCTGACCGGCGATGTCAATCGAAGTCTGAGGATCACCAGGAATATAAACCATATCCTGACCAACACCCTGACCAAGACATTTAACGGGACATTCAGAACGACCTATAAAATATCGGACAATCTCACGTCCAGTTATAATATGACGACGAATCGCGACTTATCCAACCCGGATTTGGTGAATTTCAGTTTTAATCCCAAAGATTTCAAACTTGGGCGAGAAACGAGATATACACAGGCCTTCAGTTCCGGCTACAGTCCGGTAATATTTGGCTTCCTGACCCACAAATTCAGTTTCTCGACCTCTTATACTGAAGATCTCAATGTCATTAGTGAAACACGCAATATGTCATCCAATAAATCATACAGTGTCGGCGGTGTTTTCGATCTCAATAAGTTTTTGGGCGGCAAACCGACCAGCCGCAGATCATCACGTCGGATTCGCCCGAAGAGAGAGGAAGTGGATAAGGATAAACCCAAGAGCAGCCTGATGAAAAAACTCGTGACCGGGCCGGCGTCGGTGCTGAGATTCCTGACCTCCTGGATCGAACCGATAAATTATGATTTCAAAGAGGCGTACCGTTATTCGTATGTGGGTCTCAAGGAGCGCGCCAGTCTTAAATTCCGTTTCGGCCTGACGGAGGATATCGGGGCAGAGATCGACTCTGAATCCGGATCGACGGGGCGCTCCACCATCACCACGAAGTCGACCAATTATGGATTAAGTTCGGGGACGCAGTTCTTTGGCGGGTTGAAGACCGGGGTATCATTCAACCGGACCATCAATCGCGATTTAATCAAGGCGGTTAATCCGACGAAATCGGTTTCGACGACTTTCCCGGATTTCAATTTTACCATTAATCAGTTAACGACATTCAAGTTTTTAAATCCGTTTATCAGGAAGTTTGCGCCGAGAACGAAATATTCCCGAAGTACCAAAGAATATTATAATCTTACGACAGGATTTAAGACCAAGGAATCCGAGACCATTTCGCAAAATCCGCTGCTGTCGTTCACATTCAACATATTCCGTGATCTCCAGATAAATGTCAGGACGAACCGCTCGGTGAGTGAGGATATTTCATACAACTCCAGCACCGGGGAGATAACTCGTAAATCACGCAGTACATCCTCTAATGCCTCGGCATCGACAAAATACTCATTTTCATGGCCGACGGGTGTCAAGTTCCCGATTTTAGGGCGAATAAAATTCCGGTCGACCATGGCAATATCTCTCGAGGTTTCGATTCGTCAACAGACTACAGAAGAGGCATCGGGTGATACGCCGCTTATTTCAAAGGGCGACAACCGGGATTTCATGGTGACACCGACCATTTCTTACGCTTTTTCCAACCAGATCAAGGGCGGCATCAGCGGGCGCTGGCAGGACACCAATAATAAACAACAGAACAGAAAATCGCATGTGCGGGAACTACGGATCTGGGTCGATATCAGGTTCTAAAATATTTAATTGACTTTTTGTCTTCGCCTCCATTCTTTCCTATCTATGAAAACAAAAACATTATACTCGGTGTTATTACCCATTCTGGCAGTTATGATCGTTTTTGATCCGGCCTGTAATGGGGGCAAAGAGAAAACATCGATACCGCAATTCGACGGAGAGCGTGCTTTTCGATATATCGAAGAGCAGGTTGCATTCGGTCCCAGGGTTCCGGGCAGCGACAACAGCCGCAGATGCCGGGAGTATTTTTATCATTTTTTCGACAGTCTCGGAGTGCGTGTCGATACCATGCACTTTGTCCACAATGATAAACAGACCGGTAAGGCGATCGAGATGATAAATATAATTGCATCGATTGACGGCACCGATCATAGCGATACAAAACGATATCTGCTGGCGGCCCATTACGACAGTCGTCCCCGCGCGGAGTATGATCCCGATTCCACCAAGCGTGAAAACTGGATCGACGGCGCCAATGACGGGGCCTCGGGTGTCGCGGTGCTGATGGAGATGGCCAATCTCTTCTCGCGGCAAAGGCCGAAAATCGGCGTCGACCTGGCGTTACTGGATGGCGAGGATTACGGTCCGCCCGGCAGGCTTGATGAATATTTTCTGGGCGCCAAGGAAATGGTAAAAAGAAACATCGCTGACAACTACCATTTCGCCGTGGTTATCGATATGATCGGGGATAGTGATCTGAAGGTGTACCGGGAGGAATTTTCCAACAAGTACTCTCCCCAGATAACCGATTTGATCTGGGATGTCGCCGAAAAGCTTGGGGAAACGGCGTTTGTCGATTCGGTCGGGTATGCTATTCATGACGATCATCTCAGTTTCATGACGGTCAAACTTCAGTCGGCCGTGATAATCGATTTCAATTATCCATACTGGCACACGACGCATGATACACCGGATAAATGCTCACCGCAGTCTCTGCAGTCGGTAGGCAACGTGATCACGAATCTTTTATACAGACTCTAAAATGAAAGACCGGATAATCAAATCAAGACGTGATATCCCCTCGGTAGAGAAACTGGCATCGGATAGTGTAATCATCGATGCCTCCACCGATCTGGCACGACCGCTTATCGTGGAAATAATAAGGTTATCGATAGATAGTTTTAAAAAGAGTATCGGCAGGGAATTTAAGCCAATCAGCTATGATTCGTTCCGACAGAAGATAATATCGGATATTGACCTGATGAAGATCAAAAAGATCGGCCGGGTCATCAACGGGGCCGGTATCCTGGTTCATACCAATCTCGGTCGTGCGCCTCTTTCGGAGGCTCTTTTTGACAAAATAAAAAATCATATCACCGGCTATGGCAATCTTGAGTTTGATGTTGCAACGGGTAAACGCGGCAAGCGGGGGATTCTGGCAGAAAGATACCTGGCTATCATCTCCGAAGCCGAAGCCGGGACGATTGTCAACAACAATGCCGCGGCTTTATTTATAATCCTGAATACACTGGCCAATCGAAGGAAGGTTGTCATTTCACGGGGGGAACTGGTGCAAATAG
>Ga0136651_10001559_pt1 | contig 12636 bp, 6 predicted proteins | sample Mar14236cmmetaG_FD_94867 | JGI IMG/M metagenome (GOLD analysis project Ga0136651, IMG submission 94867) | Marine hydrothermal vent microbial communities from Guaymas Basin, Gulf of California to study Microbial Dark Matter (Phase II) - Marker... ...
ATTTTTTATATCTCTAAAACGGACGATAAAAAATTACTGAAAGATGTCTACAAGCAAGCCGCTGCTTACTACGTGAAGAAAAAGAATTTTTCGAAGGCGAAATACTTTGCGGAGATGAGTCACGACACTGAATTTATAAAAACGATCAAGAGAAGTAAGGGCGTTGATTTGTTTAACCAAGGCAAGGTTACCGCTGCTTTGACTATCTTTACCGACTTGGGAGATGAGAAGCTGAAAAAAGCTTGTTACGGTAAGCAATACAATCAACTTGCGAAAAAAGTCGCTAATGTAAAAACTCTATCCGACGTGAAGCGGAATAAATACACTTACGAAAAAATGCTTGAGCTAGCGCGGAAGCTCGGAGATTATCGGTTAGAAGAGGGAGTGAGGAAAATGTTGAGTAGTCTGTAGCGGTTAGCGATTAGTCTGTAGCCAAGTGAAGCTACAGATTTAAAAGACCAACAGGTTTGGCTGGAGGATCAGGATCAAGCCTAGGGCGATCATAAGGAGGCCGCCGATGAGGTTGGAGGCTTTGGCGTATTTTGTAGTGAGCCCGAGCTTCTCGATACTATAGAGAGCGATACCGAAAACGATGACGTCGTCGACCATGTACATGAGGATGTAGAGAGCCATGTAGAATTGTCTTCCGATCCAATCTAAGGCGTTGATGTCGAGGATTTTTGTGAAAGCCTGGGGGATGCCGATGGAGCAAGCGAACTCGATGACATTAACAGAAAAAGCTAAGCCGATAATTCCGAGAAGAGTAAGGAAGGTCATCTCGGCATTTACCAAGCGGTGAATTTTTTGAGAAGTTTTTGATCTTTGGTCCGCATTGGTTACCTTGCAGGTGCCGTCGGAAGTTTTCCATTCATAAAGAAAAAAGATTCCCCCGCCGATAGCGACTAAGCCGACGATAGGGGTAATGATGTTATCTAGTCCAACAAAGTCCCAGGCAGTAAACCAAACGTTTAAGATCAAATAATACATAATCGCCTCGGCAATAATGAATATTCCGGCGATTTGCCACATTCTTTTCCGTGACCCTGCGTGCATAAGGACAATCAGAAAAGTAACGAGGACCCACATGGCACAGGGATTGAATCCGTCGATGAAGCCGAGGATAAGGGAGAGAGTAGGGAGGGAGAATTGCTTCAGATCTACTACTCCAAAGAAAGGAAGGGTTACCAGAAGAGGGGTTTCGGTAACTTCGCAAGTCGATGTTTCGATACCACAAGTGCCGCCAGTTACATCCTCTACTTTTCCCGTTCCTCCTGCAGCAATGAACTCTTCAAAGTTGAGTGTCTTTTTGCCGATGCTTTGATCAATAATCTCTTCGATCATTCTTCCGGTAGTAGCTGTCGAGTCAAAACCTTGAATTACAGTATTTCCAACAAGGGTGATAGGGGTAACTTTTCTAAGTTTTTCTAGTTCGGCGAGTTGACGCCTGTGTCCGTAGTGATCTTTTCCGTCGAGATTATGGAAACGCACAGAAAAGTCATTTCTTTTCAGTTTTAGTTTCATGAAAAAAGCTTTCTCGTCCTGACAATGTTTACAATCATCACGTTCAAAAACTTCTACTGGCACTTTTCCATCTGCGTGAATAAATTCTTCCGCATGCACAGGAAGGACGCTCTGAAATATGCTAAAGCCGAAAATTCCGATAAAAAGAGTAAGGAGTAGTTTTTTCATACTTTTTTATATTTGCTGGCGAAATTATAACTTAGAAAGCATTCACTTCCAAAAATCTTTTCTGCCCTCTGTAAAAAAACGGCTTTTCCGAAGGAGAAGCCGTTTTAGATTTTTAGTTTCGACTATTTTTTCGTTTTACTTGCTACTTTACCACTCCAGACTGCGGCAATTACAGCGAGCGCAGTGACAATAAGTGCGTAAGTTAACATCGGGGGTACTCCTACTTGATCGCCGAAATATTCCGTGAAGATTGTTTTGATGGCGTCGTTCCAGGCGAGTGCAGCGACGAGACCAAAAGCAGCCGTTATCAAGGCAGCTACTTTTTCAATCACTTCTTTTTTCATCTGATTAAATTAAAAAAATACTTTTCTTCATTGTATATATTGGATAAAGAAATACAATATTTTGCGGTTTTTTAAAAAAGCCCTTCTTTTCGAAGGACCCAAAAAGCAAATCAATTTGCTTTACGGTGAATACCCGCGGAAGAAGAAGTACTGCTTTATTTCCTCGAGGAAGGTTTTTCCGTGACGCATGAGGTTGTCGGCTAGGGGAGTGAAGATCTGGATGGTAGAGCCACTGATGGCATAATCATTGGCGTAATTCGTCCCATTGTGTGGTTTTATTTGGACGTAATAGTTGCCGTTGGCGACTCCGGAGGCGTTCCAGTATAAGGGTTCTGAACTAGCTGTATGAGCAGTCCCTCCTGGCGATGATGTAGCTCCCGTCGTCGTTCCGTAAATAGTCGCATCCGTCCAAGGCCCCCCGGCACTGGTAGAGTACTGGACCTGAGTGGCGGCGGTAGTGAAGTTGCAGGCATAGGAATCATCATCAGAAAGCGTATAATCGACACGTACTTTGTTGTCACTTCCCTCATAAAAACGGGTGAGGGTGTCGACAGTGGCCGAGGTAGAAACAGGAGGTGCAAAATTCAATGCTGCGCTGACAATAGCTAAGCGGTTGGTGCCACTCCAGTCAGCAAGAGGATTTTCCGTGCTAGAAGTAGTAGCATCGCGATGAAGTGAAGCGGTACTGAGATCATTAGAGGGGCCGTCTTGCTCGATGTGTTCAGTATATCCACTGGGGACGATATGGTCAGCTGGATTGCCGGAAAGAGTAACGTAAACAAGCCGGTCTGCATCTCCGACACTGACGTTGCCCGCCTGGATGCTACCAGCAGAAGTATTGGTGTTACTGGCGCTGTCTGCTACTGGCGTGGTTTGACTTACATTCTTATAAGTAGCGGCCTGAACCATGGTTTCACCATAGGGTGTATTGGGGGCCTGGTCCCAAGTAACGTTGATAGCACTGCCAGACATACTGCCGATGTCAGCTTCATTGAGATACCCCAGCCAAACTATGTTGTGGATGGATCCGGAATCAACGACTATGCCGTCTGCGTTTTCGATAGCCGTTAAGGTCTGCCCTCCCAGTGTTACCTGGTTTACGTTGGCGACGGGGTTGGTATTGCTCTCAGAAAACACGGCGACTAAAGCGACACGGTTTGACCCTGCCCCAGGAGTGTAATTCATACCACTGGTGTCGAAAGTCGAATCACCGACCCAACTGTCGACTAGCTTTACCCTATCTTCCGCAGTTGAGGCGCCAGTTAGGGAGACATCATCTAGGTAAAACTCGTCGCTTGTGGAACTCAAAGTAGCGCGGAAGCGTATCTGAAAGTCGGCATTTTCATCGGCGCCGGCAGGCAGGTTGATTATTTTTTCGGTCCAGACGCTAACTTCGTTGCCATCATCGTGCGTAAATAGTGTTGACCAGCTATCTCCGTCGTACCATTCGACATATACGTGGTCATTCGATTCCCAAGTACTGTATACGTTGTACCAGTAGGTTAGGGTGACGTCTTCGTAGCCCGTGGTGGACTGGGCTTTGGTTAGACTAGAATCTGTAATCTCACCATCTGCATGCGCACGATAAGTGCCACTATGAGCGCTTGTCCCTATGTCCCAACCCGAACCAGCTGAATCCCAGTTGGTGAAGTTGTTCGTCTCGAAGCCATCGGAGAAAAGACTAGCAGCAAATGCCTTATTGGATACACCAAAAATCATCGCTAGTGTGAGGCAGATAGCTGTGAATTTTGATAAAGTTTTTAATGCTGTTGTTTTCATATGTGGTTCTTGGTGAACAACAACTGACATGTGACCTGTGACATTTGACTTCAGAGTCAATGGTTAAAGGTCAATTGTCAAATGTTATTAAATTATTTACCGTTATATTTCAAGACTATCTCCCCAGCGTAGGAGGTCTTGCCTGTCAGCGCGTAGGTGGTGACCTTGATAGTTATCCAGCTACCTGCTGTCCAAGTGCCGCCACTGAGATCATCGGTACTGCTATAAGTAGCCCAGGTTGCACTGGCCAAGGCAGTATTTCCCGTTAAGGAAGCAGTGGCATTGGCAGTATCGACCAAGACAATATCTAGTTTATTATTGGTGGTGACAGCATCGGTAGTTTGGTACTCAAAAGTAAGAGGATTGCTGGCATCCCAAGAAACGAAGTCATCGGGTAACTGGACGCGGACGACAGTGTCGTAGTCCTGAAGTGTTCCCTGGGTAGTAGTCCAAGAGTAGTAGTTGTGATAGTTGGTACCATCGTAGCCAGCGTCGAAAGAGCCGCTGTTATTGCTTCCATCAGCCTGGAAGGTCGCTCCAGCGTATTCCGGAGAGAGAGCGATTTTTTTACTTCTGGTTTCTAGGCCACTCCATTTTACGGTTCCATCTGCATTGGTAATAGCTTCTCCGCCACTGCCAGCGTAGATGATGCCGTCGACATCGAGGTTGTCTAAGATGTTCACATCATCAGTGAAAACAAACTTGGTGCCAGCGGAATCCCAATATAGTTTTTCACTTAGAGTAGTACCGAAGGTTAACTCTACGTTTCCCCCCGTATCATCACTATCTAATGTAAAAGCATTGGTAGTAGAACCCGTATCCGTATTCTGTGTATGAGCTAGATCAGCATTATCTTTTACTTGTTGATCAAGAGCATCGACAGAGGCAGTGACTGATTCACTATCGGTAACGTAGTTGTCTTCCGTATAAGTACGGTTACCCACGGTCGTATCCACTTCTGTTTCGGTATAATACTGACCATCATGAATATGTAAGCTCGAAGCATCCGAACTATCGGTTAATGTTTCTGCTTCTGAACCGGTGATATCAGTAGTACCGAAGAATCCAGTTGCTTCGGTATGTTGAGCATTAGTGAGGTGATAGAACTCATCCGTAGTACCACCCTGAAGGTTGAGAAGATTGTTGTGATCAGTAGATGATGCCTTGCTTACCCAGGTAGTACCATTGTAAACGTATTCGATATCTTCATCTTCTACACGACAGGCATTTCCTTCGTTGGGGATTATTTCCGTCCAGCTACTGTTTCTGTATTCGTAAATGTATTTATCCGTCCATCCATTTGCTGTTGCTGTAGCGATATACCGGTCTCCTTCATCAGGACTTCCTGGCAGGCCACTAGTGGGATCAAAACGATCCAAGACAGACTCTTGCCAGTCGAGACCATCGATAGAAGTATCGACATAATCTTTGGTAACGGCATCACTACCAGTAGTAGGAGCAGCTAAGTTGGTTATTTTGTTACTTCCTACGTTCAGGTCATCGTTGAGAGTGAAATTACCACCGTCATAACTGAGGTCGCCGCCTAGTCCTGAGCCAGTACCAAATTTTAAGCTAGCACTTCCTCCTGTATCGTCACTATCAAGGGTGAAGGTATTTGTAGTAGAGCCTGTATCCGTATTTTGACTATGGATATCTGACTTTTGAGTCAGAGTGATGATGGCATTGGTAGCGCCATCAGTTAACTTATCGGCGTTGATGTTTGCACCAGCCTTGATATTGGCATCTTCGATATTAGTAACAGTGTTACTATCTGCATCAATAGTCTTATTGGTCAGTGTTTGTGTATCAGTTGTTCCTATAACATCGCCAGTAGTTCCATGTACCCCAGAAGTAGTATCACTGTGGGTAGTTAATTCACTATCACGAGCGACTGCAGAGGCGATGTTGTCTTCATCAACTAATTCAGCTGAAGCATTCAAAGCAGCTACTCTTTCTGCAGCAGTATCAATACTATCTAAAGTGGTTCCATCAGCAGCAATATCCCTCCCATCGGCAGTGCCGGTGAGGGTGAGATTACCGGTAATATCTAAGTCGTCACTTAATTCGAAACGCTCACTGGCTATGCTCCACTGTAGGGATTCGGCCAAAGTTTCTCCAAACTCTAGTTTGATTTCAGTAGTGGCATTGTTGTTCGCATCTAGGGTAAAGGTGTTGTTGTTTGTACGTGGTCCACCATCGTAGGTAACAAAAGAGATGTTATCGACTAGCAAATGACGAGTAATATTTTGCCAAGGGGGATCATCTACAAAGTCATAGACCTGATAACTTGTATTAGGGTCTCCTTGATTTTTGTATTCTACTTGCACAAAGAGGTTATCTGCTCCTATAGGATCGGGAAAGATAGGTAGATCAGCTGTATTTATTTGATAATGACCATAGAAAGGAGGTGTGAAGTAGTCATTCCCATCTGGCGTGATGGTGAAAGTGGTTTGATAATCCCCATAATGGAGGGCAGAAGTATATATATCACCGTTACCATCGACGTCTTCACTGCGTACATCGTATGCATCCCAAAGGCTAACCCGGATATCTAAAGCAGTGATGATTGGGTCACCCTGTCCATCTTCGAAGTTAAGATTGATGTAATTTGCCGCCGATGCTGGAGTAGCTAGTACAAGCGAGAAAAAGAGCAATACTAGAGAAAGTAACAGCGAAATTCTTAACTTATTGTGAGAGCTAATAGAGTACATTTTATCTAAATTAATATTATTTAGTTAGTAAGATACGTGCTCGTCGGCAGGCGGTGGTGGCAGCGCTATTGTCAGTAGCATACTGAATGGTAATGGTATCGCCGGCACCAAGAGTAAGTTGTTTAAAGCCAGTTACTGCTTGATAAGTAGAGGGAGAGTTGTCTTCTGGTTCCCAGAGCTCCTCGGCAATAACAGTGGAATTGTGTCGCACTCTTCCTTTTACGTGGACGTCTGTTCGATTGCCTTTTAGTTCAAAATCCCAATGGACGAAATAAGTTCCGGCTGTTGTTACTGTGTGGGTCAATTTTGTTTGGTAACTAGTTGATGAAGTAGTGTCTTGATCATCATCTTCAGAATATTCGGCATAAGTAGTATCAATTTCCTGGAAGCTTCCACCGTTGTTGCTCAGTTTCCAAACGTTAGCGGTGGCATCGTAACGCAATGTTCCGTTAGAATCAGTACCTTGTTCCGCGATAAAATCTACGTTTGTTCCAGAGCCAGAGTTATCAGAGTCTAAAGTAAAGGTGGTGTTGGTGCTTCCGGTATCAGTATTCTGATCATGGGCTTGGGCTCCTCCAGAAGTAATATCTTCCCAGCTACTATCGCTATAGATATAAGTATTGTTATCTGTAGTATTGTGATAAATCTGACCGGCTATGGGAGAGCCAGGAGCACTAGCTAGGTTTTCAAGAGCAGCACTGAGAAGTTGGTTTTGATTAAGATTCAGATCATCACTAAGAGAGAAATAACTACCAGCACTATCCCAAGAAAGGGTTTCCCCTAAAGTAGTACCAAAAGTTAGTTCTACGTTCCCTCCAGTATCATCAGTGTCTAAAGTAAAAGTGTTGGTGGTAGAGCCGGTATCTGTGTTTTGAGTATGCAGTTCACTATCACGAGCAATTGTTGCTGCGATATTATCCTCATCAATCAATTCAGCTGAAGCATTGATATCTGCCACTCTTTCAGCAACCGTATCAATACTATCTAAGGTAGTTCCATCAGCAGCAATATCTCTCCCGTCAACTGTGCCGGTGAGGGTGAGGTCTCCTTGGATGTTTACATCGTCATTCAGGTTGAAGTAATTTCCAGTGGTATTCCAGCCGATGGTTTTTGCTAAAGTGTTCCCAAAGGTAATCCATGAGTCTGTATCTGCTCCACTATTAATGTTGAAGTTGGTATTGGTAGAACCCGTATCCGTATTCTGTGTATGAGCTAAATCAGCATTGTCTTTTACTTGCTGATCAAGAGCATCGACAGAGGCAGTAACTGACTCACTGTCAGTAACATAGTTATCCTCGGTATAAGTGCGATTACCAACCTTAGTATCTGTTTCTGTTTCGGTATAGTACCGGTTATCGAGCTGACCCGCATCTAGTTCTGTCTCGGTAAAGTATCTACCGTCATGAATATGAAGACTAGAAGCATCTGATCCATCAGTTAATGTTTCTGCTTCCGATCCAGCAATATCAGTACCACCGAAGAATCCGGTAGCTTCTGTATGTTCCGCATTGGTTAAATGGTAGTACTCGCTAGCCTGGCCTCCTTGGAGATTCAAGAGATTATTATGGTCAGTAGAGGCTGCTTTGGTTACCCATTGAGTACCATTATAGATGTATTCAAAGTCTTCATCTTCCACGCGACAAGCGTAACCTTCATTGGGGATTATCTCTGTCCAACTGCTGTTTCTGTATCCATAAATGTAATTATTGGTCCATCCGTTAGCTGTAGCTGTGGCAATGTAGCGGTTTCCTTCACTAGGACTACCCGGTAAACCACCAGTAGGATCAAAACGATCCAAGACAGACTCTTGCCAATCAAGGCCATCAATAGCAGTGTCAACATAGCCTTTTGTTACAGCATCGGTATTGGCAGTAGGAGCAGCTAAATTGGTTATCTTGTTGTTTCCTACATTGAGTTCATCATTAAGGGCAAAAGTACTGCCGTCATAGCTCAATTCTCCATTTAGTCCGGATCCAGTACCAAATTTTAAGCTAGCACTTCCTCCAGTATCATCACTGTCGAGAGTGAAGGTGTCTTCACCTGTTCCTGTGTCTGTATTTTGACTATGGATATCTAACTCTTGAGTCAGAGTGATGATGGCATTCGTGGCACCATCGGTTAGCTTATCCGCACTGATATTTGCACCAGTTTTAATGTCCGCATCTTCAATATTGCTAACAGTGTTACTGTCAGCATCAATAGTTTTATTGGTAAGTGTTTGAGTATCAGTTGTTCCTATGATATTGCCAGTAGCTCCATGAACTCCTGAAGTAGTGTCACTGTGTGTGGTTATTTCACTATCACGAGCAATTGTTGCTGCAATGTTGTCATCATCAACTAATTCTGCAGAAGCGTTGATATCGGCAACACGCTCGGTAACTGTATCAATGCTATCCAGGGTTGTTCCATCAGCTGCAATATCTCTTCCATCAATAGTACCCGTAAGAGTTATGTTTCCCTGGATATTTAAATCATCAGAAAGATCGAAACGAGCGAGGGTGTCGTTCCATTTCAGCAATTCTGTTAATGTTGTACCAAATTGCAAAGTTATATCTCCGCCAGTATCATCACTATCCAGAATGAAAGTGTTGGTAGTCGAACTTGTGTCTGTATTTTGGGTGTGGAGACGACTGTCGTTGCCTTGAACGACAACATTAGCGGCTGTTTCTCCATCTGTCGCTAACTCCACCTTACCCTTGGTAGTAGTGGTAGCATCGGCAATACCTCCCGCACCAGTGAGTTGGATCCAGGTGTTACTGTCATCGTTCCAAGTATAGACTACGTCGGTGGCTCGGTTGATTCTGGACTCGTATCCGACTAAAGAGCTATAAGGAGCTCCTCCGTGCATATTGATATTCGTAAGACCTGACCCGCTAGGATTCATTGTACCGTTACCAGTAGTACCAGGATCATCATGAACGAGAAAAACAGAAGCACCACTTGCAGTTGATTGTCCATAAAAAGCATCAGTATTAGTACAATCATTTATGGCAGTGAGAATAGATGTAGCCATATCAGAATTATCCGTTGCTGTTGCTCCTGATTTAAATTCGCAGTTATCTGCGACAGGAGAATCTTTTGCAGTCAAAGTGAATGAACTACTACCAGCATTGTATAAAACACTGACAGTGTCGTTTTCTATAACTTGAGTTTCGTCATCAACGACGATTTTTCCCCCGGCGCGAATACCACCTACTCCAGACCCGCCATCAACAAGCTGATTAGCATGCTCGAAAGGTGATTTCCACTCGAGATTACTAACAAGGCTGTCGACATAGTTTTTGGTTGTAGCGTCTTGGGTTCCGGTTGGGTCTAGCAAATTAATTAAGCGGTTTGCATCTAGATCAAAGGTATTAGCCGTATCATCATAAGTAACTTGCCCATCTTCATTTTGGCCAAACTGGAGGATAATATTTCCCCCGGTGCCGTCGTAGTCCAGGGTGAAAGTTTCTTCATTGGTCCTGGTGGCATTTTCGGCTGTTACTGCGTAAGCAGTACTGTTTAAGGGTTTACGATCTTCGGTATTGTCGGTTCCATCTGGATCAATTACTTCGTAGTCAGTATCCAGATCGGTAGGAAGCTTTATTTCTACTTGAAGGTATTTATCAGTTGAAAAATCAAAGCCGGGGAGAGATGTGGTAGCTCCTATCTCTATCGCGAAATAGCCGTTGCTATCTGGAGTAACGGTCTGGACTTCTTCCCATCCGGCACCCACAAGAGTCCCGTCGACGTTATAATCGGTAGCATCAGAGTCAGCATCAGTCCAAAGGCTAAAGCGAAAATCTCGAGCAGTTGTTATCGGATTTCCACTATTATCCAGAAGACGGGCCTGATAGCTCATTTTATGAGGCACGGTGTCTGCTGCTTGAGCTTGCCCCAGAAAAGAAAGAAGGGTCAAGAGACTCAGACAGAGTGTGATAACTCGTTTTTTTGTTTTTATCTTCATATATTTTACTTTTTCACTATATTCTAGCATATTTTTTTTATTTTTGCAAGGGTTAAGCCCTTCTCTTCTTGCTTTTCTGCGGTTTTCTGGTCTTTTTTTGATGATGCTTTTTGTATTCGTTGTAGCCATATGCGACAGTGATCGTAATAACAAGGAGGATCAATATGTAGGTCCAGTGAGGCAAACAGCGGTCGAGTGCAGAAATCCGAGAATATTCAGGATAAGTTCTAATTTCCGGTTGCTCCAATGGTTGTTTTAGCACTGGACTGGCCGGATGGAGCGTTTTTTCGATTTTTTCAGAAGGGGGGCTAACGAGCTCAAATTCATAAGTGAGGTTTTCTGAAACAGTGCCATCGGAGAGCTTTTGTAGGATTCTTACAGTGTGGCCACCTGTTTCCAGATCTTCGGGAATTTTAATCTCGAAATAGCCGTTTTTGTCGGTAGTGGTTTTAACTATTTTTATCTCACTCTGGAAATAAGCGAAAATGGTGGCAAATGGTTCAGCATAGCCTTTTATAAAAAGTTTTTCTTTGACCTTTTCCATTCTTCCTAGAGAAATAGTTTTTTCTTCATTTGATTTGATGTTCTTTTTTTTGGCAAATGAATTGATTTCAATTTTTCGATACTCTTTTTTTGTGGAGCCTATCTCTAGATCATAAGCAGTAGCGATTGTATTGGTGTTTTTTTCGATATTGTGGACTTGGAATTGGTAAATTCCCTTACTCAAAACTTTCTTTGGCTCATAAATAAATTTTCCAGTTTGGCTTGTTGAGACAGTCTCTTCGCTGATTACACCCCCCTTTTCTGTTGTGACTATAACTTTGTATTTTTTGTTTTTCTCGAGTTGGCCAGCGATGAGGGGAGTTGTGTCGATAGTTTTTGTTGCCTTTTTAGGACTGGCAACGCCGCTAGAAATGAAAGATTCTTCCTTGGATCTAAAAAGGCCAGTTTCTTCCTCTGTTTTTGGGAGGGAGATAACAGATGCGGGAAGGTAAGGACTAATTTTTTCTTTTAGGGTGACCGAAGGAGAATCTCCTTCTTTCTCTTCTTCTAGCTTCCCATTTCCTTGGGGGGTAATTTCCTCTGGAATTGAAGTAGTGGTAATCGAAGTAGGAAGAGGAGGTGCAATTTCTTTTTTCGGGGTGGCCGAAGGAGAAGAGACAATATTGATGTTTTCTTCTTTAGGAATAAAAGAAGGTATCTCTGCTTCATTCTCTTCAGGAATTTTTTCCGATGGTGCAGGAAGTGATTCTTCTATTTTTATGCAAGCACATTTCTCACATATTTCTCCTGTGTTGCAGTTATTATTGTTTTCACATTCTTCCCCGGATTCTAGGGTTCCGTTTCCGCAAATAGGTCTAAGGTAGTAGTTTCCACCTCCACCTCCTCCGCTGCTGCTTCCACTGCTAGCGTTATGGCAAGCAGAAGAGTCTATTGTACAAGAAACAGTACAGCTCAAAGAGCCACTATTGTAGCCATAGCTTGTACAATATGTACTGTCAAAATCAGTACCATCACACTCTTCTCCAGTTTCTTTTGTTCCGTTACCGCAGTAAGGACCGGCAGGGAACTCAATTTCTGCATTTATTCCGGGAACACTATCCCTTAGATTATAATTTGCAGAAGTAGCCTGACCTCCACTGCTGTTGATAGCAGGAAGATCAAACTCTAATTGATAGTTGGTACTGGAATCAGCAGAAACACTTCCCGAGAGGAGAAGGAAAAAAAGGAGAGTCAAGAAGAGCCGGTAAAAAAGCTTATTTTTTATCATTTTTGTGTTTCTTTGATTTGTTTTTTTATTTCCAATTATATCAGCTAATTATAGCAGAAAATCGCTGGTTGATCAAGAGCTTTTGACCTACCTAGATCAGCTTTTCTCTCTAAAAGAGCATGTGTAAAAAAGAGCCTTCCGACAAAGTCGGAAAGCTCTTTGGAAAAGTTGGATCATTATGCCCCGACCAATTCCTCAACTCTTTCTTTTAATTCCTCTTCGGTCATTGGGCCGACGACGATTCCTTTCAGAATTCCTTCGGCATCTAATACGAAGAATTGAGGAAGACTGATGATAGAGTAGTCATCAAAGAACTCATCTTCTGTTGGGAAGTAAGATTCTAGATCGTATTCACCGCGCCAATCGTGGGTGTTTATCGGTCCTTCGGGTTCCATG
>Ga0136651_10001563_pt1 | contig 12615 bp, 5 predicted proteins | sample Mar14236cmmetaG_FD_94867 | JGI IMG/M metagenome (GOLD analysis project Ga0136651, IMG submission 94867) | Marine hydrothermal vent microbial communities from Guaymas Basin, Gulf of California to study Microbial Dark Matter (Phase II) - Marker... ...
CGGGGGGCCACATGGCCGCCGGCGGTTCCTGCCACTGGCCCTGGCCCACCTGGTTGATCCCCCAGTGCAGGCGGACGTTCACCGCGTCATCCGGGAGCGTGCCCGCGGCGGCGTTGTAATAAACCGTGAGAAGGTCCCCCGGTTCGGGGTCCTCCGGGCTGTACCACGAGGCGACATCCCCGCTGGTGAAGTCGATGCGCCAGTTGTTGCCGTTGTTGTTGTCCCAGTTGCCTTCCTGGTCGGTGAAGACGAAGGCGATCGCCGTCATCGTCTCGACCGGGTCGATGGTCAGGGACCAGACATTGTCCGCCCCCTCGATCATCGGGGACTCGGCGGCCGCCCCGTTATCCACCGGGATGGTTCCGGGCGGCCAGGTGGACTGGGGTGGAGCGCTCCAGTTGCCGAGTGCATCGACCAACCCCCAGTGCAGCCAGACCTGGGAGGCGCCGCCGGGCAGGGTGCCGGCATCGAGATCATAGTAGATCGTGAACTCTTGCCCGACCAGCGGCTGCGCCGGATCCCACCAGACCGATTGCGCCCGGGCCGCCGGGCTCGCGGCGAGCAGAAACAGCAGAACGAGCGCCGGGCCCCACAGTGTGATCGCACGTCTTCCCATGAAACTCTCCGAAAGTGTACAGCTCCTGCCGCGAAAGGCCGCCGCCCCACCTAGCCTCAGCGCCCGGCCGCGGGCCGGGCGAAGATGCGGTAACCGTCCGCCGACAACGGCACTCCGGCGGTCAAATCGACGACTGCTTCGCTTCGGCCGCCGGTTCCACCGGCGGCGGCTAGTTCCCGCCAGCCCCTCTTTCCGGCGACCGAGTCCGGCAGGGTCGCCTCCACCGCTTTCCCCCCGAAGTTAAGCAGCACGAGCACCTCCTCCTCCCGCCCCGTCCGGCGGAAGGACAACACACTCTCCGGGGGCTTCGCCATCACGCGGGAGAGGTCCCCCCCGCGCAGGGCGGGGTGCGCCGCGCGCAGGCGGATGAGGCCGGTATAGGTGCGGTAGACACTCGAATCCGCCGCGCTCCAGTCGACGGGCTCTTTCTCGAAGAGGGAGGGACGGTGAGTCGCGCCGATCTCCTGCCCGACATAGAGCAGGGGAATCCCCGGCAGGGTGAAGATCAGCGCGGCATACGGGCGGTAGCCGGGAACGCCGAACACCTCGGCGGCGCGCTGCTGATCGTGGTTCTCGATGAACCTCAGGGCGAGGGAGCCGGGGGGATAACTCTCGCGCCTGCGCCGCACCGTCGACCAGACCTTGCCGAGGAGAGTTTCGCCCTTTCGATACTCCACCATGCGGTGGTACAGGTCCCAGTCATAGTCGGCATCGAAGCCGTCGGCGATCATCTTCGGGTCCTGCCACTCCGCGAGCATGAACAGGTCCGGGCGGGCTTCCTTCAGCCTCGGGATGGCGCTCAGCCAGAAGGCATCCGGCACCATGCCGGCGACATCGCAGCGGTAGCCGTCCACGCCGAACTCGCGCACCCAGTAGAGCAGCACGCGGGCCAGATAGTCGGCGACCTCCGGGTCCTCGTTGCGCCAGTCGGTGACATCCGACCAGTCCGCCACCTCGCGGGAAAACGCCCCTGTGGAATCGCGCAGGAACCAGCCGGGGTGCCGCTCCATCTCGACGTTGTCGTTCGAGGCGTGGTTGATCACCATGTCGAGGATCACTCTCATCCCCCGGCGGTGCGCCTCGTCCACCAGCGCGCGGAACTCCTCCTCGGTTCCGAACTCCGGGTTCACCGCGAAATAGTCACGGACGGAATAGGGGCTGCCCGCCGAGCCCTTGCGGCCCTCGACACCCGTGGGGAAGATCGGCATCAGCCACAGGTTGCGGACCCCGAGGTCCTCGATCCGTTGCAGGTCGCGCCGGAAGGCCTCGAAGGTCCCCTCCGGGGTCGCGGAGCGGATATAGACTTCGTAGAGAGGCGCCCCAGCGTACCATGCTTCCGCCGCCACGGTGCCCCGGCCCCGATCCCCTTTCCCGCAGAACATCATCAACCCCGAAAGCGCCAGGAGCGCCACGATGAACCCGATCCGATTCCGCATTTCATCCGTCCCCGTTCTCCCAACCGGCCGCCCCAGTAATTTCCGGTTTTCTCCCCGCAGCACTCATCTCACAGGCAAAGTACACCCGAAACACGCTGGAACGGGCATCGCCGGCGGCCGCCGGCAGGTTTCCCCGACCCGAGAGTGTCCACTTCCCCCGCAATGGGGCAAGAAAAGGGGAGGACGGCACCAAGACCTCCCTCCCCTCGAACCGGACAACATCTCCGGGGAAGCGGGACAGGCCCGCTTCCCCGGAACGACGGCGTTTTTACTTCAAGAGCATCATCTTGCCGGTCAACTTCTGCCCGGCCGCTTCAACCTGGTAGAAGTAGGTGCCGCTGGACAGCTTCGCCGCATCGAAGAAGATTGCGTGGGAACCGGCGGAAAGCTTGTTCGTCGTCAGGCTCGCAACCTGCTGACCCAACAGGTTGAACACGCGCAGCGTGACGACGGACGGCGTGGGCAGGTTGAAGGAGATGTTCGTGGCAGGGTTGAACGGGTTCGGGTAGTTGCCCTTCAGCGAGAAGTTCACCGGGATGACGGTGCTGAACCCGAGATCCCGCACGCCGAGGCGGTCGATCCACTCATCGAACCAGTCGCCGACGGTCCCGAAGGTGTCGACCACGGTCTGCTCGGTGACATCACGCTCCATGTGGAAGGAGTGGTTCGCGCCGACCGGACCCTCGTTGTCGAGGCCGTTGATGCCGAACTTGTAGATGACATCCAGCCCGGAGTCCTGGAGGAAGGTGAGAGTGACCGTGTAGATGGAGTCGCCCGCGGTCTCGTCCGGAGCCACGCCGTCATCATGCAGCTCGAACTCGGGGCCGAAGTCGTTCCAGGGCCACTCGTTCCACGGACCGGCGACGTAGAAGGCATCGATCGAGCCGATGCTCGCCGCGAAATCGGTATCCTCTTCGAAGCGGTAGTAGACGGCGCGGGTATCGAGCACGAACGTCAGATCGACATCCACATCCGGGCCGCCCTCGTTATCGCTGAAGAAGACGGGATCGAGGAAGAGCTCGACATAGCCGTTGCCACCCGGCGGGAAGTTGTCTTCCAGCCCCTGCATGGCATAGAAGGTCCGGTTGCCGCCCTGCGGCAGCTCTTCCCAGACCGGGGTGTCGGGATTCCCGCCGGTGTGAATGACGAACTTGTAGGGAACGATGACCGCAAGCTGGTCGAATTGCACGAAGCTGCTGTAGATATCCGTGCCCTGCTCGCGGACGAGCACCGGCGCGGTGTCCCCACCCCAGTTGCCGATCGCCTCATGACCGCCGCGAACGACGACCTGGTCGGCATCGGGATCGAAGTTCCCGTTAATGATCTGGACGCTCATGTCGACACGGAAGAGCACCTCGACATCGGTCGGGATGAGAACGATTTCCTGGTCGTCGAAGTACACGGGATCGAGCACCAGGTCGCCGCCATCAAGGGTGAACGAACGGTTGTCACGGCTCTCCCAGGTCTCGGTGGCGCCTTCGTCCGTGATCATCACGTACTTGAACCCGTAGGTGCCTTCGTCCATCTCCCAGGTGCCGGTGTAGACCGAGTCGCCGTCATCGTCGGTCAACGTCTCGGCGACACCGCTCCAGCCGTTGAAGTCACCGCGGACGACGACGAAATCCCCCGCGTCCGGGTCGAAGGCACCGCTCTCCATCTGGACATCCATCCGGAGCTGGAAGGTGACGTTGTAGGATTCCACGATATGATCGAGGTCGTTGAAGTAGACCACGTCGAGGACCACGTCATCACCGGCGACGGTGAGTGAGCGGTTGTCGATGGCGGTTTCCCAGATGTCCGGCGAGGCATCACCGGGGACGATGACGTACTTGAACCCGTAGGTGCCGTCGTCGATGGGGGTCGTCAGGGTGAAGATCATGTCGGCGTCATCGTCGGTGCATTGCAGGTCGGTCCCGGCCCAGCCGTTCATGTCTCCGCGGACGACTACGATGTCCCCCGCATCGGGATCGAAGTTCCCGAGCTGGTTCTGGATGTCCATGTTGACCTGGAAGGTCACGTTCGCGGCGAACGCAGAACCCGCGACCATCATCAGGAGCAACACGGTTACTCCAACCTTTTTCCAAGATCTCATCATGCTTCTCCTCTCTTTTTCCTTCTCCCTCTCCACAGGGTCAGGTTAAAACCGGAAGCTCAGGGAATACTTGTGCACATTCCCCAAGCGTTCAAAACTCTCGAACGCATAGTTGACGGACATGACCACACCGCGCGCCGGGGTGAGGTTCAGTCCCGTGCCGAAGGTCATCCCGCCGCCGTTATCCTCGCGCACCAGGGAAAACCCGTTCTCGCTGTTCGGCTCTATTTTACGGAATCCCGCGCGGAGAAACACGGCTTCGCGGAAAGCATACTCTCCCCCGATGTTGACGAACTCCGAGTTGTCGTTGGGGACAACCCAGTCGAGGGCGAGGGTGAGCCGGTTTTCCCCCCGCTGAATCAGTTCGCCCGAAACCCCCACGCGCAGGGTCAGGGGAAGCTGCCAGTAGTCCGTGTCGATGGTCGCCAGCACCTTGTCATTGTTGCCGAACTTGGTGCCGTCCGAATCGTAGAAGATGAGCAGGTCATCGCCCTGGATCCGCATCGGGGTGCCGAAGTTCGAGATGTTCATCCCCAGCCGCCAGTCATGAAACGGGGTGATGAAGAGCGTCCCGATGTCGATCGCGATCCCCTGCGCCTTCTCGTTCCAGATGGTCTGGTAGATGTACTTGAAGGTGCCGCCGATGGAGAACTTGTCGTAGAACCGGTACCCGTAATGCAGCGCCGCGGCGACATCGTAACTGCGGAAATACAGCCCGGTGCCCTCCTGGTTCTTCTCGTTGGTCACCTCCATCTCGCCGACGTCGAGCAGGGTGACGGAGGTTCCCACCGTGCCGGCGCGGCCGAGGACGAACGCCACGCCGAGATAATCGAACGACATGTCCGCCAGCCAGGTGCTGTGGACGAGAATCGCCTCCGACTGCTTCATCGCGGCCAGCCCGGCGGGATTCCAGTAGAGCGCATGGATATCATCCGCGATCGAGACGAACGCCCCGCCCATCGCCTGGGGCCGTGATCCGACCCCGATGGTCAGAAACGGCGCGGCGGTGGTGCCGACCTTGTTCTGCGCCCCGGCCGCGATGGGAAGCGCAAGCCCGAGCGCCAACAGCATTGCTACATGTCGCCAATCTCGCATCGTCACACCCGCTGGTCACTTGATCAGGGCGAATTTCCCGATATGCTCGCCATAGGGCGATTCCACATGGTAGATATACACGCCGTAGGCCACATCCAGCCCGTCCGTGGACCTCAGGTCCCAGGTTTCCGTACCGTCGAACAGGGCCTGGCTGCTGCTGACCGCGCCGGACATGTTGTGCTCGATCGTATCCACCAGCTCGCCGCGGACCGTGTAAATCCGGATCGTGCAGCGGTCCGGGAGGTGGATGAAGTTGATGCGCCGCTCCCCCCGCCCGGAACTGTAGGGGTTCGGCGGCTCCTGGGTGCTGACCCCGAGGTAGGGGTTCGGGTAGACCTTGATCCGGCTCAGGTCCACCTTGTTCCGGTTCAGGCTCGCCGCTTCGGTCGTGAACTCGTACCTGTCGCCCTCGGCGAAGGGCTTGTACATGGTCAGAATGAGGGTATCACCCGCCTGGGGCTCGTAGATCTGCCCGTTATCCTCCTGGCTCTCGAAGTAGACCGACCAGGTTTTCAACGTGTCGAGGCTGCCGTCCGGGAGCGTCCGTTCATAGAAGAACATGATCTCCGTCTTGTCGTGAATCCGGCCGTCCGGGTTGGTCTCCGAACCATAGACCAGCATCGGCGATTCGCCGGTGCGCAGGTCCTCGACGGTGAAGTAGAGGTCGGTCGCATGGTATTCCAAATGGTCGTACGGCGGGAAGGGCAGGGAATAGGATTCATAGTCGATGGAGCGGCTGCTCACATCGTCCGTGAAGACGATCCGGTAATCGGTGATCAGGGTGTCCCCGAAGAAATAGTACAGGGGTTTGAAGATCTGACCGAAGGTGAACCTGAGCAGTGAATCGGCGCCCACGGCCCGGTCGGTGTGATACCCCGAGAGTTGGGGGATGTACCGGCTGGGATCGCGCGGGTTCAACAGGTACAGGCGCAAACCGTCGAACACGGGGGTCTCGACGCTCTCGAAATACCGCCAGGTTTCGAAGCTGCCGGGCGCCAGCCCGTACAGCGAGTCGAAGTAGCTGTCATAGAGGTCGAGCACGGCCCGCTCATCGCCCGCGATCATCGTGTCGCCCTGCACCACGGTTACGGAGTCGTCCGCGCCCTGCATCCGGTAGACGTTGAACTTGCGGGCGATGTTGGCGTCGTCGGCATCGCTGAACCGGACCCGGTACCGGGCCCCGTTCAGCACATCGCGCGGGTCGACGACCTCGGTGTAGATCAGCGAGCTGGTGCGCCCCTCGATCTGGGTCGCCGAGCCGGCCACCGCGGGGGTGTAGCCCGCGGCGGGGACGCCGGGAACGATGACCACGGTGTTCACGTCCGTGGTCACATTGCCGCCCTCGTCGACGACGACGAACTTCGAGGTCTCGGAGGGGAAGAAGAAGAGCGTCTCGCCGTCCACGACCTCGTTCAAGCCGTGGTCGTAGGAGGTGACCGCGTAGTAGTAGGTCTGGCCGTTCTCGACGGTGGTATCCCGCCAGACGTGCTGTAGGCCGGTGTCCTCGCCGAGGTAGAAGAGGGCGCCGTTCACATCGACCTCGAAGAAGCCGCTGATCCCGTCCTTCTTGTCGAACACCGCGATGGGCTGGTGGAACACGGTGCGCCCGAGACCATCGGTGATGACGTAGTTTTCGAGGAAACCGGGGTCCGTCGCCCGGTAGATCTTGTAGCCCTCGAAGTCCTCCTGGTAGCCTTCCGGCATGCTGCGGTCGATGGAGCGCTCGGCGGCATCATCCCAGTAGAGGGTGACCACGCCGTCCCCGGCCACCGCCGTCACATTCGGCTTCTCGGGAGGACGCGCGAAGTTGTAGTTGCTGTTGTAGATCTGCTGGACGGTCTGCTTGTTGTCGAGGACATCCTGCAGGTCCTCCCCGAAGAAGAGGGCGATGGAGAAGCGCTGGGTTTTGCCCTTCGGCAGGGGGAAGTACCCGCTCCCATAGGTGAAGTCGCCGTCCATCGGCTGGTTGGGAACGACACTGATGTTGCCGGGCCGCAGCCGGCCCCACAGGTCCGCGTCGTTCTTCAGCCGGAACTCGCCGAACTGGAAATAGTCGAAGGCGGTCAACCCGATCTGGTCCGACTCGTCGATGTCGGTCTTGTCGAAATTCGGTTCCCCGAAGGTGGGCAGGCCGTCGCCCTCGCCCGCATCCCCGGTGCCCGCGGCGCCGTCGAACCCGACGTCATCCGCCTGCGGATCCCAGTCACCGTCGTTGTCGATGCCGTCATCGCGCGCTTCGTCGATCATCGGGTCGTCCACGCCGCGACCGGTGAGGTAATCCTTGTACTTCTTCCCCACGTGGTCGAGGCGCTTGCCGTTCACCGGCTGGCCGTACCGCTCGTCGATCAGGCCGTTGAAGTTGTCGTCGAAGTTGTTCGCGTCGAACTCCCAGTACCGCTTCCCGGCCTCCACGGTGATCGTCCGGCCCTGGTAGGGAAACTCGATGACGCCGGATTCCGGCATGGTGACGACGCTGCGCTGGTAGGTGTCGTAATCGATGGTGACCAGCCGGTCGCCGACGTTGTAGACAACGCCCGCGCCGTGCTGCGTGGTGTCGTTCAGGATCGGGTAGTACATCCAGTCGTACAGTTGTTGTGCTTCGAGGACGGGGCTGGAAGGATCCGGGCTGTCGCCGTCGTTGTCGATCCCGTCGAAGGGGTTGCCGGGGGACTCGAGGAAGGCGTAGCCGATGTAGCCGACGTTGATCCCCCGCTCCGGGTTCACCGGCACCCACCCGGCCATCCCCTGGTTATCGTTGTCCCAGGAGTAGGTGATGTCGTTGTCCGGGTCGAAGAAGGCGAGGTCGTCCTGCGTGTCGCCCCGCCCCCCGGCAAGGGTGCCGACCACCATCCCGAAGACCACCTTGTTGTAGTCGTAGTCGCTGATGTTGGTGATCTCGAAGTGCTGGACGAACACATCCTCCGCGAGGAAATTGGACCACTGGAAACCGCGCACGCCGACGCGGATACCGATGCCGCCGCGCGATGTGTCCGCCGCGACGGGGTAGTAGGTGGTGTCGCCGATGACGTTCCCCTCCTCGTCGACGAGGGGACGCACGCGGAACTCGCGGTCCATGTTGTCGTCCATCTCGTAGAAGGACTCCTGGTCCGCGTTGGTCACGTCCTTGCCGAAGTACCCGTTCCATTTCCCCGGCCACCCGGGGTCCAGATCGTCGCGCTGCCAGAGCACATCACGGGGATCGTTGAAATACCTGTCCGGCCAGAACTCGGGCCAGGTGGATTCGTCCTGGCTCATCGCGACCATCCCCGGCTTCCCGGACCCCTCCACCGGCGGGGCGCCGAAGCCCATCAACGGCTCGAATCCCCAGTGAACACCGGAGGGACTGATGTCCTCGTTGCCGCGGGGCGAAAGGGTGGTGATCACGGTGTGGATCGTGTCCCCGTTGGGATGGACGTATTCCACCCCGACGAGAATGGTCACATCCCCGACATAGTCATCCCCCGTGCCGCCCGGCCATTCGCCGGAGGGGAAGTCGGGCGAGCCCACGAGCCCGTAATTGAAGAAGACGGTCCAGATCTTGTTGCCGTTGTGGATCCCCTGGTAGTGGTACGCCGGGTCGCCCTTGTAGTCTTTCAGCTCCTGGGCGATGCCGGCCGTCGCCGCCAGCAGGGACCCCACCAGCAGGATTGTCATGCGGAGCCTGGTTTTCATCGTCGACTGCGCCCTCGCCGTTCCGTTGGAACCTTTTCGCATCATGCCGGACATCCCATCGAAGGTGGATCAGAAAACGAACGACAGCCCCACCCGCACCTCGCGCGGCCGTGAATAGTACTCCGGATGGGTGAACACTTCATGGAACGTGTTGATGTACGGGATCTCCTGGTTGCGCCGGTTCGTCTCATCCAGCGTGTAGGTTGCCCGTCCGGTGTCCTTGAAGACGTCGTTCTCGTTCAGACGGTCGAAGACGTTGCGGACCATCAGTTCGAGACGAAGTTGATACCCTTGTTTCGCGAAGAGGGGCAACACCTTGAAGGCGTTCAGGTCCAGGTTGATGTAGGACGGTTTACGGCCGTCGTTCTCGAACGTGGTCTGGATCTGCGCGCCGGGGATGTTGCTCCGGTCCCTCGTGAAGGGCAATCCGCTTCCGAGGGTGCCGATGAACGAGACGCCGAAGTTGTCGGGGATGACATAGTTCACATTCATATTCAGCGTGTGGCGGCGGTCCCAGTCGAGGGGCAGGAGCTGCTTGACCGGCTCCTTGTTCCCCTTGGCCGCGTTGAAGGCGTCCGACGGGTCGGAGGCGTTCCCCTGGGCCACCTGGAAGGTGTAGTCGATACTCGCGCTGATGTTGTTGGAATACCGCTTGTCGAGCGTGAGGACGAATCCCCTCACCTCGCCGAAATCACGGTTGGTGTACTGGAAATACAACTTGCCGGCGTCATAGGTCCGGATCAGCTTGTCCGAAGAGGTAAGGTACCGGATATCGCGCTGGAAGATGCTGATGCTCAGCGCCAGGTCCTCGGTCAATCCCTGCTGCAGGCCGAACTCATAGGAGATGGTCTTCTCAGGTTCGAGATCGGCGTTTCCGATCAGGGTCTTGGTCGCGGTCCCGGGATCGAGTTCGAACTCGGGGTTCGTGTAGAGGCTTTCGTACTTGGGCCTCTGGAAGAAGTGACCATAGGCGAAGTGGAGAACACCCGTCGGGGAGATCGGGTACCCGATCCCGATTCTCGGCGAGAACTGCATCTTCGCGGAAGGATCCTTGTACCAGTAGGTCAACCGTTTCTCCAGCGGGTCATCCCGGTGAGCGGGGAGAATCGGGTTGTAGACGTTCGGATCCTGCGGATCGGCAAGCACCTTCCCGTCCGGCTGGAAATAATCGAAGCGCACGCCCAGGTTCAGGATGACGTTCTTCAGTTCGATCTTGTCCTGGGCGTAGAGGGCGAAGTCATAGGGATTGTACAGATACTGATCGTGGTTCAAGCCGGTGGGATCCTCGACGATCGGCTTGAACACGAGCGGCCTGGGCTCCGACGGCGGCGTGTCCGGCTGGACGAAATTCTCGTCGTGAATGATGTTCAACTGGTCGAAGAAGATGGTATTGTAGGAGAGGCTGAAACCGGTGACGAGGAAGTGAACGGAATTGACCTGCCAGGACAGCTTGGACTGGAAGGTGTGGGTGTTCGTCCAGCGGCGGAAGTTCTCCATCTTCGTGCCGCCGACCTTGAGAGTGAAGGGCGGATTGATCTCGAGGTAGAGGGGGTTGACATACCCGGGGTCGTAAGGATCCTCGAAGACGTAATGATGGTACTCGGTGAAGGTGTTCGAATACCCCGACTCGAGGAACATCGCCTGGTTGATCCCCCAGGTGAGCCTCGCGATGTTGGTCCTGCTGCTGCGGTGGCGTTTCAGGTCTCCGTCCGGGATAAACTGGTAATCGTGGTCATAATCCTTGTAGTCGCGATCGTCCCACAGGGAGGAGAGGTTGACCTTGATCGATGAGGAGGGATGGTACGTGACCTTGCCGTAGAGGTAGAGATTCCTGTCCGGGTTCATCGGGACGGCGGCGCTGTCCCCGAAGTTCGGGACCAGCTCGAGGATCGTACCGGACTCGACGACCACCGGGTGCTCGAGACCCCAGCGGCGCTGGCCGTACATCCACCCCTGGCTGTCCTCCAGCCTTCCGTTGAGGAAAAAGGTCAGGTTCCTGGTGAACGGAACCGGACCGGAGACGCTTCCCTCGTAGTTCTGGATCGCCAGGGGTGAGAGATCATCGATGTTGTAGAAGATGTCGTCATGGGTGCTCAGGAAGTCCCCGCCCTGGACGATCAGCCTGCCATGGTAACTTTCGCCGCCCTCCTTCGAGACGAGGTTGACCACGCCGGACATCGCCTGCCCGTACTCCGCGTTGAAGGTCCCGGTGATGACCTGCAATTCCTGGACGACGCCCTGGTTGACGATGGTGGCCTGGGTGTTGTCGTAGGTGTCCACGATGGGGACACCATCGAGCATGTAGACGACCTCGCCGGACCGCCCGCCGCGGAAGTGGCCGTCCACCACCCCCGCCTGCACGTCGACCGCCTCCTGCACGCGGGTCACCGGCATCACCTGGAGATCCTCGCCGGCCACCGTCGAGGTGGCGAAGGTCCGGTCCACCTCGATAATCGGGCGCTTGGCGACAAACTCGACCACCTCACCCTGGATCACGGTGGACTGCATCTGGACATCGATCCGGGTCGTCTGGTCGACGATGACCTTGACCCCGGTGATACGTTGCTGCTGGTAGCCGACGGCTGAGACACGGAGGACATGAGTGCCGGGAGGGACATTGATGATGTAGTAGAAACCATCCAGATCGGTCGCGCTGCCCAAGTGGGTTCCTTCGAGAACAACGTTCACACCGACGAGGGGGTCACCGCTGGAGGCATCGACCACGGTTCCGACGATCTTGCCGGCCGTTCCCGCGAAGCTCGAAGAGACCGGTGCCAGGACGATGAAGAACAGCACCACGGCGCGCATCAGTCGAGCGAGTATCATCTTACTCATAGGCTCCACCACCCAAAAGAGACAAACCGGCTGTATTGATCCCTCCGATGCACCACGTTCCTTGCAGGTACGAATAATCTGTGCGAGCAGGAAGAGGAATCGTGGTAAGTTGACGTCTAACTCAATATGTATAGGGAAGATGCAACGAGAATCAGGAATCCGTTACCGGGGCAACTCGGTTCTCGAAGATTCCAAAGGCAATCCTTCTGCGGAGAAGAGGTTGTCGGATGCACACGATAAAACGGTAAGCGCCGGTTGAGCAGGCCCCCCTTGCGAACCAGTGGATCGATTCATTGGAATCGCGTGATTCTGCTTGCCGTCAGACAGCCTGATTCAAGGCGTGTCCGCACAGGTGCAGCCGGGGCCGCAGCAAGCAGACAGAGTGAACCGATCCACCAGCCGAATCAGCGGAATTCGGTTTGTGAAAGCTATGCGACCCGGCCAGTTTCCGCAAGCCATTCAGGAAGATCTGCGAGAGTCTCCCCGGAGCCTAAAATGAGATTGAACGGGCGGCGGCCGGGAGCGCTCAGCGGACTGTCTCCACGGGGGCTTCCCGCCCCTGTTTCGCCCACTCGGGAAAGGATCGCGCCGGACCGCCGAAGAAGGACGGGCCCGCGAGGTGCACCAGCAGCGTAATCAGCACCGCGGCGATCAGGTTGAGGATGATCCCCGTCCTCGCCATCTCGATGATCCGCAACCGCCCGGTGCCGAAAACGATGGCGTTCGGCGGGGTCGCCACCGGCATCATGAAGGCGCAGGAGGCCGAGAGGGTCGCCGGCACCATCAGGAAGAAGGGATTGCGCTGCAGGGCCACGGCCAGCGCCGCGAGAATCGGGAGGGCCATCTGGGTGGTCGCCGTGTTCGAGGTC
>Ga0136651_10001565_pt1 | contig 12607 bp, 7 predicted proteins | sample Mar14236cmmetaG_FD_94867 | JGI IMG/M metagenome (GOLD analysis project Ga0136651, IMG submission 94867) | Marine hydrothermal vent microbial communities from Guaymas Basin, Gulf of California to study Microbial Dark Matter (Phase II) - Marker... ...
ATCATCAGGTCATTGATGAGCAGCGGTGGTGGTGGCGTGGAAAAATACGATCTCTCATCGTTAAGAGTCAGTATTTCAACCGGCGAGCCATGGACGCCGGATGCCTGGCACTGGATGTTCGAAAATGTCTGCCACAGAAAGGTTCCTATTCTCAATTACTCTGGTGGCTCCGAAATCGGTGGGGGTATTCTGTCAGGAACTGTACTGCACCCCCTTAAACCTTGTTCTTTCGGGGCTGCGATTCCCGGCATGGGTGCGGATATTGTTGACGAGAAAGGAAATACCGTGCAACCCGGGGAAGTCGGCGAGTTGGTGTTGCGCCTGCCATCAATTGGCTTGACTCAGAGCTTGTGGGAGGACCATGATCGCTACTTTGAAAGCTACTGGGCTCGGTACCCCGGTATGTGGCATCAGGGAGACTGGGCCTTGATTGATGAGGACGGCTTCTGGTACTTGCTTGGAAGGTCCGACGATACGCTGAAAATCGCAGGGAAACGAACGGGTCCAACCGAGATCGAAGCTCTGGTCATGGAAACGGGGAAGGTCGCTGAAGTTGCCGTGATTGGCGTACCGGATGATATTAAAGGGCAGGCGGTAGTCTGCGTTTGCAGTGTTATGCCCGGAGTGACCCCGGATGACAGTGTTCGGGAGTTGCTGACCCGCGCCGTGGTTGCCGGCCTGGGTGTCCCGTATCGTCCAAAGGAAATACTCTTTGTCTCAGACCTTCCCAAGACACGCAATATGAAGATTATGCGCCGGGTAGTGCGTGCGGCCTATCTGGATGAATCGCCCGGTGACCTATCATCATTGAGCAATCCGGATGCAGTAAAAGAGTTGGCGAAAGTCGCCAAGGCGAGTCGGGGCTAACAATTCAATGACTGACAGAGCCCTGAGGTCGTTGGGACGACTGGAATATTATCTTCGAGTAGTTGTATGGTATGGTGAGGATCACTGTCGATCGTCCCGCTACTTACAGTAGGAGCCCGGTAACGGGGTGGGTCGTTGGTGTCGGGAAGTTTCTTAAAGAAACCCTTTCTTGGATACTGGTACGGTTGTTGCAAAGCATTACGGGGTAAAAGCCATTATCAGCCGCTTTTTTTGTTGGGCTGCGAAAACCATAATTTAAGAAGTGCGCGATAATCTAAAATATATCTTATAGTCGATGAGGAGGGCATATGTCCGAGTACAAATATCTTTTCCAGCCTTTGAAAGTGGGCAATCTGGTTCTGCAAAACAGGGTTATTTTCGGCCCGCACGTCACCAATCATTGGCCAAACCACCTCCCCGACGACAGGACGGTCGCCTACTACGAGGAGCGCGCCAAAGGCGGTGTGGGCATGATAATCATCGGCGCATCGCCAGTGGATGAAACTGCCAATTATGCCCCTTTCGTGCAATGTGGCTTGTGGAGTGACGACTGTATTCCGGGGTTACGCAAAATCGCTGATGCGACTCACAAGCATGGCACACCGCTTTGTGTCCAGCTCGTGCACCCGGGGATTCACCAGGAGCCAGAGTACGATCCGGACGGTCACGTGGCTGTCGCGCCATCGGAGATTCCGGCCATTGAGATACCATTCAATATTCCCAAAGAGTTGAGTGTGGATGAAATTCATGAGATCCAGGACAAATTCGCCGCTGCTGCGGAGCGGGCCCAGAAGGCGGGTCTGGACGGCGTTGAAATCCATGGTGCACACGGCTATCTCCTTTCTGCTTTCCTGACACCATTGAAAAATAAGCGAACCGACCAATACGGCGGTTCCCTGGAAAACCGTGCGCGCTTTCTCCTGGAAGTGATGAGCAAAGTGCGTGAACGAGTCGGCCCCGACTTCGTGGTTGGCTGCAGGATATCCAGTAGCGATATGATAGATGGCGGTGTGGAGCCCGAAGATATTGCAAAAGTGGCAGCCATGATGGAGGCAGCCGACAACATGGATTTTCTCCATGTGAGCGTTGGTTTGTACCGTTCAATGTCGGTAATGATCCCGAGTCACGTTAGTGGCCTGGAGCCGGGTTATCAGGCCGATTTAACGGCAGAGATCAAGGCCGCGATGAAGTCGACGCCCGTATTCATGGTCGGGCGGATCAATGACCCCATGCTTGTGGATCGTCTGATTGCCGATGGTTCCGCGGATGCCTGCGTCATCGTTCGCGAACTTATCGCTGAACCTGAGTTTGTCAATAAGGCCAAGGAAAATCGTATTGACGACATCCGGCCCTGTGCTTATTGGAACCAGAGCTGTCTCGCCCACATTTTTATGGGTATGCGCGTGGGATGCCAGATGAATGCCGCCGCAGGCAATGAGCTCAAATTGGGCAAGGATACACTGGTCAAGGCTGCGACCCCGAAGCGCCTGCTAATTGTCGGCGCGGGGCCGGCAGGTCTTGAAACCGCGAGGGTCGCCATCGAACGCGGCCACCAGGTAACAATATTCGAAAAAGGCACAGAAACGGGCGGCCAGTTGAATATGATGGCAAGGATGCCGGGGCGTTCTGAAGTTCGTAACTGGATGGATTGGCTGTTGCGGCAGGTAGAATCCAGCGGCAAGGGGGATATCCGGCTTGGGTCGGAGATAACGGCTGAGAATATTGATGAGATTCTGGCTGCGGAGGCGCCGGATGAAATTATCGTCGCAACAGGCGCCCGCGCGGCAGCGGACGGCCGTTCATCTGTTACCACGGAACCCATTCCGGGCCACGACCTGCCACACGTCTTTACCTATGAGGATTTACTTGGGGCCGAGCCAGCTGGTGAAATCGGTAAGCGGGTTCTGATCGTTGATGAGTTGGCTGATCGTATCGCTCCCGGTATTGCTCAAATGTTGGCAGACGCGGGACACGATGTTGAGATTATGACACGGTGGCCCAGTATCGGGCACGAATCACTCGTGCGTTGGGGGGACCTGGCGCCTGTCTACGAAGCTCTGGATGAGTTGGGGGTACAAACCACGACGGACAGTTGGCTCGGTTCCATAGAGGCGGGATATGTAACCGCGTTTAATATTTACAGCATGCGCGAATGGCAAATCGATGTTGATACCGTCATTTTCTCTACGATGAAATATGCCAATAACGCCCTTGCAAAATTGATAGGCGATCGTGCCAATGTTCCAGTGCATCTGGTGGGAGATGCCATTGCGCCGCGCCAGGTGGCCGATGCAGTGGCTGATGCCACTAAACTGGCCTACGAGATATGATATTGCTATTGGATGCTCGCCAGAGAGCATGACGTGAGTGCTGTGGAAGCGGAAATTTGGGCATTTCTCCATGATGAGGATGGCGTTGCGCCCGAGTTGCCACAGCGTATGGCGGGTGAATGCCATCGCCTCGCCCGCCTGGCCGGGTCACGCGCCTGCGGTGTAGTTTCCTGTAGCGAAACAGCAGAGCGTATGTTGGCTCAACAGGAGACGAAAGGACTGGAAGCGCTTTACTCTCTGGTGGAGACGCCCGGTGGCGGGATTACAAATGGCGCTGATCTGGCGGTTCGTCTGGAGGAAGCGATAAAAGAACGGCAGCCGCTACTCGTGCTGTTTCCTGCCTCATCGATAGCCAATGATATCGCAGCCAGACTCGCAGCCAGGCTGGACAGGCCGCTACTTGGCACCGCGGTGGACATCGAATGGGAACACGATGCGCCGGTCATCCGCCGGGAAGTATACGGAAACCGGGCACATCAAATCGTAAAGCCATCCACACCACCACCATGGCTCGCGACAGTCGCCGTGGGCGTTCTCGAAGAAAACACTGTCGCCGCCTCCGATACGGAAATCACCTGTCTGGCAACTGCAGCAGAGCCGGTACAGGAAATGTTGGAGGGCAGGCGACGATTGCCGGCCAGTGAACTCGACCTCGTTGATGCCGATATAGTTCTTTCAGTGGGCCGCGGCATCAGTTCGAACGCCGTGCTTGAGCAAGTGCATAGACTCGCTGAGTTGCTCGATGCCGCAGTCGGCGGATCCCGGGAAGCGGTTTTCAGCGGCCTTGTGCCGCGGGAGCGTCAGATAGGTGCATCGGGAAAATGGATAGCTCCACGTATCTATGTGGCTCTTGGGATCTCCGGTTCTACCTATCACCTGATGGGAATTCGTGATGCCAAACATGTCTTGTCGATCAACACAGATGCCACCGCGCCGATGGTCGGTCGGGCGAAAACAAATATTGTCGCAAGTATTGATGACATCGTACCGCAGGTTATCGCGGCCCTTGAAAAGGATAAATAAATGCTCTCCCTGCAATCTCTCCTTGCAGATAAACGCCACAGATCGGCAGTGATCTGTTGATACCCGGAAGGCTCCACATATGAAAATAGTTGTATGCCTCAAGCCGGCGGTTGTCGCATCGGAATTCGCGTGCGAGGCCACTACAGGCGCGCCAATCAGGCCTGAACGCGTACAAATAAGTGAAGTTGACGAGGCGGCCCTGCAAACGGCACTCGATCTCAAGAAAAGCCATAATGGTTCTCAAATAACAGTACTGTGCATAGCGGATCGTGCCGCAGAATCATTACTTCGCCATACCTTGCACGCGGGAGCCGATCATGCAATAAAGCTTGACGTACAGCACGGGGATAATATTCCCTTTGATACAAGCGCTGCGGCAAAAATAGCTGCGGCAGCGATCCGGGAGATAAAACCGGATCTGGTAATCTGTGGCGCTCGCAGTCCGGATCATGGCAGCGGATTTTTCCCCTATGCCCTCGCGGCCGCCATGGATTACCCAGTCGTGGCTGGTGCGGTCAGCCTCACCTTGGAGCAAAATAGGCTCACGACCGTCCGTAAACTCGCACAAGGGTGGCGAGAAAACTATCGCCTGGATTTGCCCGCAGTGCTAGCGGTGGAAGCAGATATCGTGCAACCCACGCATGTCGCGGTTATGGGACGTAGCTACCGTGAGGCTGTGGGGCGTACGGTTGAAACATGGCCTCTGGATAAACTGGGTATGGAAACCTGTCCGGATTCACTGGAGCAGGAGATCGAGCTTTCCATGCCACGACCCAGGCGCAAGACCGCAGCGCGCAGCAAGGGTGGATCATCCAGAAACAGACTCAAACGGATGAAGGGCGGGAGCGACAAATCGGAGACTTTAGAAGGCCCGCCGGAACAGCTGGCAGTAGAATTTTTACAGAGGATTCGTCAATGGCAACAGTAGGCGATAACCGCGCAGTCAGGCGCTTTGTGGGGATAGCGATTCTTGTGATTTCTTCAGGAGTTTTCGCTACGCCGCGTATTTTACACGGGTGGCATGAATTCGAAGGGCTTATGCGCTACACCTATGTATTTATCAGTATTGGCGCCATCTCTATTTTTGTATTCGGCATGTCACGACATATATGGGTTTGGTCATCCGGCAGGTGGGGGGGCGGTACGCTGAACATCGCCCATGCCTTGCAGCGCATCATCGGAACAATGGTGCTTCAGAAAAAAGTGGTTCGAAAACGTGTAGTGGGTTCATTCCACGCTCTGTTATTCTGGAGCTTCGGTACATTGTTCCTGATTTTCTCTTTGCCGTTATTCGGCGTCGACCTGGAGTTAGTGCCCGGGCTGATAATCGATTTCATTTTTGCAGTTTTTATCGTCTCAGGTACGTTCCTTGCGTTGAGGCTTATCCTGGTTACCAGGACCAAACGCGATCTTGGTTGTGGTGAAACATTGGGTCGCGTGGTGCCCCCTGCACTTCTGGCCATGATTGGAATCAGCCACTTTATCGCGCAGATCAATCCAGCCCCACAAAACGAGTTCGTCCATTACCTGTTGGTCATGTGCCTCTTTGCCATTATTCCCTTCAGCCGATTGCTGCACATTGTCGCTGTGCCGGTTTGGTTGTTGGTGCGGCCGGATACACGTTTGAGTCTGTCTGTTCCATTTAATTTGTCCAACCAAAGCGAGGATGAAATTACCGCTGCCGATATTCCGCTAGGACCCCGCAAACGTGAAGAATTCCCCGGCCACATGTTGGTGGCCTTTGACGCTTGTACGCGCTGTAACCGGTGCGAGGATGACTGCCCTGCTAACGGGACGGGCGACGGGTTTTCTCCCGCGTCTTTGATGAAAGATCTACAGAAAACCAACACTCTGAGTGACTCAAACAAGATTGTTACAATCGCAGAGGCGAACCAGGTGGGCGCTTGCACAACCTGCGGCCGTTGTGAAGAGGCATGTCCCGTTGGTCTGGATCCGCTCTCCGTTGTTGTGGAGTCGCGACGCGCGCTGGCTTACGAAGGACATTTTGAGGCAGGCCAATCTACATCGCTGCGACAACTGGCCGCTTCTTCCTCGATGTGGAACAGCGAAAAAACTCCGCCATCTGAAATTCAACCCTCCGTAGTATGGCCACCCGATCCGGCGTCCGAGCCACCCGAGTTGGTGTATTGGGTAGGCTGCGCCGGTCGACACGATCCGCGTGCGCAAAAGATCTCCAGCGCGGTCGCCAGCCTGCTTAATCGAGCAGGAATCCGATGGACTACACCCGGGGCGAATGAGTGCTGTACAGGTGATGCCGCAAGGCGCATGGGAGATGAGGGCTTGTTTCAGAAGCAGGCTTTGGGAACTCTCGCGGTGCTGGAACAGGCAAGGTGTAAACGGGTATTGGTTCACTGTGCTCACTGCTTCAACGCTTTTGCAAAGGAGTACGGCACCTTTGGGGCAGATCTCGAAGTTATTCACCATAGCGAGTTACTTAATGAACTTGTGCGAGAAGGGCGTCTGGGGAGTATCCAGGCATTACCCTCACGGGTGGCATTCCATGACCCTTGCTATCTGGGTCGCCACAATGGGCGCTTTGACGCGCCCAGGGAGCTGATTGACAACATACCGGGGCTGGAACGGGTCGAACTCGCTGAATCTCGTGAACAAAGCCGCTGTTGTGGCGCCGGCGGCGGCCGCATCTGGCGGGAAGATGAGCCAGGTGCAAAAATGGCAGACCGGCGCGCCGCACAAGCGGCAGAGAGTGAGGCACAACTTCTGGTAACCGGATGTAACTTCTGTCTGTCAATGCTTGAAGACCCGGCGGCACAGGATGGCGTTCGAACTCTGGATATCGCTGAGCTGTTGGCGGACGCGGTACGCTGACCCCTCCCGGTTCGGGGGGCCAGGCAGAGGTGCCCGCGGTGCTCTACAAAAAAACAGTATGTAGTCGAGCTGTTCTATTATCGTACAGCCCACTTATTTTATTTTTGTTTTATATATTAAAAAACAGGCCCGGCCTGGATAAATTATTAGTAACACTTTGATAAATAAAGTATTTTATATATTCTGGATGGCCTGATTATGGTACTGGCATACTACTTGCACTTCCGATATAGTTGTTCTTATCGGCAGTTCGTTAAAGTGTGATGCATGCCGTTATAGGGCTTGTCACTATATAATTAATAGCTAAAGGTGCCTGCTTGACCACAGAGTTGGATGTTACCAAGTATCATAATAAGGCTTTTCGCCTGGCTAACATGTTACTTAACCATAAACTGCTCACCACAGTTTGCGTACTGCTGCCCACGCTGTTTTTGGCCTATGGGCTTCCCAAGGTAGAAGTCTATTCGCGCTTTGCCGATCTGCTTCCGGCCAAGCATGAATACATAAAAAACTACAACCGAATGAAGGAGACCTTCGGCGGCGCCAATGTGGTGACTATGTCGCTGGAGGCGGTTGACGGTGATATCTTTACGCACAAAACCCTCGCGAAGATCAAGCTGCTTACGGAAGAGGTCGATCTTATTCCCGGTGTTAATCACTATCAGGTAGCCAGTATCGCTCACCCCAAGATTCGTCGTGTACGAACGACCTTGACAGGCACCATAAAATCGGAACCTGTGTTGCCGGAGGTTCTCCCTGAGGCGACAGAAGATTTGAAGCGGCTGCGAGAAGAGGTCTTTAACAACGACGTCGTGTTCGGAACTTATGTGTCGACAGATGGCAAAGCGGCCTTGATTCTGGCGGGTTTCGACGAAGAGCGCCTCGATTATAATCAAATTTTCAGTCGATTGCAGGAGCTAAAAGCTGAAGTTGAGGGCGATGGCGAGGCATTGCTCTATATCGCAGGTGAGCCCATGCTCAAGGGGTGGATCTATTACCACTCCAGTGAACTGAAAAAAATATTCTCGATAACACTTGGCATTATAGTCTTGATTCTGTTTCTTCATTTTCGGTCCTGGGTTGGTGTTGTCATTCCGTTGATTGCTACGGGTATGTCCGCTGTATGGGGGCTGGGGCTGGTCGGTTGGCTGGGTTACAACCTTGACCCCCTGGTTCTGGTGGTTCCGATCCTGATATCTGCGCGGACCGCGAGCCACTGTGTGCAACTAATGGAGCGCTATCAGGATGAAGTGAAAGGGGGCAATAATAAGCATTATGCGGTTCGTATTTCCATGGGTGAACTGCTGGTACCGGCAGCTATAGCGATCTTCACCGATGCGGCGGGTTTGCTGGTCCTGGCTGTATCTTCTATTCCGATTATAGCGAAGTTGGGGATTTTCTGTGCTTTCTGGTCACTGAGTAACATGGTGACCGTTATGGTTGTGGTGCCATTGCTTATCAGTGTGCTGCCTATGCCGAAGGTACCACAAACTGGTGATAAGGCTCATGCCGCCGCCAGGGTAACAGGCGCCCTGGGCAAGTTCATTGTCTCACCTGTTTCCTCGGTGCCGGTGTTGGGATTTGCCGTGATGATCGCGCTAGGTGCTTTATATTTTGCCAAGGATGCGGTTGTTGGTGAAAATACGCCGGGCTCACCAATCCTGTTTGAAGATTCCGATTACAACATTGCGGCATCCCACATCAACGGTAAGTTTGCCGGCGCCAACCAGTTCAGTATTTATTTTGAAGGTGATAAGGCCCATCGGATGAAAGAGCCGCAGGTTGTGAAAGTAATGGAGGGGTTTGCACTGCATATGTCCGAAGTCATCAACTATGGGGGGTCTCGCGACATTCCAAGCCTGGTGCGTTCCATTAATCGTTTATATCACTACGACGATCCGCGTTGGTCATTGATTCCGGCGACGGCCAGGAATATTGGGAACACGCTGTTTATGTATGAGGCTGGAGCAGCCATCCCGGGAGTCATTCTGGAGTACATGGACCTGGAAGGACGTACCGCCAACGTGGTGACCTTTTTCAAGGACGCTACCGGCCCCACAGTCGACGCCGCTATCGCCTCAGCTAAGGAGTATCTGGATGCCCACCCCCTGGAAGGGGTCGAATATCGCTTCGCGGGCGGCATTATCGGAACAACGGCGGCGGCGAACCAGGAAGTGGAACACTCGGAGTTGGTGCAGACGCTTCTTATAATGCTGGTGGTTACGGTTTCCGTGATGCTGACCTACCGGTCTGTTACAGCAGCAGGCCTTGTATTTGTGGTGTTGGCCCTGGCTGTTCTCATAAACCGCGCGTACATGGGTTTCCGCGGTATGGGGCTGAACGTGAATACTTTGCCGGTAACAGCTGTGGGCATCGGCATCGGGGTTGATTATGCCATCTATGTGCTAGACCGTATCCGTGAAGAAGTTCGCCACAAACCACTTAACGAAGCACTGATGACGACATTGCAAACAACGGGGGCTGCAGTATTTCTTACGGCCGTTACAGTGGTTGGCGGCATCATCTACTGGATTCCAGGCTCCGCACTGCGCTTTAATAGTGAAATGGCGATGCTGTTGTCACTGCTGATGATTAGTAATATGATCGGGGCGATAACCATTTTGCCTTTACTGGTCCGTATTATAAAACCCCGGTTCGTGATGAGAAAGCATACAGATGGAACTGAGAGCACCGAGGCGCAATAGGACTATGCAAATCCATGGTACGGCAGAAAGTTTGGGTAATAAAGCCACTGTCGTCACTGCCTGAATTGATGCGGTTCAGTGGAATTTGAGAGAAGGTTTACAACATAAAAAGAGAGTGGGTTTAGATAATAATGGCCGAAGGAGGCTTGCAATGAGACAAAAAAAGTGTTCGGTTAAACTAACAATGGCAGCTGCTATCTTAGGTGTTCTTGCGTTTGATGCGCAGGCGCGAACGACGTTGGAGCTAGGCGGTGGCGATCTTATAACGGAAGGATTTCTGAGGAATGAAACGCGATGGCGTATCGAAGGCGAAGAGCATATGACGCAGTCGATCAACCGCTTTCAGCTTGAAACCGCCTGGAAGTTTGAGGAAAAGGGTATATTTGATGAGTTGAGCTTCGTTACCATACTTAGGCCGGAATACGACGTTGCGCATATGAATGATAATCTCACCAACCACCGTGTCGGTAAAGACGCGAGGAAGCCCTCTTATTTGGGGATTGATTTCAACTATGGCAATGATCCGATAGGTTATGGCGGGTTTGATATTTTGTTTGGCGCCCCGGAAGCAGGGCTGTTAAGTACTGGGGGCCTATACAAGAACGTGATGCAGGGCGCGTGGTCGGAATCGACGTTGACGGAGTTTGAAGTGATCGCCCATGGTTCGCCATTCCCGATAATAGCGCCGTTATCCACCAGAAATCTCAACTGTAAAGACTGTCAGGACGTTGATATCAGCCACTCGGAAATCGCGATGGCCAATACCGATGCGTCGGGCGCACTCTATCCCATTCGCGAGCTCTATACGGACGCGGTTATCGGTGATTGGTGGCTTCGCCTGGGTAAGCAACAAATCGTTTGGGGGAAGACCGACTTTTTCCGTCTGCAGGACATTATCAATCCCATCGATTTCGGGCAGCACTTTTTCTTTGACCAGTTCGAAGACATCCGTATACCACAGTGGGCGGCGGCTCTGCAGTATAAGGGCGGGTCCATCGGGCCGCTAAATGATACCGCACTCCAGCTTGTGTGGAACTTTGACGAATTCAGGGCTGCCGGGCTGGGTAACCCCTCCGCTGCGTGGGCGCATCCTTTTGGCAAGGAGATAGGGACGTTTGCCGCTTTTAATACCTACTTTTCACCGGAGCCTTGCGTCTCCGCAGCCACCGCCGAAGCAAATGGAGCGGACAGTTCTGCCGTGTGCCAGGAGGGCGACGGGCGTTTGCCTTCAGGGTTTGGCATTCCTGTCGGATTAGCCGAGACACATATCCCCGATCACGATTTGGACAACACGGAAATCGGCGGCCGGTTTGAGTTTCGCCTGTTTGATTTCCGATTCGCGCTGTCTCACTACTACGGTTGGACGGATTTACCCGTATTCAGGTTTGATTCGGTTAACGTTAACGCGGCTACTGTCCCCGGCGTCACTGCTAATGACAGCCTGATACTCGGCCTGACAGACGGTGCGTTAGTCGGCCTGCCTGAAGGTTCCAATATTGAAAATCCGATTGCGGTGATGAACCCGGATGAGGCCATTAAGGCCGCAGCGGCCGCGGGGTATGCGCCAGCGTTAGACGCCCTGGAGCACGATAACGCCCGCCTGTTTTACGATGATCTGCAGGTTTTTGGTGGTCTCACCAGTATCATTTATGACCAGGTGCATACTACTGGATTGTCAGCGGACTATTTTGACGATTGGTCCGGTATTGTCTTTCGGGTCGAAAGTTCCTACACCTTCGATGAGCCGGTAAACAATACGTATAAAGCCAACTGGGCAGATGAAAGTGATGTGGTACGTTATTCGCTTGGCCTGGATCGACCAACTTTCCTTCGGTGGCTGAATACGGACAGGACTTTCTTCCTGTCGCTCCAGTACTTCGATACCTGGTATCTGGATCATGAGGGTTCCAAGACTGACGGCTATATCATTGATGACCACAATCGAATCTACACTTTCTACTGGGAGACATTCTACAACAGAGACAGGGTTAAACCGTCCGGTTTCTTCGTGTGGGAAGATAACTCTGACACTTGGGTAGTTGGCGCCAATATCACCTGGTTTATCGATAATCACTGGTCCGTCAAGACCGGGGTCCATTTGATCGGCAGAGACAAAGACCCAGGCCTCTTTGATGTCGGCCCGTTTTCTTCCTTTACCCTCGATGGAAACTACGCCCAGCAAGCGGTGTTTGGATATGCCAGAGAGGGCATTGGTGCTTTAAAAGATAACGACGAAGCTTTCTTTCAGATCCAATACCAATTCTAATCAGGGATTAAGAGACCATAGTGGAGGATAATGTAATGAGTATATTAGCAAAAACGGCCAGAGTCGGTGCTTTTGCGGCTTTACTGGGTGCGATATCGTCGGGCGCAGGCGCGATGACAACCGAAGACTTCCTTGCGTGGCTTGAAGCAAACCAGAAAGCGACCCCCGAGTTTACCGAGGGGGAAGTAATAACGCACGATAAGTCAGACAAGATCCGCCCGTTCGTTCCACCGGGCTATCAGGATGAGATGATCTTTGACGGAATGGAAGTGACCATTAAAGATGCTGGCGATATCAGTCCCGCCGACGTTTACAAGGAAGCGACTGCAAAGCATCGGGGTAGTGTTGTTCTTGCCGACGATGGTGCAATCGAAAACTATGTCGCGGGGCAGCCATTCGACCCTGCTACTCTTGTTCCCGGTGATGCCGATTCGGGTCTCAAAATGGCATGGAACTTTACATACCGTTGGCAGCACGAAGGTCTGCAGGCCACTGCGCATTGGATATGGGTGAGAAAGGGCGGCAGCCACGATAAGCATGAGATCATGAAATCCAAATTTGCGGATCTG
>Ga0136651_10001566_pt1 | contig 12604 bp, 8 predicted proteins | sample Mar14236cmmetaG_FD_94867 | JGI IMG/M metagenome (GOLD analysis project Ga0136651, IMG submission 94867) | Marine hydrothermal vent microbial communities from Guaymas Basin, Gulf of California to study Microbial Dark Matter (Phase II) - Marker... ...
CAGATAGGGAACATTGTTCTCGCGAGCATAACGTACCGCCTCGATCTTGCCTTCAATACCGCGCGCGCCAAACCCGCCCGGCACCAGTATGGCATCCGCACCTTCCAGTATGCCGACTCCCTGCTGTTCAATTTTTTCTGAATCGACATACTTGATTTCGACGTTGGTCAGGGTATGAATCCCGGCATGTATCAAGGCTTCCGACAGTGATTTATAGGACTCGGTCAGATCAACGTACTTGCCAACCATGGTAATGGTGACCTTGCCTTGACGCCGTCCCGTATCACGCACCACCTGTTCCCATTCAACAAGATCAGCCGGCCCGGTATCGATATTCATTTTCTCGACGACGATGTTGTCGAGTTGCTGCTCGTGCAACAACAGCGGAATTTTGTAAATGCTGTCCACGTCAACGGCGGAAATCACCGCGCGCTCCTCAACATTGGTGAACAACGCAACCTTGCTGCGTTCTGCCGGTGGTAATGGCCGGTCGGCGCGACACAGCAGCACATCGGGCTGTATACCAATGGAACGCAGTTCCTTGACCGAGTGCTGTGTCGGTTTCGTTTTGATCTCACCGGAGGCCGCAATATAGGGCACCAGTGTCAGGTGCATAAACAGGGTCCGTTCCCGACCCAGCTCCACAGCCATCTGACGTATCGCTTCCAGGAACGGCAGTGACTCGATGTCACCGACCGTACCGCCAATCTCCACCATAGCGATATCAGCATCACCGGCACCCTTGCGGATCATGTGTTTGATTTCATCGGTGATATGGGGAATGACCTGTACCGTGGCCCCCAGGTAATCACCGCGGCGCTCCTTGCGGATAACACTCTCGTATATCTGGCCGGTGGTGAAATTATTGTCCTTCGTCATGGTGGTACGGACGAAACGCTCGTAATGTCCCAGATCGAGGTCTGTTTCCGCGCCATCGCTGGTAACGAACACCTCACCGTGCTGGAACGGGCTCATGGTGCCGGGGTCAACATTGATGTAGGGATCGAGCTTGAGCAGTGTCACATTGAGACCGCGTGTTTCGAGCAGCGTGGCCAGTGAGGCCGACGCGATACCCTTGCCCAATGAGGACACAACACCGCCTGTGATGAAGATAAATCGGGTCATTGATTACCTGGAATCCGGGAGCGACACATTTGCCGCAAGACGGGCGCAAACGTTACCAGATTGACGCGGTTACCTCAATGACCCCGTTCAATCAGGCTGTCCGCTGCAGCTATCCCAATCGATCAGCATCCCGGGCTCGGCAGGGCCTGCCTGGAAGGGCTCGCACACCCATAATCCGGGAACCATAGCGAGCTGGTCCTGGATGTAAATCAACGGAATCCGGTCCCGCTCCCAGGGGGGAATGCCCTGTTCCTGAAACAATTTCTTCAGGCTGTGGTGATGGCCCCGGCCGGCCGGGAGGCAGCGTTCACCCCCCTTGCGCCAGGTCACGCGCACGCCACCGGTACTGGTATCGGCGCGCCGCAGCCCTGCTCCGGACACCGGGGTTGCCGTCAGCACGCCGCCCGCTCCCGGCAGTGTCAGGGGCTCAGCCAGTGACCAGTCCAGCGCCTCTGTTGAAAACCGGTTCGCCGCTTGCTGCAAACAGTACATGGCATCGCGGTAACGCCGCACCTCGTAGCGATCCCAGCGCACACAGGGTCCGGCATCGGCACGACTGTGCAGGACATCATTGACAATTCGCGCCAGCACCGCAGTTGAAGGGGTACTCCCGGTTCGATGCTTCAACCAGGCACGCAGCACGTTACGCTGACGATCACCGGGCAATGCCCCAAGCCCCGGCGCAGAAAGCGTGCACGCCTGTTCATCCATGACGCCTTGCAAGTCATGTTCAGCCAGCTGTCCGATCAGCCCGCCTGCCTCGGCACAATGTGCGGCACTGCGTGACAAACTGGAAGACACGGCTGGCCAACGATGACGTAACACCGGCAACACCTGCTGGCGCAGGTAGTTGCGATCGAATGCCGTATCCTGATTACTGGGATCATCAATCCAGGACAAATCATGCCGTGTTACATAACGGTGTATGTCCACGCGTGTCACATCCAGCAACGGCCGCAAATGCACACCGGCACCCAGGCTCGCCTGCACTGGCATGGCGGCCAGCCCGCTGACCCCGCTGCCACGCAGCAACTGCAGTAACAGGGTTTCCGCCTGGTCATCCTGGTGCTGAGCCGTGAGCAGGATGTGCTCTGCCGGCAGCCACTCGGCCAACGCCCGATAACGTGCACTGCGTGCAGCCGCCTCCGGGCTCTCACCGTGCGCGGGGCGGCCATCAACGCGCAGCGAGGTGTACCCTATAGAAAGTTCGGCACAGACCTGCTGACAGTGCAGCTCCCACCTGTCGGCATCTGCCTGCAAACCATGATGCACGTGCACAGCCGCAACCCCGGCATCCAGTTGATCACGCAAGGCGCACAGCGCATGCAACAGCGCCTGCGAATCCAACCCACCACTGAAGGCGACCTGGTAACACGGCGGTGCAGGAAACCGGTGTAATTGCTGCAGGAGGTAATCGGGTGAAAACTTCGTCATGACTTAAATCGGGAACCGGACAACAAGTGCACCTGTAGGGTCGAATGAATTCGACCCTACAGATCTTCCTCGATTCAGTGCCTTCCTAACGTTCAGTATATTGCCCGTAGGACATGAGGCGTTTGTAGCGACCCTCAATGAGCTCATCCGGTGATTTCTTTTTCAGCAGACCGAGGGTCTTGATCAGGGACGACTTGATGCTCTCCGCCATGACATCAACATCACGGTGCGCACCGCCCAGTGGTTCCGGAATAATCTGGTCAATCAGACCCAGTTCATATAAACGCCCCGAGGTAATACCCAATGCCTCGGCCGCATCGGATGCCCTCTCAGCACTCTTCCAGAGTATCGAGGCGCAACCTTCCGGCGAGATCACCGAATAGGTGCTGTATTGCAACACCAGCGTCTGGTCACCGACCCCAATTGCCAGCGCGCCACCCGAGCCACCTTCGCCAATCACGGTGCAGATAATCGGAATTTTCAACCGGGACATGACCTGCAGATTTTTGGCGATGGCTTCACTCTGGCCCCGCTCCTCGGCACCGATGCCCGGGTAGGCACCGGGGGTATCAATAAAAGTCAACACCGGCATCCCAAAGCGTTCCGCCATTTCCATCAGGCGCAGCGCCTTGCGGTAACCTTCAGGCCGCGGCATACCAAAATTACGACGCAGCTTTTCCTTGGTATCCCGGCCCTTTTGCTGCCCGATGATCATAACGGGCATACCGTCCAGTCGTGCAATACCACCGATCATGGCATGGTCATCCCCATAATGCCGGTCACCGTGCAGTTCCTCAAAATCGGTAAAAATACGAATAATGTAATCCAGCGTATAGGGCCGTTGCGGGTGGCGCGCAAGCTGGGAAACCTGCCACGAAGTCAGGTTGGAGAAGATCGTTTCAGTCAGCTCGCGACTCTTCTCTTTCAGCTTGCTGACCTCTTCGGTAATATTGATATCAGCGTCGTCACCGATATAGTGAAGCTCGTCAATCTTGGCTTCCAGTTCGGCAATGGGTTGTTCAAATTCAAGGAAATTAAGGTTCATCGGTTAACCATGTAGATAGATAATTTGTGGTTAAGGTACCACAAGTACCGGCACTCATACATACTCGACCATGACGCGGTCCCTGCCTGCCAGGTCGCGCAAGCGATGCAGTAACTCGTCACTCGGGTGCACCGTCCATGCTTCGCCCAGCGCCACACGTGCCTGTGCTTCACCACCCAGGTAGTCGATACAAACCGGACACTGGCCCTCGCGAAACGGCTGCAGGATATCGGCCAGGCTGCTGACAAAACCATTCCCTGCCTGGCTTGAGTCAACCCCCACCACCAGTCGCCGGGCAAACAGGGCCCGTGCCTGGTTGATGTCATAAATACTCTGTGCCGTGACCTGGTAACTGCCGGAAAAATCATCCAGACCCAGTCCACCCTGGATCACCAGCACCTTGTTCTTGCCCAGCATGGCCTGGTACTTGTCGTAGACATCGGGAAATACCCGTACATCCATGCGTGCGGTGCGATCATCCAGTGTCAGGAATGCAATCTTTCCACCCCGCTGAGTCTTGATGACACGCATACTCATCACCAGTCCGGCAATCGTGACTGCGCGTTCATCGGAACCCCGCTTGCCCCGGTATTCCTTTTTACCGCTACTTGCCGGCGGCGGTGCCGCGCTACACAATGCGAGCACCTCAGTCAGCTTGCCACTGATTATGTTGACCAGTTCCGTTTCATAACGCGTGATAGGATGACCGGTCAGGTAAAGACCCAGCGCATCCATCTCTCCCTGCAGGCGCTGCTCCTCCTCCCATTCAGGCAGTACCTGCTTGCTGATTTGCAGCGGTGCGGCAGCCGCCGACTCGCCAAACAGGTCATTCTGACCGGTATCAAGATTACGGGTATGCTGCTCCGCCAGTTTCAGCGCCTGGTCAAGATTAGCCTGCTGGGAAGCACGGGTCTCACCCATGGAGTCCAGGGCACCGGCCCGGATCAGGGCATCAAACACACGCCGGTTTACCTTGCGCAGGTCAACCCGCTGGCAAAGATCAAAAAGATCGGCGAAGGCACCACCGTTATTACGCTCTTCAAGCATGCCCTCTATGGCCGCCTGACCAACACCCTTGATCGCCCCCAGGCCATAGACCACCTTCGTGTCGGATAACACTGTGAACTGATACAGTGACTGATTGACATCCGGTGGCACCACCTGCAGCTGCATGTCACGACACTCGGCAATCAGGTGGACAATCTTGTCGGTATTATCCATGTCAGCGGACAACACGGCGGCCATAAACGCAGCCGGATAATGCGCCTTCAACCATGCCGTCTGGTAAGACACCAGCGCATAGGCGGCCGAATGACTCTTGTTAAATCCGTAACCGGCAAATTTTTCCATCAGGTCGAAGATGCCGGACGCCACCTTTTCATCGACAGCACGCTCCTTTGCACCCGCAAGAAAGATAGAACGCTGTTTCGCCATCTCCTCCGGTTTTTTCTTGCCCATGGCACGCCGCAACATGTCTGCGCCACCGAGCGTATAACCGGCCAGTACCTGTGCAATTTGCATCACCTGTTCCTGGTAGAGGATGATGCCGTAAGTCGGTTGCAGGATGGGTTCCAGATCCGGGTGCGGGTATTTGATCTGCGCGCCGTGTTTGCGCGCAATAAAATCATCGACCATACCGGACTGCAGCGGTCCCGGACGGAACAGTGCCACCAGCGCAATAATGTCTTCAAAAGTATCCGGCCGCAGACGCCGGATCAGGTCTTTCATACCACTGGATTCCAGCTGGAATACGGCGGTGGTTTGCGATGCCTTCAGCAAGGCGAATGCCGGCCTGTCATCCAGTGGTATCGCTTCGATATCCACATATGCGTCACTGTCACACGCAACACCGGCATTGATGGTCTTCAATGCCCAGTCAATGATGGTCAGGGTACGCAGACCCAGAAAATCAAACTTGACCAGCCCGACGGCTTCAACATCATCCTTGTCGAACTGACTGACCAGAGCACCACCGCCCTGCTCGCAATACAGCGGCGTAAAATCAGTCAGCTGCGAGGGTGCGATCACAACACCACCGGCATGTTTGCCGGCATTACGCGCTAGCCCCTCCAGTGAACGCGCAAGATCAATGAGGCTGCGCACATCTTCATCACTGTCATACAAATCACTGAATGCAGGCTCCTGATCCAGCGCCTTGTCCAGTGTTATGCCAATTTCAAACGGGATCAGCTTGGCAATGCGGTCAACAAAACCGTAAGGATGGCCCAGCACGCGACCAACATCGCGTACCACCGCCTTGGCCGCCATTGAACCGTAGGTAATGATCTGTGACACCCGGTCTCGCCCGTAATGTTCGGCCACATAGTCAATGACACGGTCACGACCTTCCATGCAGAAGTCAACATCGAAATCCGGCATGGAAACGCGCTCCGGGTTCAGGAAGCGCTCGAACAGCAGGTCATAGCGAATCGGATCAAGGTCAGTAATGGTCAGGGCGTAGGCGACCAGTGAGCCCGCTCCCGAACCACGCCCCGGTCCGACAGGAATGCCGTTATCTTTTGCCCATTTAATGAAGTCAGCCACGATCAGAAAGTAGCCGGGAAATCCCATTTCCAGTATGACCTTGATTTCAAGTGCCAGCCGTTGATGGTATTGCTCACAGAGCGCTTCGTAATCCGCCGCTTGCGGATCAAAAAGCTGCCGGCAACGCTGTTCCAGACCTTCCTGGGCCTGCTGCTTGAAGAAGCCGGCCATATCCATGCCTTCGGGCACCGGAAAGTCAGGCAGGTAATTTTTCCCCAGTTCCAGTTCGATGTTGCAGCGGCGTGCGATTTCAACTGTGTTTTCCAGTGCCTCCGGAATATCATGAAACAGCGCCTGCATTTCCTCCGGGCTACGCAGGTACTGCTGCTCCGTGAATTCCTTCGAACGGCGTGGATCATCCAGTGTGCGACCTTCGTTAATACAGACACGTGCTTCATGTGCTTCAAAGTCGGAGGCCTTGAGAAAGTGCACATCATTAGTGGCGACCACCGGCACATTGGCAACAGTGGCAAGGTCGATAACCTTGTGCAGATACTCCTCTTCGCCCGCACGTCCGCTGCGTTGCAACTCAAGATAAAAGCGGTCGGGAAAGAGTCGCTGCCAGTGCTGCAATCGTTCGCTTGCCTGTGCAGGCTTGTTAGCCAGCAACGCCTGACCGATATCACCGGCGACGCCGCCGGAAAGTGCGATCAGACCTGATGAATACCCCTCCAGCCAGTCACGCTCCAGTACCGGAACGCCCTGATGCTGACCTTCTGTATAGGTGCGGGAAACCAGACGGGTCAGATTCAGATAGCCGGCATGTGATTGACACAACAGCACCAGCCGGGATGGCGACAAGCCGTTGCTGTTATCAGCAACCAGCAGGTCGACGCCGACAATGGGCTTGACGCCAGCAGCCATGGCGGCACGATAGAATTTCACCATGGAAAACATGTTGCACTGGTCCGTCACCGCTACCGCCGGCATGCCGTCCTCTGCGACACGTTTCACCAGCGGCTTGATCCGGACGGTGCCATTAACCAGTGAATACTCGGTATGAACGTGGAGATGAACAAAGGCGGCTTGCATGGAAAAAGTGTCCGTTTTTATCAGGCTCGATGCAAGCCCAAAACAATCATCATATTCATATTATATATATCTCGCATCTGATTGTTACTTATATATTTATTGTTGTTTTTTCTTTACAGCCCGGCGGGCTCCGGTCGACGCGGAGCACACGACTGTACCCGGCCAGGCGGCAATCACCTGGCAGCGGCGACTCTGGCCACGGCCCTTGCCTCTTCAATTACCTCAATTACGGGGTGCGGGGGTCGATACAACGACTATCTCAAACCTATTATATGTTCAGGATGCTACATGCCCCAGTTTTCCAGTAATCAGGTCACATCCACCTACGACAAGGAAGAGCTGAAGGGTTTCACGCGCAGCATGGCCGAACTGCAGTGGCTATTACTGATCCTCGCTATTCTATACTTCTTCATCCCCACCCGCCCTATCACCGACAGCGACAGCCTGGTTATCTCCATGGTCAGTTATGCCGCCTTCGTCATACTGTTTCGCTACCTGAATTTCCAGACACGCGAATCTCGCTGGAAACTGGCCATTGAAACCTGGGCCATGATTACGTTTATTACGATCGTGTTACTGCATACCGGCATGGCAGAAAGCCCGTTATTAAATCTCTACCTGCTGGTTATTATTGCCTGTGCTATTACCCTGGGGAAAATCATGACCCTGCTGGAGGTGATGCTGATTGCCTGCTGCTACCTCTACCTGGGTTACCTGTCGTATTCAGTTGGCCTGTTTGCACCGGAAACTTTCACCATACTGATGGCAAAGTTCTCACCCTTCCTGCTGGTCGCCTATGTCACCTCTATGCTGGCTTCCGATATTCTACACGCAAAGCAGCGCATTACCCTGCTATCACAAACAGACGATCTCACCGGCCTGCTAAATATGCGGGCATTCAATGTCATTATGGAAAAAGAGATCGCACAAGTCACGCGCTACACCCACCCGTTCACAGTTGTCATGATCGACGTTGATGGCCTCAAGTCGGTTAATGATCAGTACGGACATACAACCGGGAGTCGTCTGATAACGACCATTGCACAATCAATAAAGGACAGTGTCAGAACGACGGATGTGCTGGCACGCTACGGGGGTGATGAGTTTGTGGTGCTGATGACGCATACCAGTACAGAACACGCACGAATGGCAGCTGAGCGTATCCGCACAGCCATTCATAACACCTCGTTTGACATGCAGAGCAACCGTATCTCGACCACGGTCAGCGTGGGTATCGCCAGCTTCCCTGATGGCGTCGCAGATGCAACCGAGGTCCTTGAAAAGGCGGATATCGCGCTTTACAAAAGCAAGCAAAGTGGCCGCGACCGGGTCACCTATTACGACCAGGAACTGGAATCGGTTCCTGCCTATGCCTGACCGAAGAAATATGGTCGAATGAATTCGACCCTACAATACGGCTAATCTACCATTGTAGGGCCGAATTCATTCGGCCTTTCCAGTACTTTCCTGACCGGTGCATAGGAGCGCCGGTGCACTGGCGACGCACCCAGCAATTCCAGTGCCGCTATATGCGCCTTGCTCGGGTAACCTTTATGCTGAGCCAGCCCGTACCCCGGGTACTTCCTATCCAGCACCTGCATTTCCCGGTCACGCGTCACCTTTGCCAGAATAGACGCCGCACTGATTGCAGCGACCTTGCTGTCACCCCTGACTATCGCCCGGGCCGGGCAGGAAAGTTCCGGGCAGCGGTTGCCATCGATGAGCGCATGTTCCGCCGTCGGTAACAAAGCGTTAACAGCACGCTGCATGGCCAGCATCGTTGCCTGCAGGATATTGATGCTGTCGATCTCTGCAACCGTAGCACTCGCCACGGACCACGCCAGGGCCTTCTCCTGAATTTCATCAAACAACCGTTCACGATGCGCAGCAGACAAACGCTTTGAATCATCCAGGCCCTCAATCGGATTTTCCGGATCCAGAATGACAGCCCCTGCCACGACCGGCCCGGCCAATGGTCCTCTGCCCGCCTCATCAACACCGGCCACGCGGCCGGCAGGTATCACCAGTTCATAATCCATTAATTTCTCTACCTCGACTCCACCATCTCCAGCACTGTCTCTGCAGCAACCCGGTTAGCGTCCCGCCGCAGGTCAGTGTGGATTTCAGAGAAGATAGCGGCCAGCTCCTGCGACCGCTGCGGGTTCTCTATCAAGGCCAGTGCTTCACGGCCCAGCGATTCCGGTGTGACCTCATCCTGAATCAATTCTTTCACCAGCGGCTGGTCTGCCAGCAGATTGGGCAGGGAAAAATACCGGGTACTCACCAGCCTGCGAGCGATCTGGTATGTCACGGGGGCCAGCCGGTAGGCAACGACCATCGGTCGTTTCAACAACATGCACTCCAGGGTCGCGGTACCGGATGCCAGCATCACGGCATTTGCTGCTGCCATGCCTTGCAGCCCTTGTCCGCTGAGCCGCGTCAGCGGCAAGCGGGTTTCAATCGTTGACAACACTTCATCAAAGGCCAGCCGACACTCATGATTAGCCAGCGGCACCACAAAATGCAGATCATCCCGGCGTTTGTAACACCAGACAGCAGCATTCAGAAAGTCGGCTGCCATACGTTTTATTTCGCCAACACGGCTACCGGGCATCAGCGTAATAACCGGTCCGTTGTGCTCAAGCCTGATAGATCGCCGCGCCTGTGCCTGAGTCACGTCATCGACGATCAGGTCTGCCATCGGGTGTCCGACACAGCGAGCCGGCACCTGCTGCTCAACGTAGAAGCGTTCCTCGAACGGAAACAGTGTCAGCATGCAATCCACACTCGCCGCAATCTTTCGCACACGGTATTTTCGCCAGGCCCACACAGACGGGCTGACATAATGCAGCGTCGGGATACCCGATTGTTTTAACGTTTTTTCAAGTCCAAGATTAAAATCCGGCGCATCCACACCGATAAAAATATCCGGCGGGTTTCCCAGAAAATGGCGCCGCAGGTCCCGGCGTATGGACAGTAACCGCGGCAGGTGCTTCAGCACCTCGACCAGGCCCATGACAGCCAGTTCCCCCATGGGATACAGGCTGACACAGCCTGCCTCCTGCATACGTGGCCCGGCAATACCTTCAAATACCGCGTCCGGACGCTGTTGCCGGATAGCCTGGATGAGACCGGCAGCCAGATTGTCACCGGAGGCTTCGCCGGCAACGATACCGACACGGAGCGGTTGAGATGGCACGGACATTTGCAGGTCAGCGGCTGCTGTAACTATCTGACGATGCCGCGCGACTGGTTTTCAAGAAAGGCAACCAGTACACCCAGTTCGGCACAATCATCCACTTTGCCCTTCAGTACAGCAATCGCATCCTGCAGGGGGAGGTTTTCCCGGTAGAGTGTCTTGTACGCCTGCTTCAGAACCTTGCGTGCCTCTGCCGAAAAACCGCGACGACGCAATCCTTCCATATTCAATCCATGCGGGCTGGCAGGGCTACCGCCCACGGTCACATAGGGTGGAACATCCATACTGATGCCGGTACCAAAGGCTGTCAGCGAATGCGGCCCCAGCGAACAGAACTGGTGTACCAGTGTAAAACCACCGAGGATCACATAGTCGCCAATCGTGACGTGCCCGGCCAGCGATGCATTGTTTGCAAAAATAGTCTGATTACCGACCTGGCAGTCATGGGCAATATGAACGTAGGCCATGATCCAGTTGTCATCACCCAGCCGGGTAACGCCCTCATCCTGTGCCGTACCACGGTTGATAGTGACGAATTCACGAATGGTATTGCGATCACCTATCTCCAGGCGGGTCGGTTCGCCACCGTATTTCTTATCCTGGGGAGCAGCACCGATAGAGGCAAATTGGAAGATATTGCAATCCTTTCCCATGCGGGTATGACCCGAAATGACCACATGCGGGCCAATGTGTGTCCCCGCTTCAATGACAACGTTTGACCCGATCACCGAATAGGGACCAATGCAGACGTTATCGGCAATTTCTGCCCCTGCATCGATGACTGCTGTTGCGTCTATCAAGTGTTGATGTCCTGCTCGGTACACATGATCTCGGCCGAGGCCACCCGCTTGCCGTCGACACTGGCCTCGCAGGAAAATACCCAGATACCACGCTTGGCACGCTTCAGGTCGGCACGCAGAATCAGCTGATCGCCCGGTTCAACCGGCTTCTTGAAGCGCGCCTTGTCGATGCCCACCAGGAAATACAGACTCTCGCGCTTCGCACCCCGCTCCACTGTTCGAAATGCCAGCAGACCGGTCGCCTGCGCCATCGCTTCCAGTATCATCACCCCCGGCATCACGGGACGTTCGGGGAAATGCCCCTGAAAGAACGGTTCGTTATAGGTCACATTCTTGTAACCGGTTAACGACTCTCCGGCCGTAAATTCCGTGACCCTGTCTATAAGCAAGAAGGGGTAACGATGTGGCAGGTGCTGCAAAATGTCTTGGATGTCCATGTTCACTCGATTTTGGGTTAATTCATCATTGCGAGGAACGAAACAATCTCCCAATGGCTATTTCCTGATAATGACAGCTAATAATTTGTTTCGTGTTATTTCTGTTTCTTTTCAACTGCCAATGATCTTTCCAGAGAAAGGACCTTGCGTGCAAGCTTGTCCAGTTGTCTGAAGCGCGCATAGTTCCTGTTCCAGGTATCATTGTCCTGCGCCGGAACACCCGAGGAATACACACCCGGTTTGCTAATTGATTTCGTCACCATGGTCATACCGGTAATTATGACGTGATCGGTTATCTCAAGATGACCGACAATACCGGCTCCCCCGCCAATCATGCAGTGCTCCCCTATACTGGCACTGCCCGAGATACCGACGCATCCCGCGATGGCAGTATGCGCGCCAATGCGGACATTATGCGCGACCTGTATCTGATTATCGAGCCTGACGCCATTCTCAAGTACGGTATCCTCCAGTGCGCCGCGATCAATGGTTGTGTTCGCACCAACATCAACATCATTCCCGATTCTGACACTGCCGAGCTGCGGAACATTCACCCAGCGTCCACCGTCATTTGCCAACCCGAATCCATCACTGCCAATGACCGCGCCCGGCGCAATACTGGCGCGTTCGCCGATAGTAACGCCGTGACCTACCACCACATTGGCAGACAGCTTGCTGTTGGCCCCGATAACGCTGCCAGCGCCGATAAAACAGCCACCCGCCAGCTGCACGCCGGCATGAATAACGGCGCCCTGTTCGATAATACAGTGGGGCCCCACCCAGGCCGCCGCATCAACCCTGCAGTCATCATCCAGGCTGGCACTCGCATGTACCCCCTGCCTGGCAGCCGGGGCTGGTGAAATCAGGGCGGCGGCACGCGCGTAGCTCACATAGGGGTTGGAAGAAATGATGGCGGCCGCCGCATAGTCAGCCGCGTCGTCCGGTGACAGAATCACTGCTGAAGCATGACAGTCGTTCAGGTACTTCC
>Ga0136651_10001567_pt1 | contig 12604 bp, 10 predicted proteins | sample Mar14236cmmetaG_FD_94867 | JGI IMG/M metagenome (GOLD analysis project Ga0136651, IMG submission 94867) | Marine hydrothermal vent microbial communities from Guaymas Basin, Gulf of California to study Microbial Dark Matter (Phase II) - Marker... ...
ATGTTGGCAGTTGGTGTTAGATTTTCTGAAATTGGAACAGGAAGTTTTGGCGTAAATGTTCCTGAAAATTTAGTTCATATCGATATAAATCCTGAGGTTTTTGATAAGAATTACCCTTCCAAAATATGTATAGAAGCCGATGCCAGTGAAGCTTTGGAATTATTGCTGGCAGAATTAGAAAAACTTGCTGATAATAAAACAAAAGATTATACCGATCTGGCAAAAATGATTGCAGATGAAAAAGAAAAATACCTTAAAGAATGGAAGGAAAAACCTTTAAAGGATAAAGTTTCTCCTGGTTATTTTTTTGAAGCTTTGAGCAAGTATACAGATGATGATACTCGGTTTATTGTTGATGACGGGAAACATACCTATTTGGCTGCTGAACTATTACCCGTAAATAGTTCGCGTCATTTTGTTTCACCAACCGATTTCAACTGTATGGGTTTTTGTGTACCGGCAGCAATTGGTGCTAAATTTATGAATCCAAAAAGCAAAGTTGTAGGTATAGTTGGTGATGGTGGGTTTTTAATGACAGGGATGGAAACTCTTACTGCGACCACCAATAAAAAAGGTGTTGTTTATTTTGTTTTTCACGATGGTGAATTAGGACAAATTTCTCAGTTCCAAAAAATTCCGCTAAAGCGAAAAGTAGCAACTATCCTTGGAAATGTAAATATTAAAGGTATTGCAGATGCTTGTGGTGCAGCATATTTTCATATGGCTAATGATACTGAAATAGAGCAAGTTATACAGAGCTCTTTTAAAGAAGCTGATAAAAATATGCCGGTGATCGTAGATGTTGTCATTGATTACTCAAAAAAAACCTACATGACCAAAGGAGTTGTAAAGGTAAATCTGGCTCGCTTTAGTTTTAAAGAAAAAGTTAGATTTATCGGAAGGGCCTTAAAAAGACATGTTTTAGAAAAGTAAAAAAATAATGGATCCAAAATTCAAACAGAATGTTTTATTATTTGCAGAAGTAATGGTTCCTGACCTTCATCAAAATGCATCTCTTGAATATTCCTTTATCAAGAATTTTAAGCAATTGTTTCAAGGTTTGGAAAAAGATTCGGCCGACAAGATCAAATTATTAGTTACCTTAATTGAAACGATGAGCTTTATTTATAATTTTAGATCTTTTGAAAAACTGAACTATGAAAACAGAAAAAAATTTATCGGTAGACTTTACCAATTTCCGGTTGGTAAAATCGTGGCAGGCTTAACCGGATTACGTTCATTGATCTTGATCTCTTACTACGGAATAGAGGAGGTTTGGCCAAATATAAATTATGACGGACCAATAAAATCAAATATATAATGACTATGGATCTGGTATTTGATATCGTTGTAGTTGGATCGGGTGTTGGTGGAGCTACTTTTACTGATTATTTGACCAGAGGAAATCCTGATCTAAAAATTGCAATTATAGAATCCGGACCGTACAGGACCAAAGAACATTTTAATCAGCGAGAAATTGATATGACAGCACTTTATTATAACAGAGGTGCTGTTCTGGCAAAAAATTTGCAGCTTGGTATAGCTGCAGCCAATACTCTGGGCGGTAGTTCGGCAGTCTATACCGGAGTATCTTTTAGACCACCAATAAATGTAATGGAAAATTGGAAAGAAAATTATGGCTTAAATTTTCTATCCGATGTTTATGTTTCTAAATCATTAAATGAAATTGAAGAAGACATTTCTGTTCATGAATTACCAAAAAGTTTAGATAATGAGAACAATAAGCTTTTTCAAACCGGGGCTGCTAAACTTGGAATTCCGATAAAACGTTTAAAAATAAATACTAAAAACTGTGAGCAACAGGGTTTTTGCAATTTAGGCTGTACCACGGGAGCAAAACAAGGGACTCTTGAAGTTCAAATTCCGAGAGTATTAAAACGTGGTGTAAAACTATTTTGTAATACAAAAGTAACCACTGTAGAAGAAAATAAGGTGAATGTGATCGTAAACGATGCCCCAGAAGGAACATTATCAAATACATTGGCAAGTGGTACACATCAATTTAAAGCAAAAAAAATTATATTGGCTGCCGGTGTCTTGAACACACCAGCTATCTTATTACGCTCTTCGGATAAACTAGGATTGAAGAATAAAAATATTGGAAGATACCTTACTTTACATCCTGCATTCAACATTAACGGAATCCATTCTAAGACCATTACCAATTATAGGGGGTTTCCTAAAACTGTATATACCGATCATTTTTCGGAATCTGATGATTTTTATTTAGAGACCTCTTTTTATTTTCCCGGAGTAACAGCAAAAAACAATCCGGGACATGGTGAAATGCATCAGGAGATAATGAAAAATTATGATAAAATGATGTCTATATTGATCTTAGCTCATGATAAAGCAGAATATCATAATAGAATAAACATTGATAAAAACGGGAAAACGGTTGTTGATTATACTTTGAGTAAACGATCCAAAAATGCACTTGTAAAGGCCTTGAAAGAAGCAGCAAAAATATTTTTTGCTGCCGGATGCATTAAGGTATTATTACCGGCAAGCAGAAAAAACCCGTTATTGAAAGACGATGTAAAAGAATTGGATCGATATATTTCTAAAAAATATTTAAATCTATATAAAACACCTTTGTCCAGTGCTCACCCTCAAGGTGGGGCTAGAATGGGTATTAATGATTCTACATCTGTTTGTGATAATTATGGAAAAGTTTATGGGACAAATTCAATTTATGTATGTGATGCTTCCTTGTTTCCAACTTCTGTAGAAGTAAATCCTTATGAAACTATAATGCTCTTAGCCAAATGGGTAGCAGAAAATATGATGGAATTAGATAAATAAGTCAGTGAATGAGTAAAACCTTTATGTTAAAAGTTATAGGTTGACTTCTTATTAAAGAGACAAACAAAAACACATAGGAAAACCTATGGATTTTCATTCATCCCAATTTTTTAACCTTTGTTATTCTTTTGCCGTTTCTTCTTTGACTTCTGCAGTTATGATTTCCTTAGGAACTTCAACCTCAGCAACCCATGCATTATATAACTGAAACGCTATGGCTAAGATCACAGGACCAATAAATAATCCAAGCATGCCCATGGATATCATACCTCCTAAAGCTCCAATCAAGATGACAATCATTGGTGTTTGTAAACCTTTCCCTAAAAAGAACGGTTTCATAGCACTATCCGACATCCCAACTATAATACAATAGATCATAAAAATGATCGCAGGTGTAGTTTCTGAAGTAGAAAATACAATGGCAATTGCCGGAATCATGGCAAGAATAGGAGGAAGTTGCATAATTGCCATCATTAGCACCAAAAGAGCAAAAATAGATGCTCCGGGTAAGCCAATAACTAAAAAACCAACATAGGCCAAAGCAGCCTGAATTATAGATACAACCAATATTCCTTTTACAACGCTTCTAATGGTACTGGTTGTCATATTGATCAATTCAACACCTTTACCTTCCATTAAACGATTAGCAAATAACACACTGGATTTGTAACCTCCCTCTGCCCCAAACATAAATACACCTGCAAAGATCAATGAAAACAAAGCTAGAAAAACGGTACCCATAAGACTTGTTAAACTACCAAAGATAGTATTCAATGCGCTACCAACTTCATCTTTATATTTTATAACAAATTCTTCAATATTAGTAGAGGCCTGAGACCACAAATTATATGTTTTCTCACCTATTACCGGCCAATCTTTTACGGATTCAGCGGGTGGTGGAACCTGGAGAGTACCTGCCTCGAAACTTTCTTTAAATTCCACTGCTGAACTAACAATTGATGTTGTAAGATTGATGGTAGGAACAACAATAATAGCCAATAAAATAATGATAAAAAAACTTGTAACAAGACCTTTCTTTTTACCTTTAAATAATTTAATTACTTTATCATAATAAGGATATAATGCCACTGCAACCAGGGCTGACCAGATTAGTATCATTAAGAATGGCTTAACAATTAAAAAACTTGCAAAGAGTAAGATCGAGAAAGCAATAATTCTGATATACAGATCCATTGGATTTCTTTTGGTTGTTGAATTTTCCATATTCTTATAGTTTAAATTAGTTTATATTTTCAATTTTATCAATATCGATTTGCCATCCTCCACCTAAAGCATCATACAGATTTACAATAGAGGTTAATTGTAATTTTAAAGCTTCGGAGGCTTTAAGTTCGGCATTAAAAAGTGAGGTTTGAAGATAGAGTACTTCTAAATAACTCGTCAATCCGCCATCATACCTAACCCACGACAAATGTGCAGCTGTTGAAGCCATTTCCATCTGCTCATTCCTTAAGTAGTATTCTCTTTGGTAAGTTTCTACTGCAATCATCGCATCCTCAACTTCCTGTAAACCAATGATAAATGTATTTTGATAATTGTTAAGCAATTGTTTTGTTCTGGCTATTTCAACATCAATACCTCTTTCAATTCTTTTCCCATTGAATATCGGCCCTAATAGTTGGGCAGTTATATCTGCAAAAAACAAAGAGGGATTTATCAATTCTGCTCCCATATTTGCGCTTAGAGTAAGAGATGGATATTTTAAGGTCTCTGCCACTCCAATTCTCAAGGTTTGAGCATGTAATTTTCTTTCTGCCTCTATAATATCAGGTCTTCTTTCTAATAATTCTGATGGAAATCCTACCGGGATTTCAGGGAGTGAAATCTGTTCTTCCAATAGTAATCCTCTTGAAATCTCCATAGGAGGAGATCCTAAAAGAATACTTATTGCATTTTCAATTTGCCTTCTGGAACGTGAAAAAACTTCAATAGCAGTTTTTGCTTCGCTTAACTGTATTTTTGACTGGGTCAGATCAACTTCACTTATAAATCCCGCATTGAATCTAGCCTGCATTACATCCAGGTTATCCTCAAAATTTTTAGCTGTTTTTTCAGCTATATTTAATCTATTATCTATATCTCTTAGAGAAATATACGCATTGGCAGTGGCTGAAATTATACTAATCGTCAATGCTTTAAAGGCATCCTCTGTTGCAAGATAATCCTGTAAGGCAATGTCATTAAGGGTTCTAATTTTACCCCAAAGATCAACCTTATAAGAAACATTGACAACCGGAGTGATTGAATTAGTAAAATCAGAACTTGATGAGTTATATGAAATTGAGCCATATGTGCCATAATTGACGCTTGGGTAAAAATCAGCCTTAGAAATATCTAAAAATGCTTGTGACTCTTCTATTCTGGCAATGGCTATTTTTAAATTTTTATTGTTTACCAAAGCTGTATCAATTAAATTGACCAACACAGGATCCTTAAATAGTTTCCACCAAGGTAAATTTGCGATACTGGAATCTTTAGAGAAATCCTGATTATATGCTGTTGGTGTTGATTGTGGCTCTCTTACATATTCTTCACCAATCTTACAGGAAAGAACATTTGCAAAAACAAAGCTTATAGCAAGCAAAAACAAAATGTGCTTTTTATAATTTGTTACAATATTCATATCGGTTTTTGCTTTTTTTGTTTTTCAAAATAATCCAATACTCTAAAGGCAATAACCACATAAATTACCGCCATTGATATCTGCATGAGACGAGGCCAAACTTTGTTACTTGCATCCATATCAGATGACATTACTGACCCTAAGACGAGTAAGAAAGTCGAAAATCCACTTTTAAATACGGGTCCTAATTTTTGTTTTGAAAATATACGTTCCCCAAATATTAAACCTACTAAAAAAACCAACAAGACCATAAAAGTAAAATTTGGAACCAGGGTCAATAAAAAATATACAAAAATCGAAAAAATGCCACCCAGTATATTTGCAAAAATCAAAACTTGTCCAACTTTAGGGTTTGCCAAAGCCGGACTCATAGATAAAATGGCGATAAAGATTAATATAAGTGTATTGGATGCCAGTTTGAACATAAAGAACAATAATAAAACTGGAGTTAATATGATAACTATGTTTACAGCATATTTAAAACGTTCCTTTTCTGATTTTTTAACTACAGGTGCTTGCGCATTAACGTAGTTCTCATCGATCTTAGACCAGGGAAAAACCAAAAAAATGATCTGAGTCAATACAATTGCCATCAGTGCATTGATAATTAAATTTACAGCTACATAACTTCCTATTGCGGTTGAATCAATAGAGACAAGGGGCAATACAACAATACTTATCAATGCAAATACTTTTATCATAACTGGTAATTTATTGGTATAATAAAACCACAGCAATGACAATAGTAAAAGAGGCATGAAAACCAACGGATAATCTAAAAAATACTCGCTAAATAATAAGGCGATACTCGTAATTATAGATAAAATAATTATAAAAATGACCCCCTGTTTAACAGTTAGAGGCTTTGCTCCCGGTGCTATATACATTAATGATAAAACCGCCGTTAAATAGGAAAGATCATAATTCCACAAAGAAGTAACAGCCATAATAAAGGTTGCACCAATCGCATATCTCAATACCGGTATGGAGTCTTTCCAGTTAGTTTTAAAAGCTGCTATGTTGATTACACTATCTGACATAAGATAACCAGGACATTAAGCGAATTCTGAATTTCGCAATTGAATTTAAAATAAAACTATCGCCAGTAAACACTACCACATCTACTTGCCCTCCCAAACGAATGATATCTTTCAATTCATGACCATCCTTTATATTTATTATAACCGGGAAACGCTGTGGGTCTTGTAACCAACCCGACTTACTTGTAATATCAGGCAATCCACCTTTATTTGTTTGATCAGTGGCAACACCATATCCCATACTTCGAATGGTACCTTTATAAATTTTTCCAGGGGCAATATCGAATGTAAATTCTACCTCATCATCAATCTTCATTCGCGATAGGTTATTTTCTTTCATATTTGCCTGGATCCAAACATCATTCTTTGAAATCAAAGTAGTTAGTGGTTGTCCTATAGATGCATAATAGCCTTTATCAATTTCAAAACTTTCAATAACTCCATTGGTAGGAGCAATAATTGTAGAAAAAGCTAAATTTAACCGGGCTTTTTCCAAGGCTTGAATTGCCGCTCTTATTTTAGGATTATCGGGACCGGAATCACCCAAGCGTTGTTTGTCTCTTTCTAGACCTGCCTCAGCAGCAGCTACCTGTTCTATTGCCTGAAAATAAGCTGTTTCAGATTGGTCCTTATCTGCTTCTGACAAGGCACCTTCATTTTCACTCATTACTTTTTGTACTCTCACCCAATTACGCTCTGCTCTATCTAACTGTGCCTTTGCAACACCTAGTTTCCCGGCGGAAGCTTTTACAGATGAAGTAGTGGCAGCAACCGATTGCATTGTATTATCGATATCTGCCTCAGCTTTGGCTACGGCAATTTCAAAAGGATATTTATCTAACTGAAAAAGTGTATCTCCTGCCCTTACTATACTGTTTAGCTTTATATTGACTTCAGTGATATAACCTGAAACCTGTGCCGTAACAGGTGTAATGAGTCCTTTAATTCTGCCCTGATCCGTATATGGTGTAAATCTGTCAGAAAGAATATACCAGGTAAAAAAAAGTACAGCGATCAATAAAACTATTGTCGTAATTTTTTTAATAGGACTTTCTTCTTTTTTAGGTTCTTCCTTAATTGTTGGTGTCTTTTCAGAAAATTCTTTTTCTATATTTTCTATATTATTCTCTTCCATAAAACTGTTTAATTATTACTTTTTATTCTCACTATTATCTTCATTAAAAGTTCTCTTATAAATGTATTGTACAATTGAAAACATATAGGCCGTTGACCATCCAATGAGTAGTATCCCATTAATGGCTTCAAAACCTGCTAACATTCTGTTGGAAGAGCTAATCGTTATTTCCCCATAACCCAATGTTGTAAAGGTAACCAGTGAAAAGTACAAGGCTTTTTCAAAAGTTTGAAACTCTGTAATACCCGGAATTATATAAAATGTAAATGCCCAAATACCGGATTCCATAAAATGTAATAATAAAAGAAAAAATGCTGTGGAAATAATAAGTCGTACACTCTTTTTATCAAATTTAGAAATAGATAAAGATTTATATTTCTTGTGGATGTGCATAAGCCAATAATGAGTACCATATCCTTGAATTGATACGGTTATTCCAATAACAATTAATCCAATAACAATATTAATAAGCATAACAGTTTAAATGATTTAACTGTCTAAATTAGTCGTTTTAACAATATTTCCAAAATAATACCATAAATAATTATATCGCCCGTTTTACACCTTTTGAGCGTATTCCATCTTTCATATTTATTTAAGTTTGATAAAACCTGGGGTCTATTAGAATAAATCTATCGCTTGAAGCAGAAAAAGTTAGAAATTATTTGATGAGTTTCCGGATAGAATGTTTCGAATTGCAGAACATATTGTAGTACCTGACACCAAACATGACTTTAAATGGATGATTCCGTTGACTACTTAACAAAAGATCTCAGATAATTAGGTATTTTTCTTTAAATATTGGCCTGTTCTATTAAGTCAACTTAATTCCATCCGACTCTAAATTGATAATTTTTTGTTTATATAAATTACCCAAACTTCTTTTAAAGGCTTTTTTACTTAAGCCCAATATTTGTTTTATATCTTCCGGACTACTTTTATCCGTCAATTTTAAAATCCCTTTATTTTCATTTAATGCTTTCAGTATTATTTCAGAATTTTTATCTATACTGAGTTTATAGCCTGGGGGTTCTAAAGTAACATCAATTTTACCATCATCCCTCACTTGCTTTACATAACCTTTTATCTTATCCCCGGAATGAATATTTTTATGAATATCAGATCTAAAGATCAATCCTTTAAACATATTATTTACGATCACATTTATTCCCAGATCGGTCAAATTATACAATAAGAGATCAACTTCATCTCCCTGTTTTACATCAATATCATCAAAGAACACAAAATCATTCACCTTACGGGAACCAATTAATCGTCCTGTTTCTTCATCCTTTAAAATAAAGAACAAATACCAGTTCTCTTCTTCCAAATTACCTGCTTGTTCAGAAAAAGGTACCATTAATTCGTTTGGCATTCCCCAATCTATAAAAGCACCAAATTTATTAACACTGGTTACTTTTAAAAAAGCAAATTCCTCGTATTGAGCATATGGTTTAACGGTAGTAGCTATAGTATGATTATCATCTTCTTTATAAACAAAAACATCGATCTCATCCCCAATATCCAATTTATCAATTTCCGGATTTTTATCTAATTCAACCTCATTGTTGTTTTCATCAACAAGAGTATAAGCCCGATCATCTTCTTTACTTACTTTTAATTTATTAGTTTTTCCAATTTCCATAAGAACCGCAAAGGTATATCTTTTTTCCCTTAAGATTAATTTAAAAAGATTTTGATGAATTAATGAGATGAAAACCCTCTTCTTGTTTTTTTTACCCAACACTTCTCCAACACCAAATAAATCAGGTTTAATTTTATATATTTGATAGACTCTTATTTTTATGGGTCACAAAGTTTTTTAAATTTTAATCCAATACCTATGGAAACAATATCAAAACAACGTGAAGTACAAAATTTTATAGATGGAAAATTTACCAAAAACGGTCATAAGATCATGGATGTGATTAGTCCGCGTGACGGAAGCATAATTTCTACGCTTCCCCTTTCAACTTATAATGATGTAGATATGGCGGTAAAAGCTGCCGGTCTTGCTTTTAAAGAATGGTCTTCCAAAACATTGAAGGATCGGGTGCAGGTTTTTTTTAATTATCGAACCTTGCTTGAAAAAAATATGGAGGAGCTTACCAAACTGGTACAGTTGGAAAGTGGTAAAACCTATGGGGAAGCTAAAGCAGAAGTTGAAAAAAGCATGGAACTATGTGAATTTGCAGTTTCTTTACCTCAAATTGTTGTAAATGAAATTCAAGAAGTAAGCAGAGGCGTTGAATGTAGAATAGAAAGAAGACCATTGGGGGTAGTGGCTTCCATTGCACCGTTCAACTTCCCTAATATGGTACCAAACTGGACGATTCCAAATGCATTGGTACTTGGAAATACTATGGTAATAAAACCATCAGAAATAGTACCGTTAAGCACTATGCGGCTGGCTGAACTATTAAAAGAGGCTGGGCTTCCAGATGGTGTTTTCAACATAGTGAATGGAGGAAAAGAAGTTGTTGAGGCTATCTGTGATCATCCCGATATCAAAGCAGTTTCATTTGTTGGATCTACAAAAGTTGCCAAGATTGTTTATAAACGCGCTACTTCAACACTAAAAAGATGCGTGGCATTAGGTGGTGCAAAAAATCATTTATTGGTCTTGCCGGATGCAAATCCTGAAATGACAGCTTCCAATGTAGTTGCTTCCATGTCTGGTTGCGCAGGTCAACGTTGTATGGCTGCATCTGTTATGGTGGGTATCGATAAAGTTGAACATATTATTGACAGAATGGTAGATGAAGCAAAGAAAATTATTCCGGGAAAAAATTTAGGCTCTGTTATAAGTGCTGAAGCGAAACAACGTATTGAAGGTTATATCGCTGAAGCGGAGGCTGATGGTGCTAAAATTTTAGTGGATGGAAGAAACACAACCGTTCCCGGAAAAGAAGGAGGATTTTATGTTGGGCCAACAATTATTGATCATGTTAAAATAGATATGTCAGTGGCCAGAGAAGAAATTTTCGGTCCGGTAATATCCATCATTAGAGCTAAAGATCTGGATGAAGCCATAGAAATTGAAAATGGATCTGATTATGGGAATGCCGCTGCTGTATTTACGCAAAGTGGAGGATTGGCGAAACAAGTTATGGAAAGGGCAAGTGCTGGAATGATCGGTGTTAACATTGGTGTTCCTGTACCTCGTGAACCTTTTTCATTTGGAGGATGGAATGAATCCAAGTTTGGCGTTGGTGATATAACAGGAAGGAGTTCTATTGAATTCTGGACCCAAAACAAAAAGACCACAACCAAATGGAATCCCGAAGCACAAACCAATTGGATGAGTTAGAGTAGTTACTTTAATAACCGTCTTTGCGAATGTAGAGAAACGAAATGAAGCAATCTTAATAACAGGAGATTGCTTCGTTCCTCGCAATGACGAAAACATATCATTAAATGGAAAAAACAACTAAATGGAACTCCAAAGAATAGTCAAATTGGATGAGTTAGAATAGCAACTTTATAAACCGTCTTTGCGAATGAAGTGAAACGAAATAAAGCAATCTTAATAACAGGAGATTGTTTCGTTCCTCGCAATGACCAAAACAATAATATTAAATGGAAAAAGACAACAACCAAATCATAAAAAACAACCTCGATTACACCCTCTTTTCCTGGGCCAAACAAGGTGGATTAAACCCAATAAATGCTTCACATGCAAAAGGATGCTATATTTACGATAGAGAAGGTAAAAAATACTTAGACTTCTCCTCTCAATTGATGAATGTTAACATTGGTCATGGTGACCAGCGCATTACAGATGCTGTTACGAAACAAATGGAAGAGGTAAGCTATGTATTTCCTGGTATGGCTACAGATGTTCGTGGTAAACTTGGTAAAAAGATTGCCGAGATTACTCCCGGAAATTTAACCAAGACCTTCTTTACACTTGGAGGAGCAGAAGCTATTGAAAATGCCATTAAACTGGCAAGAATTTATACCGGAAGACATAAAATAATTACACATTACAGATCATATCATGGAGCCACATACGGAGCAATAAGTGCCGGTGGCGACCCTAGAAAATTTCCTGTAGATGATCAGGCTATGCCAAATGTAATTCATGTTGAAAATCCTTATGCGTATCGTTGCCCCTGGAATTCTACAACCGTTGAGCAATGTGGTGAACTTGCTTTGGCACATCTGGAACGAGTTATTAAATTTGAGAATCCGCAAAGTATTGCTGCTATTTTATTTGAAGGCGAATCAGGTTCTTCAGGATGTATAAAATATCCACCGATGTATCTTAAACATGTACGTGAAATTTGTGATAAGTATGGTATTTTGTTAATTGATGATGAAGTAATGAGCGGTTTTGGAAGGACCGGAAAAATGTTTGGTATTGATCATCATGGAGTTACCCCCGACATTATGTGTTTAGCCAAAGGTTTGACCTCGGGTTACCTTCCCCTTGGTGCAACAGTGGTTACTGATAAAATTGCGAATTATTTTAATGATATTCCAATGACCATTGGACTAACTTATTCTGCACACCCGGTGTTATGTGCGGCAGCATTGGAAAATTTAAGGATCATTGAAGATGAGAATTTAGTTGAACAAGCTTCTGAAACGGGAAAATATCTGGAGGCAGAAGTTGAAAAGTTAAAGAGCAAGCATCCTTCTATTGGTGATTTCAGAAATACAGGATTATTGGGCTGTATCGAATTAGTAAAGAACAGAGATACCAAAGAACCAATAACACCATGGAATGCTGGAGCTAACGAAATGGAAGTCACCAACAAAATGGCAGCCAAAATAAGAGAATTAGGTATGTTCACTTTTGTACGATGGAACTGGATATTTATAGCACCTCCTTTAAATGTTAGCAAGGAAGAAATAGATGAAGGTTTAGAAATCATTTCTCAAGCGATTGCTATTGCCGATGAATATTGTTATTAAACTAAAAATGGAAAACAGTTAACACAGATTGAATAGATG
>Ga0136651_10001570_pt1 | contig 12596 bp, 7 predicted proteins | sample Mar14236cmmetaG_FD_94867 | JGI IMG/M metagenome (GOLD analysis project Ga0136651, IMG submission 94867) | Marine hydrothermal vent microbial communities from Guaymas Basin, Gulf of California to study Microbial Dark Matter (Phase II) - Marker... ...
AAAAAGAGATGAGTCCTTTCTCAGAGAATTGCCTGAAGACCTTGTAATTTTTAGACCCAAAGCCCTGGAACCTTCAACTTTCTTTAAAAACACAGAATTTCTCGAAGAAAAAGGGAAAAGACCCTTCAGATATTTTTTATGGCCTGATTCTAGAATTCTATGGTTAATTAATGCCCTGCCCCAGATTGGTAAAATAATTAAAAATTTCAAACCCCATGGTATGGTGGTTCAGGCACCTCCCTTCAGCTCACTTTTACTTGGACTTCTTGCCAGCAAGCTCTATAAAATCCCCTATATTCTGGATATGTGGGACCCATGGAGTGATGATCTCTATGGAATGTACCCAACATTCTGGCAGAAAAATCTCACTGATAAAACAGAAGAAGCACTTATGAAAGAAGCAAGAGGCATAATAGTGGTGACCTACCCCATGAAGTATAGACTCCTTCACAAATATCCTTTTCTGGAATCCCACAAAATTGAAGTAATAACCTTTGGTTACGAAGAAGATGAGATGAAAGATATTGGGGAAATTGATTACAATCCACCACTTAAAATTTTGTACCTTGGAAGTTTATTTGGTATCCACAAAGACCCTCAGGTTTTTTTGGAAGCATTCCATGAATTTATAAAAAAGGGAAATAGAAATGTCAAACTAATTCTTGTGGGAACTAAATCTAAAAGAATACTCGAACTTGCGTCCGGTATACCGAAAGAAAACATAGAATTAATTCCCTACATTCCCCATGGTGAAATTCCTAAATTTATTAGATCCTCCCATCTCCTCTGGCTTCTCACGACACCAGGGCCCGGATACGATCTGATTATGCCCAGTAAACTCTTCGAATACTTAGGGGCCCGAAGGCCCATTTTAGCAACTGTTCCACCGGGGTGGGTTCAGGATTTTCTTAAAAGAATAAATGCATTTGTATGTGACCCTGTAAACAAAAGCGAAATACTAGATACCCTGTACAGGATATGGAACAGCTTCGAAAATAAAAAACTGCCCTTACCTCCTCAGGAGATTAGAGCCTTTTACAGTTACGAAAATCTTTCTGAGAGATACGCAGCATTTTTGAAGGAGCACCTCTCCTGATTTATAATAAAACAATGAGAATCCTAATTGCAGGTGGTGCAGGTTTCATAGGCTCCCAGGTAGCAAAAAGACTGATTGACGAAGGCCATGAGGTTATTGTTGTGGACAACCTTGAAAGGGGCGATTTAAGAAGACTGGAAGGCCGTACCGAAAATCCTAAATTTACTTTTTATAAAATAGATGTCCTGGATTATGACAAACTCGTAAAAGTCGCTAAGGACATCCACGTTGTGATGGATTTTGTGGCTCATAAAATACCCCGCTACTCAAGTGCCATGAACACATTGAAGCGCAATGTAAAAGGATGTGAAAATCTTTTAGAGATAGCCAGAATCAATAAAGCAAAGTTCATTCTTTCCTCCACTTCTGATGTGTACGGTAAAAGTGAAGAATTTCCTTTGAGAGAAGACGGAGATCTTCTTCTTGGTCCCACAACATCAAGACGCTGGTCCTATTCCGTCTCAAAAATTTACAATGAACATCTTGCTTTTGCCTATAATGATGAATATGGAATCCCTGTGGTTATCCTTAGATTTTTTGGAGTCTATGGACCATGGCAACATATGGATTGGTGGGGAGGACCAACCGGGGTGTTTTTAAAAAATATTCTGGGAGGCAAACCTGTACCTATCCATGGAGATGGGAATCAGAAAAGGAGCTTCGTATACATAGAAGATTTGGTGGAAGCTGTTGTCAGAGCAACCTTTATAAAAGAGGCTGAAAATGAGATCATTAATATAGGTACTGAAGAAGAAATCTCAATTATTGAACTTGCAAAATTAATTTACAGGTTTAGCGGAACAAAATATAAACTGGACATAGAATATATTCCCTACTCTTCTTTCAGCAAGAATTACGAGGATGTAAAGAGAAGAATTGGGGATATTCAAAAAATGAAAAAAATCCTGAATTTCACTCCCTCAGTAAACCTTAAAGAAGGGATTCAAAGATTTATCTCCTGGTATAAAAGTTTCAAAGAATAATCTAAGCCAGATAGGGATTCTTCTCCAGAATCACTGCAAGTTTCGCCGGTGCAGCATGGCCTGGAAGGACCCATAAATGGGGAGATAGTTTTTTTATCTTATCAAGTGACTCCTTCATCTTTTGAGGGGCACTTTCTGGGAGATCGCTTCTTCCTATGGAATTATAAAAAAGGGTATCACCGGTAAGTATTAATTCATTATTGACGAGAATACAGATACTGCCCATAGTATGACCCGGAGTGTGGATAATCTTTAATGTAATCCCTTTCATATTCAATTCTTCTTCATTATTAAAAATAATGTCCGGGGCGGGTGAAATTACCCTCACACCAGCCCATTCAGAATGATTGCTGAGAGGATCTATGAGCATATGGGCATCTTCCCTGTGGATGGCTATCTTTGCGCCTGTAAGATCTTTAAAGTAAAGATTTCCACCGATATGATCAAAGTGCCCATGGGTATTGATAATGTACTGAATTTTAACACCTTCTTCAATATACTTTTTCACATCTTCACTGGGAATGGCGGGATCAACAATGATACCATTTCCCGCCTCTGTATCATAAATTACATAGCAGTTGGTTTCAAGAAACCCCAGGCGAAATTTTTTCCATTTCAACATATATAATCATGAAGCCTTCCGGAAATTGAAGCAACCACTTAAAGATTGTATAATAAACCCATGCTGACCTTTCAGGATATAATTTTGAGGCTCCAAAATTACTGGGCAGAGAAGGGATGTGTAATTGCGCAGCCATATAATTCTGAGGTTGGTGCAGGGACCTTCAATCCTCACACTTTTCTGCGCTCTCTTGGCAAAAAACCATGGAAAGTGGCATATGTTGAACCCTCAAGACGTCCAAAAGACGGAAGATATGCCGAAAATCCAAACAGAGTTCAGCAGTTTCACCAATTTCAGGTAATACTGAAACCTGCACCCTATAACTCACAGGATATATATCTGGAATCCCTGCGCGCTCTTGGAATTGAATTGGAAAAACATGATGTGCGATTTGTGGAGGACGACTGGGAATCTCCAACTCTTGGAGCATGGGGGCTTGGATGGGAAGTGTGGCTTGATGGACTTGAAATCACTCAGTTTACTTATTTCCAGCAGGTTGGCGGGATAGATCTGGAACTCATTCCTGTGGAATTAACCTATGGTCTTGAGAGGATTGCCATGTACGTCCAGAATGTTGATTCTATTTTTGATATCGTCTGGACTCCAGGGGTAAAATGGGGAGATGTATACAAAAGATTAGAATATGAATTCTCTGTTTATAATTATGAAGAGGCTGATGTAAATTTCCATCTGGAGCTCTTCAAAAAATATGAGGAGGAGGCACACAGACTTCTGGAAAGGGGGCTTCTATTCCCTGGCTATGATATGGTCATTAAGCTCTCCCATACTTTTAATATACTTGATGCCAGAGGGGCTCTATCTGTTTCAGAACGTGCTACATACATCCAGAGGGTGAGAAAATTGGCTAAAAAGGCAGCATTACTTTACCTCAAACTGGAGGAAGAAAATGAGCGAATTCCTTCTTGAGATAGGTACTGAAGAAATACCTGCATCTTACATCATACCAGCAACCAGAAATCTGGAACAGAAAATAAAGGGATTTTTGGAAGATAAGAGGATAAGATTTGAGGAGATAAAAAATTTCGCAACCCCAAGAAGAATTGCTATACTGGTTCGGGGAATTTCAGAAAAACAGGAAGAATGGGAGGTAGTGGTTACGGGACCCCCTAAAAAAGTAGCCTTTGATGAAAATGGAAATCCCCGTAAGCCTTTAATTGCTTTTGCAGAATCCCGTGGAGTTCAAACGAAAGATGTCTTTGTGGTGAAAACGGAAAAGGGAGAATACATTGCATGTAAAATAAAGGAAGGGGGGAAGCCTTCAAAGGAACTCATTGAGAGTGGACTTGTAGACTTCATCAACTCCATAAAATTTCCCAAAAGTATGAGATGGTATGATGAATTTCGTTTTGCAAGGCCAATAAGATGGATACTTGCACTTTTTGATAGTGAAGTAATTGAAATTGAATTGGCAGACATAAAATCAGATAGAATAACATTTGGACACAGATTGTTGAGTAAAGGCAAAATTACTGTCAACAAGCCCTCTCTATACGAAGAAGCTCTTGAAAAAAACTTTGTAATACCCGATTTTGAGAAAAGAAAAAACATGCTAAAACAAAAACTCGAGGTACTTGCAGGAGAAAAGGGATTAAAACTTGTTGAAGATGAGGAACTACTGAATGAAGTTACGAACCTTGTAGAATATCCAGGGGTTATACTTGGAAAATTTGATGAGAGATATCTTGATCTTCCAGAACAGGTTGTTATAACAGCCATGAAACAGCACCAGAGGTATTTTGCCCTGGAATACTCTGACGGAAGACTGGCACCATATTTTGCAGCGGGCATAAATAACCTGGAGAAATATTCAGATATAATCAGACCTGGTTTGGAAAGAGTCCTTAAGGCAAGACTTGAAGATGCAGAATTTTATGCCCATGAAGATCTTAAAAAGAGCCTGAAAGAAAGAATAGAGGAACTCAAGCATGTAGTATTCAGGGAGGGACTTGGTTCTGTTTATGACAAACTCAAAAGAATGGAAAAGATAGCGGAATATATAGCGAGATTCAATATGCCCGTAGAGATGAATATCCTGAAGGAGGGACTTTGGCTATCAAAAACAGACCTTACCACATTAATGATCAGAGACGGAAAGGAATTCACAAAACTGGAAGGGATAATAGGCATGGAGTATGCTCTTAGACAGGGAATTCAGGAAAAAGTAGCGAGAATAATCTTTGAACACCATCTACCAAGATTCCCAGGGGATGTGCTTCCAGAATCGAAAGAAGCTGCTATTGTGGGCATCTCTGACAGAATAGACACCATAGTAGCAATTTTAAAAACTGGCTACGAGATGACAGGCTCTCAGGATCCTCTTGGATTGAGGAGGCTCATATATGGTTTGTTTGAAATCATTAAAAATCTTGCTATCCGTTTTAATCTCAAGGAAGCTATACGCATAGCAGCTTCTTTACTCGAAGCAGATGAGGAACTCTCAGAAAAAGCTACAGGTATAATACTGGAAAGACTTGAATTTTATCTTGAAGAGCGAGAGGGTATCAGGTATGATCTGGTCGATTGTGTGATAAATTCGGGGGTGCTGGACCTTTATAACCTTATGCAGAGGGCCCATCACCTGAATGAACTTTATAAAAAAGATATGGATTCGTTCCTAAAAGTTGCCATCGGACAGAAAAGAGTTGCCAATATTCTGGAAAAGTTAGAGGGTGAACCTGTAGTAAAAGAGGAACTCTTCGAAAAGGAAGAAGAAAAAATACTTTATTCAAAGGCTCGCAAACTTGAACCAAGAATAAAGGAATGTATTGAAAAAGAGGATTTTCGTGGTGCATTGAGCCTCCTTATGGAATTAAAGGATCCTATAGATCGCTTCTTTGATAATGTTTTTGTTATGACAGAGGACAGAAATATAAGACACAACAGACTTTCTTTGTTATATTATGTAAGGTCTATTTTCAATCTTTATGGTGATTTTTCGAAAATCGTTATAGAAGGAAATTAAATCTCCTCACCAGGTTTTTTCAGAATAGCTTTGAGGATTTCCTCCTTTTTCTCCTTTAATTCTTTCTTTTATAATCTCCAAGAGCTGCTTTTCTTATCTCGGCTTTCAGATTCATTATTATTTTAAGATATAAGATATTACCTTTTCTTAACCCTGTCGGTTAATTCAAGTTGTATAGTTACTCCTCAAAATTTTTCAGTCCAGAAGATGAACAGCTAAACCACTTTTCAATTTGGGTTCAAACCATGTGGATTTGGGAGGCATAATAAGGCCTGCATCAGCAACCTTGAGTAGCTGTTCCATTGTGGTTGGATACATGGAGAAGGCAACTCTGAACTTCCCTTCATCTACCAGCTTCTCAAGCCAGTGAAGGCCCCTGATACCTCCTACAAAATCTATCCTCTTATCCTTTCTCGGATTCTTTATACCCAGTACGGGATCCAGGAGATGTTCTTGTAATATACTAACATCGAGGCTCTTTATAGGGTCCTCTTCATCCACAATAGTGGGCTTTGCCGTAAGTTTGTACCATTTACCATCTAGATACATTCCAAAAGTGTGTGGGGTCTCTGGTCTATAAGGGTTTCCTGTAGTTCCTTTCTCCTCAATATCAAAATGCTCCTGGATTTTTTTCAGAAATTCTTCCTTGCTCAATCCGTTCAGGTCCTTAACAACTCTATTGTAATCGAGAATTCGCAGATGATTATGTGGGAAAATAACAGTAAGGAAGTAGTTGTACTCCTCTTCTCCTGTATGATTTTTATTTCTTTCCTTTCTCCAGTGCATAACCCTGGCTGCAGCAGCAGATCTGTGATGCCCATCAGCAATGTACAAAGCAGGAATTTCCCGGAAAGCATCTATAATTTTTTTAATGTGTTGCTCGTCCTCTATTACATAAAATGTATGCCTCACACCATCAGATTCATAATCGTATTCAGGCTCACCTCCGGTTCCTTCGAGGATGAGACTATCTATCGCTTCAAGAGACCTATATGCTATAAATACAGGGCCAGTTTGTGCACCCAGTAAATCTATGTGTTTTGCCCTATCTATTTCCTTCTCTTCCCTCGTCAATTCGTGTCTTTTTATGACCCCTTTTTCGTACTCTTCGCAGGAAAGGCATGCCACCAATCCCACCTGGGTATGATTTCCCATTGTCTGCCTGTAGACATAAAATTTGGGTTTATCGTCCTGGAAGAGATACCCCTTTTGTATAAACTCTTCTAGATTTTTCCTGCCCCTTCTGTAAACTTCCTCCGAATGGGGGTCTACCTCATGATCAAAATCCACCTCCGGTCTTATCACTCTGACAAAACTGAGGGGATTATTCTTTGCTATTTCCTTTGCCTCTTCAGTACTTATTACATCATAAGGGGGTGATGCAATTTTATCTGCAAGCTCTTTTCTGGGTCTTAAAGCCTTGAAAGGTCTAACTATTGCCATCTCCCTTCTCCTTTTTGTGAATATGTTAAAATTAACGAGATATACAGTCAAGGAATGAACTACCTTCATTACAAAAACAACCATCCTTAGCGAACTAGTTGGAAAAAATTTTATTTTTGAAGCAGTAAAGATGTTGTTTAATAAGACAATTGGTTATATTCTACAAAAAGAATCATTTTGGTAGTAAACAAGCCTTAGTTGAATTTCAATAGAACTAATTTGTGTATTGAACTATAGATTTTCTATCTCACTAAAACAACGCTCATTGTCTTTTTATAGTCTCCAGCCCGGAATTCTACATAGTATACCCCAGCGGGTAGTTTCTTAGTATTAACAATCTGTCGGTGTTCCCCTTTATCTTTGAGCCCAAAATCAAGTACCCTCACTAACCTGCCCGCGATATTGTAAAGTTTTATGGATACTTCCCTTTTATTTGGTAAAACATACTTCAATTCTACTGAACCGTAAGAAGTGTACATCACTTTAAATTCAGGAATATTAACAGGTTGTACATTTTCATTAACACCGATAAGAAGACTTCTGTATATTTGCAGACCACAGTTGCCATCTGCAACATATACGTAAGGTCCCACAGCATAAGTACCGTAAGCGCGGCCAGGAGTATCATAGTAACCAGCCTCGTAAAGATTTGAAACATCTGATACATCAATTACTCTCAAACCAGGACCTCCATCAGCTACATAAGCATAAGAACCTGAAATATAAACACTATATGCATAACCTGGAGTATTATAATAACCAACTTCGTGAGGATTTGTAACATCAGAAACATCTATTACTCGCAAACCTGCAATACCAGCAGCCACATAGGCGTAGGAACCCGCAACATAAACATCGTAAGTACGACCTGGAGTATCATAATAACCAACTTCGTAAGGATTTGTAATATCAGAAACATCTATTATCCTTAAACCAAAAGCACCATCAGCTACATAAGCATAAGAACCTGAAATATAAACACTATATGTATAACCTGGAGTATTATAATAACCAACTTCGCGAGGATTTGCAACATTAGAAATATCTATTATCCGCAAACCTGAACCACCATCGGCTACATAGGCGTAAGACCCTGAAACATAAACATCATGAGCACGACCTGGAGTATCATAATAACCAACCCAGTCAGGATTTGCAACATCAGAAATATCTATTATCCGCAAACCTGCAGAATCATCAGCTACATAGGCGTAAGAACCTGAAACATAAACACTCCAGGCATGACCAGGAATGGAACCAGGAAAGGAATAGCGACCAACCTCATGAGGATTTGATAGATCTGAGATGTCTATTATCCATAACCCATAATCATAATCAGCTATATAAGCATAAGAAGCCGAAATGTAAATACTATATGCATTCCGAGGAGTGTAATATTTTCCTGCTGATGATGGCCCTGAGGGGGGCGAGATATCTATTACTCGCAACCCGGCATCATAATCAACCAAATAGGCGTAAGAACCTACAACATAAACATCCTCTGCGTAGCCTGGTGGATAAAAATAACCTATCTCTTCAGGACTGTATGGACTTCCTACATCTATTATCCGCAAACCTGAACCACCATCGGCTACATACGCGTAATAATCTGATGAAACATAGATACTAGAACAAAACCCAGGAGTATCATAATACCCTAACTCCCGGGGGCTTGAGGGATTTCTTACATCTATTATCCGCAAACCTGCAGTACCATCAGCTACATAGGCGTAGGAACCCGCGACATAAACACCAACAGCAAAATCCGGCGTATCATAATGACCAACTTCTATGGGATTTGATGGATCTGATATATCTATTATCCATAAACCAGTATCACCACACACTACATAAGCGTATTCTCCTGAACCTGAGACACAAACATCATATACATCATCATGTGTATAATCTGCGTACTCAGGAGGTTGGTAATTACCAACCTCCTGAGGATTTGAAGGGTCTGAGACATCTATTATCCGTAAACCAGAATCACGATCAGCCACAAAGATATAATTAGCATGAAGATGAACTTTCCAAGCATGTCCGGGTGTATCATAATAACCAACTTCATGAGGATTCAAAGGATCTGACACATCTATTACCCATATGCCAGAAAGCCAATCGGCTACATAAGCGTATTCTCCTGAACCTGAGACACAAACATCACATGCATAATTGGGTGTATCATAATGACCAACTTCTATGGGGTTTGATGGATCTGATATATCTATTATCCATAATCCAGAATCACCATCCGCAATATAGGCGTAAGACCCTGAAACATAAACACTATAAGGATTAGTAGGGGTTCTATAAAAACCAACCTGCTGAGGCCTTGATAAATTTACAATTCGCAATCCAGCAGTGCCATCTGCTACATAAGCATAAGAACCTGAAACACAAACATCATATGCATAACCCGGGGTATCATAATAACCAACTAAGTAAGGACTTGTAACATCAGAAACATTTATTATTCTTAATCCAGAATCACCGTCTGCTACATAAGCGTAAGACCCTGAAACATAAACACTATAAGCATAACTAGGGGTACCACGACGACCAACTTCGTAAGGATTTGTAACATCAGAAACATCTATTATCCTTAAACCAAAAGTACCATCGGCCACATAAGCATAGGAACCTGAAACATAAACATCACGAGCACAACCCGGAGTGTTATAATAACCAACTTCATAAGGGTTTGTAACATCAGAAACATCTATTATCCGCAAACCTGCAGTACCATCAGCTACATAGGCATAGGAACCAAAAACATAAACATTGCAAGCATAACCCGGAGTGTTATAATAACCAACTTCATAAGGGTTTGTAACATCAGAAACATCTATTATCCGCAAACCTGAACCACTATCGGCCACATAAGCATAGGAACCTGAAACATAAACACCGTAAGCATAACCCGGAGTATCCCAATACCCCAACTTCACTGGTAAAGAGGCATCCTTTACATCCCAGATTTCAAGTCCAGCATCTCTGGCTGCAATAAAAAGAGTGGAATCACTTACACGGTAGAACAACTTATAGACAAAATCTTTTGTACGGATTCTTTCACTTACCTTTCTTGGCAATCGTGGATATGAAACTTTGAGGACATACACACCTCCACCGGAAGCGAGAAAAAGAAAATTTCTGTTAGCATCATATGCTACCGCACGTGATGGGCCAAAAGGCCAATTACCTACAAGAGATACATTCAAGGAATCAAATGATTTGGCTTTTTCACTGTATTTGTAAAATACCCTAGGGACTTCTATCACTTCTCCAGCATCCCACATCCCCATAAATACACATATTATAAATATTGAATTTAAGCTACCCATAATACATATACCCCCTCGATTTCATAGTTATAAAATTAATCAATAAATCAAAAATTGTCAATACTATGTTGTACAACTCTAAGTTAAATAATTTCACGAAAGGCAATACTAAGAAATCAAAACGAACTAATATTGTGCCAGTGAAGTAGATCCTGGATTAATTCAAAGTAATAGCAAAAATCACTAAATTAAAATGGATACACTAATCAGCTGAGGATAATTTTTCGAGAATTTTATCGCTGCATCAAGCACCTGTTGCATTTTAAGAAGCCCTTTTACTGAAAATAAAGAATGAATTTTACCCTCCAGTTTTAAAACTTTACAATTTAGTCATGGAATTTTTGAAACTGGTAAAGAAAGAGGTTATTTATGAGGAATACTTCCCTCTTATAAAACCCACTGATATTGAAGAAATCGATGTTAAAAACGCCCTAAGCAGGGTTCTTGCAGAGGATGTAGCTTCTCCTGAAGATCTCCCGCCCTGGAGAAGAAGTACAGTGGATGGATATGTAGTTTATGCTGAAGATACAAAGGGAGCCAGTTCTTCCAATCCTGTTTTTCTAAATCTGAAGGGCGAAATCAGGATGGGTGAGTTGCCCGGGTTTAAATTAAAAAGAGGAGAAGCCTACAAAATTTACACAGGTGGAATTCTTCCAGATGGTGCTACTGCTGTGGTCATGAACGAATATACAAATGAAATAAAAAACATTGTCGAAATCTCAAAAGGGGTACAGGATGGGGAAAATATCGTACACGTAGGAGAAGATATAAGAAGAGGCGAAATTTTGAAAAGAAAAGGAGACATTTTAAGGCCACAGGACATAGGAGCGCTCCTTGCTGTTGGGATTAATAATGTGAAAGTATACAGGAAACCTTTTATATCGATAATCCCCACAGGAGATGAACTTGTAGAACCTGAGACAAAAACTCAACCTGGCAAAATAAGGGAAATCAACACTTTTGTTATAAAAAACTTATTTATATCTGAAGGCTACGAAGTTAAAAGATACAGGATCATAAGAGATTCAAAGGAAGAATTCATTCAAGCCATCAAGGAATGCCTTAAAGAATCTCATATGGTTTTAATCGCAGGTGGGAGTTCAAAAGGCACAAGGGATTATACAGTTGAGGCCATAAATTCCATAGGGAAACCCGGTGTACTTTTCCATGGAGTCCATATAAAACCTGGAAAACCCACTATATTCGCAATAATTGATGACAGACCGGTTCTTGGCCTCCCCGGTCATCCTGTTTCTTCGTTCATTTCTTCCTTCCTTTTTGCACTCCCAGTCGCAAGAAAATTGGAGGGCAGAAGTGAATTCTTGCCGCATCCTTCAAGATGGGTTAAGGCAGGAAGAAATATCCCTTCGCAAAATGGAAGAGAGGAATGGATCAGGGTAAAAATGGCTGGCAATTCTGCAATACCAATATTCTCAGAATCTGCAATTATTTCCAGCCTTGTAAAAGCAGATGGCCTTGTCAGGATACCTTTAGAAAAAGAAGGAGTCCATGAGGGAGAGGAAGTGGAGTTCTATAAGATATGAAAAGACGTAAGATTTATCTTAAAAGATATGAAATAGAAGAGGCCAGAGAAATAATATTCAAAACCCTCAAGGATCTTGGCTTTTTTAGAAACTTCCCCTCAGAAGTTGTAGATACACGAAAATCACTCTGGCGCACCACTAAAAATTCTGTGTACGCAAAAAAATCTGTTCCAGAAATAAATATATCTGCTATGGATGGGATTGCAACACGTTCTCTTCTAACCAAAAATGCGTCTGAGGCAAACCCCATTTACCTTCAAAAAGAAGACTTTATCTACATCAACACGGGAAACCCGGTCCCCGATAGGTTCGACTGCGTTGTTAAAATAGAGGATGTGTGGGAATCCGAAAAAGGTCTTGAAATAAGAAAGCCTGTGAGACCCTTTGAAAATATAAGACTTGTAGGCGAGGATCTCCTTGAAGGAGATCTGATTCTTGAGCAGAGAAGGTTGATCACTCCTGAAGCGGTGAGCCTGTTTATATCGGCGGATGTGAGAGAGATTGAGGTTCTCAAAAGAATAAAAATTGCCATAATCCCCACGGGGAATGAAATCGTGGAACCTTTTAACCCCAAGAAAGAA
>Ga0136651_10001571_pt1 | contig 12592 bp, 12 predicted proteins | sample Mar14236cmmetaG_FD_94867 | JGI IMG/M metagenome (GOLD analysis project Ga0136651, IMG submission 94867) | Marine hydrothermal vent microbial communities from Guaymas Basin, Gulf of California to study Microbial Dark Matter (Phase II) - Marker... ...
GCTTGTTACATCCGGTGATTTGAGAGCTTTGATTGAAGATTATGTAACAGATTATCCAAAGATCACAGGCGGGAAAAAATTCTGGCGGCCACCCCTTGCGGTCACGGCAAAAGCAGACGAACGCTTTGATATTCTGCCTGAAATTGCGGCAGATGATCATGCCCTGCCAAAAGACCTTCTGGCCACGGGTAAGTCTGTGGTTGTTTTTTTTGTTCCTTTTATCAAAGAGCTGGCCCGCGAAAACCATAAAGGCAAGATCCCCTGCAGGAATTGGGGGCTGGCATATGAATCCACAAATACATTGATTAACAGCCTGTGTGAGCAGATCAAGCTTTTCCTTGAAGAGGCAGGATACCAAAGTGCCCTGGTTCCGGCAACGCATAATTTTGATCATAAAAAATTGATGGCCCGCTGGTCCCATAAGCATCTGGGGTATATAGCAGGTCTGGGTCGTTTTGGTGTCAATGCTCAGTTTATTACGCCATCCGGCTGTACCGGCCGTATGGGCAGCCTGGTCACTGAAGCCGATTTCGGTGACAGTCCATTGGTTACTGAAAAGGAGCTTTGCCTTCATAAAAATGGTCATAAATGCCTGGTGTGTGTCAAACGCTGTCCTGTAGGTGCTGTATCTTCCGAAACAGGAATAGACCGGAAAAAATGCTGGGAAAGATTAAAATCCAATCTTCGTGATACAAAAGAACTGGCAGGCCGGGAACAAACCACCCATGTGTGTGGGAAGTGTCAGGTTATCGTTCCCTGTAGTTTCAAAAGTCCAAAACCGTAACCCCCCCCCTATATTGAATCTATTCTTAGAAAATGCTTGTTTGGAACTGAACTCAAATAAGATGGTACACCCGGAAAAATAGAGGTTGAATCTTGAGTAAAAACAAAAAAAACGAATCATTAGCAGGCCTTTTAGCAGGCGGATCGGCTTTTCTGATATGGGGCTTTGTTCCCATATACTGGAAAGTACTTTCCCATGTGCCTGCCCTTGAAACAATAACCCACAGAATTGTCTGGTCCTTTGTTTTTCTTTTGCCTGTTATTTATTTGCAGGGGCAATGGAAAATATTTATCAATACATTTAAATCTTTAAGAACAATCAAATGGCTCTTTGTCACAACGCTGCTGGTGGCATCCAACTGGTTTCTTTTTATATGGGCCGTTAACAATGATATGATCATTCAAGCCAGTCTGGGATATTATATTAATCCCCTTGTGAATGTCTTATTAGGCATTGTCTTTTTGCAGGAACGATTAAGAAAGTTTCAGATAATAGCAGTCATCATTGCAGCCAGCGGGGTTGTATATCTTACCTGGCAATACGGGTCTTTTCCATACATAGCCATTATACTTGCCGTTACTTTTGCATTATATGGTTTGATAAGAAAAAAACTGAATTTGAATTCAGCAGTGGGTCTTACGATTGAAACCCTTATATTGACTATTCCAGGGCTTGTCTATCTTGTATGGTTAGAAAAAACCGGTACAGCGGCTTTTCTTCATACAGATAATATTACAGATATATTTTTAATCGGTACAGCACTGGTTACGGCCTTACCCCTTTTATTATTTAATATTGGTGTCAACAGGCTGCGACTGGCCACTGTGGGATTTTTGCAGTATATAGGCCCAAGTTTAATGTTTATTCTTGCTGTGTTTGCTTACGGAGAGCCCCTATCCATGCACCAGCTTATTGCATTTATATTTATCTGGACAGCCCTTGTGATTTATACGGTGGATTCAACCAGGAGTCTATAATGTATCAATTGATTTTTTATGTGCCGGCTACTCATCTTGAAGTGGTAAAAGAAGCTCTTTTTAGTGTGGGAGCAGGGAGATATAAAAAGTATGATAAATGCTGCTGGCAGATAGAGGGGAAAGGGCAGTTCAGGCCCTTAAACAGCAGCAAACCCTTTATCGGCAAATTAAATGAGCTGCAGGAGGTGAATGAATACAGGGTTGAGATGATTGTAAAAGATGAATTTGTTAAAACGGCTGTTGCAACTCTTATAAATGCTCACCCTTACGAAGAGCCTGCCTTTTCGGTTTTCAAAATTGACATACAGTCTTGATTTTTATTTCAAATTTTCCGGAATCTGACATACCGGTATAGAATCCATTTTATGTTTATTAGCAGTATGAAATCCCTTATAGATGGAAAGCACTTTTTTTTGTCTCTCATTCAAGGGGTTTGTTTGAGGTGAATCAAGATGGCGCATGGCCCATTCCAACTCAGCATAGGTGGCACCAATCTGGCTTTCATCGGTTCGATTGTCTTCCCACAGACCGTCTGTGGGGGGGGCAGTTAAAATATCTCCCATGATACCCAGGCACTTTCCCAGGTCATAAACTTGAGTTTTCATTAGATCGGCAATAGGAGAAAGGTCCACGCCGCCATCTCCATATTTAGTATAGAATCCCACACCAAAGTCTTCAACTTTATTGCCTGTTCCTGCCACCAGCAGTTTATGGTTTGAAGCAAAGGCATACAAGGTGAGCATGCGAAGTCTGGAGCGGGTGTTGGCCATGGTCAGGTCATCCTGGATATCATCAGGAAAACTTGATTTTATTTGATCAAAGACAGGGGTAAGCTCCATATCAATGCCGTTAACATTCTCATGGTTTTTTTTGAGCCAGGCGATATGCTTAAAAGATCTGGACACCTGATTTTTTGCTTGGTAAATCGGCATGTTAAGGGCAAGAACCGGTTTACCGGTTTTGGCACATAGGGTGGATGTAACAGCAGAATCAATACCGCCTGAAACACCAATACAAAACCCTTTTAAACCGGATTTATCAAGATACGTATCAAGCCATTGAACAATATGATCGATTGTTTTTGTTATTTTCATAAACCTGTTCCCTGTTCATCTGTTTCCTGATTTTAGACGTCCGGGCTTTTTTTGTCAATTATTCCATGCTGTCTGATATAGTCATATAAAATAATAGAGGCTGCAACGCTGACATTCAGGCTTTGGGATTTTCCAAATTGAGGGATGGTCAGTCGCTTAATTTCCGGGAATAAGTCCGGCTCAAAGCTGATACCGAATTCTTCATGGCCAAAGATAAACGCACTTTTAAGGGGCAGGCTTGTTTTGGTGATGGACTTACCCCTGCCGGGTTCCAGAATAAACGGAATATAGCCTTTGTTGATCAGGTTTATATAACAGGCATAAAAGGTGTTGTGAAATACGGCCGGGACCCATTTAAAGGCTCCCATGCCCGGGGCCGGGTCAAAAAAATCAATACCGACCAGGTGAATTTCATGGACACCAAAGGCATCCGCACTTCTAAAAATTTTCCCGATATTATAAGTGGGCTTTAAATGGTCCAGCACAATCACGCACTCGTGGATGCCGGGTTTGGCAAGGTAGTTTTTGTTTCTCTGTCGCCTGAACCGCCGCCTGGCCATCTCCCTTTCGGCCTTCATCATCTCCCTTACTTTATGCGGCCCGCTCATATGATAGTTCAACCCTTTTATATCATTTGCTTTTTTATCTTAGGATATATACTTATGGTTAATAAATTGCAATGGGGATCGTTTGTATGACAAGGTGATCGCATGGGAATGCTAAAGGTCGGGATGCCTTTTTGAAGAAATTCTGGCGGTATTATCCTGAAAATACCCCCTCCTATATTATTTTGAAAGGGTAGAAATGAAGCGGATTATCGGAACCAGCAATAAGATATTGGAAATCGATCTTAATACAAAAATCCAGACGATCTACGAGGTGGCAGACCATGAACGTCGGCTTTTTTTAGGTGCCAAAGGCTTGGGATTAAAACTTTTGTTTGACAGGATGACACCCGGCACAGATCCGCTTGGACCCGACAACATAATCGCTTTTATGCCAGGGGTTCTCATGGGTACTGGTGGTCCTTGCTCCGGAAGGTTTGAGGCCGTCAGCAAATCCCCTTTAACCGGCATTATGATCACCTCATCCTGTGGAGGTCCATTTGGATTTTCTTTAAAAACAGCCGGTTGGGATGGTTTGATTGTCAAAGGCAAAGCAGATGATCCGATATTTCTTGATATAACAGATAAAGGCGTAACGTTTGAAGATGCCGCCCATCTCTGGGGTAAAGACATACCCGACACCCAGGCTGTGTTAGATGATAAAAAAGCCAAATCCGTTGTCATCGGTCCTGCAGGTGAGAATCTTGTCCGCTATGCCAACATGGCATCCGGGCATAGATTTTTAGGCCGGGGTGGTGTGGGCGCCATCATGGGATCAAAGAATTTAAAAGCCATCCGGGCACATGGGGGTGTCTTTACAATAAAGCCCCAAAATGCTGAATTGTTCAAAAAGACAAAAGCCCGGGGCATGGCCTATATCAATCAAAACAAAATGACGTCGGAAAAATATCGCAACTATGGCACTGCGGCAAATGTGCGTCCCTGTATTGAGGCTGGAATTTTGCCTGTTAAAAACTTTCAGGAGGGCACCCATGAACTGGCAGACATGGTGTCTGGTGAAGTGATGGCTCAAAAATATGCCACAACGCATTATTCGTGCAAACCCTGCACCATAAGATGCGGTCACAAAGGCACATTTAAAAAAGGCCAGATGCCGGCACCTGAATTTGAAACCATTGGCCTTCTGGGTACAAGCCTTGGCATCTTTGATTTAGACACTATTGCAAATTTCAATCAAATTTGCGGAAAATTCGGGCTGGACACTATTTCCACCGGCGGTACACTGGCCTGGGTTATGGAGGCAACTGCTAAAGGCATGGTTCAAAGTGATCTAAAATTCGGATCACCCCATGGCATAGAACAGGCAATTTTTGACATTGCCCATATGAAAGGATTTGGTGCCCAGATGGCCATGGGCAGCAAATCTTTGTCACAAGAATATGGTGGACGTGATTTTGCCATCCATGTCAAAGGCCTGGAAATGGCCGCCTATGATCCAAGGGGATCATTTGGACAGGGGCTTTCCTATGCTGTTGCCAACCGTGGTGGATGTCATTTGTCTGCCTATATGGTCGCCCTGGAAATCTATTTTAAACTTTTAAAACCAGATTCGAATTTTGGAAAGGCCAGATGGGTTAAGTTCTTTGAAGATTTAACGTGTTGTATCAATTCTTTGCAAACCTGCCAATTCACCATGTTTGCCTTTCTTTTAGAACCTCCTTTGTCCAGGTATACCCCTGATTTTATTTTAAGGCCTTTGATACAATACCTGCCCACAGTCGCCATACCGTTGATCGATTTTTCCATATACACCGATTTGTGGCAGTCTGTGACCGGTATCCCTGTTTCAAACTATGAATTTATTAAAGCGGGTGAGCGCATACATGTTCTGGAAAGGTTAATGAACACCCGTGAAGGCATCAATTGTCACGATGATGTATTGCCGGGTCGGCTGATGAGCCATGGACGCAAATCTGATACCCTGAACAAAGAAATAGAATTAGATAAAATGATCTCCCAGTATTATACACTTCGCGGATTTGATATTGACGGCATCCCTTTGAAAAAAACAATTGAAGATTTAGAGCTTTGTTAAGCCCTGTCAATAGAGAAAAATATCTTGATAAATACAAAAATTGTAATAGGAGTTTGAAAATGAAAAAATCCATGAGTTGGGTGCTCCCAGGATAACAACCACCATAAAGGCAGGCACAAGGATAGACCGGGAACAGACCATGGCGGATAAAATTGCCAGTGTCAAAAGTAAACTTTAAGAATCTTTTTTATTTTGATACAGAATCTTAAGAATTTTTTCAATATCCTTGTCAGCGGTATGGGCGTTTAAGGTGCAGCCGCCGGCACCGTCATGACCGCCGCCTCCAAAGCGGGACAAAAGATTTCCAATATTGAAATGGGATGTCCTGTTAAATATATTTTTACCGATACTGAGCAGCACCTGTTTGTGTTCCGGGCCGTCAAATCTGATTTTTACACTGGTATGGCTTTCCGGGAAAAGTGAATAGATCAAAAAACGGTTCCCGTGGGGTATGGTGTCAAGGGGCCTGAAATCGGTAATCGATATATTTTCATGGTTTTTTGTGTATTGTGTTAAATATTTTTCATAGGCTGTATTTTCTTCAACAACCCTGTTGCAGTGGACTTTAACTTGCGTGTCTTCAAGAATAGTGTCAATATTTTCTTTTGTTAAAAGGTCGACCAGTCTGTTCCAATAGGGCACATCTTTATACTGATCATTCTTAATGGTCATGGATAGGATAATATAGGGGTAGTTTTCAGGATACCTTACCTGGTCCTGATTCAGGTCAGCGGCATCAATGATATCCGTATGAAAAATCAGCTCATCATAGCGGTTGTCCAGCTTTTTTTTCTTTTTATAGTACTTATAAACAACACCGGCAGCAGATGGGGCAATCTCAAATGCACCGTTAAAAGTTTTTTTCGGCTTATTGGAGATGTGATGGTCAAACCAGAGGGAACAATTTGGTGAATAGGGTAGATTTGCCATGATATCACCCTCTTTAATAAGGGCTTTTCCGGTTTGAACCTCATTGGGTTCAACCCATAGGATATCCGTATGAATATTTTCAGTCTGAAAAAGCAGTACAGCACATACAATCCCGTCAAAATCGGGTCGGGTCACAATTCTCATATATTACCTTTTTTTGAGTTAAACGTTAATTTCATATCTGGCAAATCACATCACAAAGCAATCGGTTAAAGGGGTTTAGTGCCGCCTGGGCTGTTTTTAAAACGGTTTCAAGCGTGGTCTTAACAGGAGCATCCGGGTTATTGATATTGGTGATCAAAGACAGGCCCAGAATTTTCATATCGGCATGAACCCCTGCAATAGCCTCCATAACAGTAGAGAACCCGACAGCATCACTGCCAATTGTCTTTAAAAATTTTGTCTCAGCCGGTGTTTCAAGGCTGGGCCCCAAAAGCCCTGTATAGACACCCGTCTGAATCGGTATCTGGTTATCTGCCGCTATTTTTTGAGTCAACTTAATAAGGGATGGATCATATACCCGGGCCATATCCGGAAACCTGATTCCCCAGGAATCATCATTTGAGCCGGTTAAAGGGTTTTTCCCGGTAAGATTGATGTGATCGTTGATGATCATTATATCACCACAGGAAAATTTTAGATTGATACCGCCTGCGGCATTGCTTAGAATCAATATTTTAACACCCAGTTCCTGCATGACCCTTACCGGGAAAGTGACCTGGGCCGGTGAATAGCCCTCATAAAGATGGAATCTGCCCTGCATCATCAGGATATGCCGGTCTGCTATGGAACCATAAATCATTCTGCCTTTGTGGCTCTCAACTGTAGATACAGGGAAATTGGGAAGTTGTGAATAGTCAAATCGGCTTAACACATCAAGGTCATCAAGGGTATCGGAAAGCCCGGTACCGGTTAAAACGCCGATAGAGGGCGGATTAATGATATGTTGTTTTAAAAAATCAGTTGTTTCAATGACGCGCTGCCTGTCAGTCTTCATGGCATGTCCTTTATTGTTTCAGGTACGGCAATGCTTTTCTTTCCAGCGAATATATACTATATGCAGAGAAAGAAGACACTATGATATATTAAATTCGGGACTATGGCAAAATTATGGATAAAAATTATTTTTATTCAATTGATCATCACCGCTCAACAAAGATAAAAATTAAACGATCTGTTTTTATCTGCACCCTGGAATATGTGACGTCTATTGAAAAAGCAAAAACCTTTATTTCCCGGATTTCAAAGGAGAATAAAACTGCCACCCATAACTGCTGGGCCTATATCCTGGGAGAGAAAGGGGATATTTTTCATTGTTCGGATGCAGGCGAGCCTTCCGGAACGGCCGGAAAACCCATGCTCAATAAACTGCAAAGCTATCACATGAGTAATATCGCAGCTGTTGTGACCCGGCATTTCGGTGGTGTTAAGCTTGGTGTCAGAGGGTTGATTGATGCCTATTCCACATCTGTGGAAAACACCATTAATCTAAAAAAGCTTAAAAAACTGGTTCAGACTGTCAGTCTGGTTCTTGAGGTCTCCTATGGGTTCAATGATATCCTGCTCAGTCAGATAAAAGAATACTTTTTCATAATTAAAGATACGGTCTATACAGATAAAATTATTCATACCATTGAAATTGAGGTTAAAAATTATGCCAAAGTAGACCGGCTGTTATCTGAATATCAGTCCCAGGGGAAGTTGAAATTTAATTGCTGAACCTTCCACCTTAATGCGTCATGACATAAAAAGAGATTGACATTAAAATTTATTTAAGTATTATTAAACTTTAATTAATAATACTTAAATAAATGGTGGGTCCATGAAAGCAAAACTCGGTGCACTTCTCAGGGCCATTAGAAGCGCAAGACATCTGACGATTAAGGAAGTTGCCGCAAAGGCGAAAATCAGTTCCAGTTTATTATCACAAATAGAAAGAAACAGGATATCGCCGTCTCTGGACACCCTGTTACAGATTTTAGAAAGTTATGGTATCCCGCCGAATAAATTTTTTAAAGACTATGAGACCAATTCCCGGGTTGAGATTATCAGAAGAAATGATCGAAAGATTTATCATAGAAAAGGTTTTAAATATGAAAAACTCTGCGGTGACAGTCAGGCAAAAGGGAACTACTCCTTTAATGCCTTTTTTCTGGAACTGGCACCGGGTCAGCTGAGAGGTGATGAAAATGACGGACACCTTGGGCGTGAACTAGGCATTGTTGTAAAAGGATCTGCCACCCTTGTTTATGGTGAAGAGACCCATGAAATTCATAAGGGGGATTCGGTCTCCTTTTTTTCAGAAATCCCTCATACGATTCGAAATTCATCTGATAAGATTTTTCAGGCATACTGGGTGGTGACTCCAGCAGATGGAGAAGATTATTTTGGCGATAAAATATCATAAGATTTGGAGAGAATAATGGGAAAAACCATTGCAGAAAAAATTTTTGAAACCCATTTAGTAGATGAGCCCTTTGGTGATGTCAGTGTATTAAAACTGGACAGGGTGTTCTGCCATGAAATCACAACCCCGACAGCGATCCAGGATCTTGTAGCAAGGGGTAAGGATCGGGTGTTTGATCCTGAAAAAATTAAAGCCGTTATTGATCATGTGACCCCGGCCAAGGATTCTAAAACAGCCCTGCAGGGGAAAATCCTGCGGGATTGGGCTAAACGACATGGCATTAATGATTTTTTTGATATTGGTCATAACGGCGTCTGTCATGCCATATTTCCTGAGAAGGGATTTGTAATCCCAGGGTTCACCATAATTATGGGAGATTCTCATACCTGCACACACGGGGCATTTGGGGCTTTTGCCGCCGGTGTCGGCACAACAGATCTGGAAGTCGGTATCTTAAAAGGGGTCTGCACCTTTAAAACCCCTCAAACCTATAAGATTGAGATCGTTGGAACACTGCCTCAAGGCGTATATGCCAAAGATATTATTCTTGCGGTCATCAAAGAATTAACCGTCAACGGTGCCACCAATATGGTTATTGAGTTCAGGGGAAATATTGTGGATGAAATGACCATGGATGAGCGGATGACCCTTTCCAACATGGCGGTGGAAGCCGGGGCAACCAGCGGGATATGTCTCCCTGATATGACAACGGTTGAATACCTCTGGGAGTTTATCAAAGATGATTATTCAAGCAGACAGGAAGCACTGGAAACATTTACCCGGTTTAAATCTGATGATGATGCAGTGTATGCCAAACAAAAAACAATAGATGTGAGTAATTTATCGCCATTAACCACCTTTGGATATAAGCCGGATAATGTAAAACCCGTATCCCAAATGAAGGGAACAAAGATTGATCAGGTCTATATCGGTTCATGCACCAACGGACGGCTTGAAGACCTGAAAATTGCCGCTAAGGTTCTTGAAGGCCATACCATCGCCTCCGATGTCCGGGCAATTGTATCTCCTGCCACACCCAGAATATTTTCACAAACCATGGAACAGGGTATTCTTAAAATTTTCATGGATGCAGGTTTCTGTGTGACAAATCCAACCTGCGGTGCCTGCCTTGGCATGAGCAATGGTGTGCTGGCAAGGGGTGAAGTGGCGGCTGCCACAACCAATAGAAATTTCAACGGCCGCATGGGCAAAGGCGGTATGGTTCATTTGATGAGTCCTGCAACAGCGGCAGCCAGTGCGATTAAAGGTGAAATTTCAAACTCCAATCTTTTTTGTGAATAAGGGAAAGCGTATCATGAAAGAATTTAAAGGAAACGTCTTGTTTCTGGATCGTTCGGATATTAATACAGATGAAATTATTCCGGCCAAATACCTTACTGAAATCGAAAAGGCAGCCTTAAAACCGCATTTGCTTGAAGATTTAACTCTTGAAGGGTTTGATCCCAAAACCGATATTAAGGGGAAGACTGTGATTGTTACGCGAGAGAATTTCGGATGCGGATCATCAAGAGAACATGCACCATGGGCCCTGGAAGAAAATAATATTAATGTTGTGATTGCGTCAAGTTTTGCAAGGATTTTCAGGCAGAACATGTTCAATTGCGGCATGCTTGCCATCGAGCTTTCCCAGGACCGGATTAATACTGTTTTTAATGAATTTAAAAAGAACGGCACTCAAATTTCAGTGGATATAAAAGCCTCTGAGATGATAATTCAATCAAAAGAACAAACCCAAAAAATAGACTTTCAAATTTCAGAATTTGACAGGAGCCTTATTCAGACAGGCGGATGGGTAGAGTATGCCGATAAACACTATTAAATAGAGTGCCAAATTAACTTCTCCCGCCGCTCCATTTAAGACGGGTTTTTAGAACTTTAAAATAGGACTGGTCCTCAAAAGATATCATTTTTATATCATTTCTGCTTTTTTTAATAAAAATTTTATCTTTAGGGTCCATTTCAAATCCCTCCTGGCCGTCAAGGGTGAGGATTATGTCTTCAGGACTGCCTTCCAGCCGGATTTCAATCCGGGTTGAGTCGGGTATGATCAAGGGCCTGTTCGTTAATGTAAACGGGCAGATCGGGGTCAGGATAATAGAAGGAACAGCAGGATATACCACAGGTCCGCCGGCTGCCAGGGAATAAGCGGTTGATCCGGTGGGGGTGGCGACAATCAGGCCGTCTGCCCTGTAAGTTGTCAAATAGGTTGAGTCAAGATATACCGCGCATGAAGCAAGTCTGGACAGGGCTGATTTATTAATTACAGCATCATTTAAGACATCCACATCAATAATCTGTTCATTGCCACGGACAACTTTAATGTCCAGGCGGGTTCTTTTTTGAATTGTGTATTTTCCTTCAAGCATCAAGGTTATGGCTTTATTTAGATTGTCTTCAGTGGTTTCAGCTAAAAAACCGACTTCACCAAATTTGACACCCATCAAAGGAATTTTAAGGTTTTCTATGAATCGTGCAGCACTTAAAAAAGTACCGTCTCCACCCAGAACAATCATGCACAAAAGATCATCGGGAATGTCTTTATTCTTTGAATTTCGGACATCTATGACAACACATTGGTCTCCTATTCTTTTTTCAAGTTCCCGGGCTTTTTTTTGGGCCTTTTCATCATTCTTTATGACGAGTCCGATCCGTTTTGTGTTCATGATTTATTTGCAGCCTCCATCATATGATATAGGTCGTTTATTGCCGCAAATACAGCATAAAGTCAAGTTTAAAGGTAATACACCCAGGGTGCCGGGGTGATCGTGAGAAGATTCAAAAGCACCTGTTTTTAGTTATAATATTTTTGACTTGATTATCCAAGCTCAACAAGAGTACACGATATCGGGAGCGCATCAATAATTCTTTAAAATTTGATTTGTTTTGGAGCGTTATTTATAGTATCTTGAATTTTGTTAAAAACGTATTGAAATAATAAAGGTTTTGTTATGAATATTAATTCACATCTTCTGGGTGACCTTCTTAAGAGTATGGGAATCATTTCAGGAAAACAACTGGAAGAGGCTCTACAGTTTCAAAAAGGATTTGTATCTGATTCTATGTCTGAAACAGACATTAATCGGGTGGAACTGGTCACAAAGAGCAGAGAAGAAGCAAAGGATATTCCCCTGCTTGGACAAGTCTTGCTGGAAAAAGGAATTATTACAAAAGACCTGCTTGAACCTGTTCTTGCGATGCAGAACAGACAGGTGAGAGAGTTGCGTCTTTTGAGCAGTGAAAAGCTCGCTCTTGTGATCCAGATAGGATTCATTATCAATTCTACTGTTGACTTAGTAGATGTCCTGTCTCTGATTATGAAGTATGCAAATATCGTGACAGACGCCATGGCAAGTACTTTGATGCTTCTGGATGATAAAACCGGGGAACTGGTATTCAGTATCCCCACCGGCCCTAACGCTGATGAATTAAAAGATATCAGAATTCCTCCGGAAACTGGTGTGGCTGGCTGGGTTGCAAAACATCAACAATATGTTTTGTTAGAGAATGCGAATAAAGATCCCCGATTTTATTCACAGATTGATGATATAACCGGTGTTGAAACAAAATCGCTGCTTTGTGTTCCCATGAGATCCAAACGAAAACTTATTGGTGTATTAGAGGTAATTAATAAGAATACAAAAGCCTGTTTCTCAGAGGATGATGCTTTGTTATTAAGCATTTTTTCTCATCAGGCTGCTATTGCCATTGAAAATGCCAC
>Ga0136651_10001573_pt1 | contig 12579 bp, 12 predicted proteins | sample Mar14236cmmetaG_FD_94867 | JGI IMG/M metagenome (GOLD analysis project Ga0136651, IMG submission 94867) | Marine hydrothermal vent microbial communities from Guaymas Basin, Gulf of California to study Microbial Dark Matter (Phase II) - Marker... ...
ATGCTGGATTATGGGAAACCCTATCTGCTTTACGGTAAACTTGAATCAAACTGGGGAGCCGTCACCCTGACGGTTGAAAAAACCCGGCCGATTTCTTTCCCAACATAAAAGCTCCGCATTCTATTTTATAACATTTTTGTACTTAAATTTGGCAATAAAAATACAAATTTGAAATAAAAAATTACTAAATAGTTCAAACCATATAATGATGTATATCAAACTTATTTTATATTTTCAACAAGTTATAGAGTAAAACAAAAACCATAACATTTCATGGCACACGATTTGCAATAAATAGAAAGCAAACAACAAAATACCAACGAATTAAGGAAGCTTAACATGTTACTAAGAAAAATCTTGCTGCCACTGGGAATCCTGCTTTCAACACCTGTTTTTGTCTTTGCCAAAGAGGGTGGCATTGATACAGGCGATACCGCCTGGGTGACCATATCACCGCCCTGGTCATGATGATGACCCCGGCCGGTCTTGCCCTGTTTTATGGCGGCATGTCAAGATACAAAAATCTTCTAAACACTATCTCCATGACGCTGGTGCCTATTGTCTCGCCAGCATTGTCTGGGTTGGATGGGGATATTCCCTTGCCTTTGGCGAGAGCTCAAACCTGTTTATCGGGAATTTAAGTCATGTTTTCCTTAATGGTATTGATATTCATTCTATATCCGGTACCATACCCACCCTCATCTTTGTGCTTTTCCAGATGACCTTTGCCTGTATTAGCGTGGCCATTATCCTGGGCTCCGCAGTGGACAGGATGAAATTTTCTTCATGGATTATATTTACAATTTTATGGGTAACCTTTGTATATACACCGGTCTGCAACTGGGCCTGGGGTGGCGGCTGGATGCATAAAATAGGCGCCCTTGATTTTGCCGGCGGCAATGTTGTCCACATCAATGCAGGTGTTTCAGGCCTGGTACTTGCCTTATTTCTTGGGAAAAGAAAAGGATATGGAAGAAAAGCCATGATTCCCTCCAGTGTCACCTTCACTGCCCTGGGAGCAGGACTTTTATGGTTTGGATGGTTCGGATTTAATGTCGGAAGTGCACTGGCGGCAGACGGGATAGCCGCTTCGGCATTCCTGGTCACCAATACTGCGGCTGCTATGGCTGGTCTTGCCTGGCTGTTCATTGAATGGAAACACAGCAAAAAACCAACACTTTTAGGTCTTGCATCCGGTGTTATTGCAGGCCTTTTCTACGGCAACCCCAAACAGGTCTGGATTCAATTTCTGTCCATTGTCGGAACGATTGCTTTCAGTGCCGCGGCAACGGTTATCGTTATTTTAATAACCAGAATGCTAACCAATGGAATTCGGGTGGAAAGGGATAATGAACTTGCCGGTCTGGACAATGCCCTCCATGGAGAACGCGCTTTTGAAATAGAATAACGATAAAAAAATTATCTTTTTTTGCAAACTTCAGGGTTTTTCCTGATTGATTTTTCGAAAATCTCCATATATAGATAACAAAAAGATTCACCAAAGCACCGAAGTTACATTGCAGGGCTCATGGAACCGAAGGAGCGGCTTTTTATAAGTCTTTGGGATTTACCACTGAAGACCGGTTAAGTATGGGAACGTTTATTACGTAAAATATAAATGACAATTGAATCATGGATAATATATTTGACACTGGTAACCGCAGCCACAGCAACACCTGGCCCTGCAGTTCTGTTTATTGTAACCAACTCAACATTATATGGCTGGAAAAAATCTACTTATATTGCACTTGGCAATATTGTCGGGCTTTTTTGTCTAGGAATTATTGCCATAACAGGGCTGGGAACAATACTGAAGACTTCAATAGCATTTTTCAATATTCTAAAATATGCTGGTTCCGCCTATTTGGTCTACCTTGGCCTCAGGCTAATTTTCCAGAAGCATTATAGCTTTCCCGTCATAAAGAGCAGAGCTGGTACAGCTGATATTTCATCTCAAAAATTATTTTTTCAGGCCTTAGCAGTCGCAATAAGTAATCCAAAGGCAATTGTATTTTTGACGGCTTTGTTTCCTCAATTTATTAATATCGAAGAAACATTAATCCCGCAATTTTCAATACTTATTGCTGCATTGATGTCTTTTTCTTTTTTCTTTTTAATGTCTTATGCTTTATTGGCACAGAGAATTAAAAAATGGCTCAACAAATCTGAAAGAATAAAGTTCTTTAACCGCGCCAGTGGTTCGATTTTTATTGGCTTTGGCCTTTTGCTGGCAACATCGTCTAACAAATAAAAACCTATGCTGACTCTAAAAACCATGCAGTATGGTTCTTGGGACATCACAGGCCTGTGCCACACCCGTCAACACCATTGCCTGTTCAAATTCTGTTCTGATTTTATCAATATAGAGTTCCACTCCTTTTTGACCACCGCCAACGACAGCAACGCTGAAGGGACGCCCGATCATAACAGCATCTGCACCTAGTGCAAGCAGTTTTAATACATCACCACCCGTTCTCACCCCGCCGTCGGCAAGGATGGTGATCCTTTTTTTCACCGCATCACATATGTCCGGCAGCACAGTGGCAGCACCCGGAGTAAAATCCAGAACTCTGCCGCCATGGTTTGACACCACAATAGCATCAGCGCCGGCATCAACTGCAAACATGGCATCATCAACAGTCATGACGCCTTTTAGAATAAATTTTCCAGAAACAGATTGAATAATCTGCCCCAGTTTTTCAACCGTTTTGGGTGAAACCGGCCGTCCCATTTTCTTTAAGGTAATCAACCCTGCGGCATCAATATCCATTCCCATTATATCTGTTCCACTGGTTTTAACCTTATCTATCTTTTCAAAGAGCTCCTTATCCTCCCAGGGTTTAATAAAAGGGATACCATGACCTCCTGCTGCCTTAATGACACTCAAGGCGGTCTCATGAATAAAATTCGGCACACCATCACCGGTACATCCGATAATCCCTTTTTCCCTGCATCCAAAAATAACAGATTTCAGATAGTCCTCTTCAGAAATACTATCCCCCATATTAAAGGATACACCGCCAATGGGTGCCGCAAGGACAGGAATTGAAAGTTCTTTTCCCAAAACAGACACACTAAGGTCCGGTTCAACCACATCATGAACCAGTCGCATATTAAAATTTATTTTTTTTAAGGCATTGATGTTTGCTTTGAATGAAGATGCCGTTCCAACCCCCCCCATGCCGGGGACTTCACCAACACAGGCATTTCCATTGCATTCTTTACATACCCTGCAATACCCTTTCATTAAATTTTTTGCATTTTCATATATTTCTTGCATACTATTTTCCCCTCACCATCACAGTCTTATGGTGATATTTATTTCTTTCACAGGAGTCATATTGATCTGGCAATTTCCTCGGCTTCACTGATGCAGTACATCAAATGCCTGGGTGATTTAGCATCACCAATCAGATGAAACGTGGCTTTAACCTTTTTCTCAAGTTTTTTAGCGTCCCTTATAGAACTCTGTTTTTCAGAAATCACGACGGAATCAAACCCATCCAATGTCATGTCATTTCCAGGGGCCTTAAATGCAACCCCATCATCTGTGAAGTGTCTAACCGATACATTTTTATACAGGGAAACATTCCCTTTTTTCAATCGCTCTCTTAGATAATATCTGTCATTGCTGGACATTTCCTCTGCAAAGCTCTTTTTTCGGTTCAGGACAACCACCTGTTTTCCCTGTTCTGCCAGGAAATCAGCCGTTATCAGACCCGTCATACCGCCACCCAGTACAATAACCTTATCACCGACCTGTTCTTTGCCGCTGATCACATCAACATTGGTCACAAGATCCATTTCTGTTTGAAAAAGCCCTTTAATTACCGGCATATCCGGCATTGATCCAGTGGCAAGAATCACCTTGTCAGGATTAATGTCGTTGATAAGGTCAACATTTAGTTCTGTGTCATACCGAACCTCAACATCAAGCCTGTCTACTTCCTGTCTGAAATAATTCAGGATATCATCAAGTTCCCCCCGACCGGGTGCTTTAGATGCAAGAGACAGCAATCCTCCCGGGTCTTTTTCTTTTTCACAAACAATGGTTTGATGGCCTTGGAGTGCAAACTGCCTTGCCGCTGCCATCCCGGCAGGGCCGGCACCTGCAATCAATATTTTTAATGACTGATCCGATATTTTTTCACTTTTAAGTTTATATTCCCTTCCCACATCAGGATTGACAACGCAGGACCCGGGCTCCTTGGCCAGTACGGCATGAATACACCCGAGACAGCAGCCGACGCAGGGCCGAATCTGTGAAAAATCTCCCTTCCTGGCTTTTTCAGGATAATAAGGGTCTGCAAGGACAGACCTGCCCAAGGCCACCATGTCGGCCTTGCCTTCTTCAATAATTTTATCCGCATGGTCCGGATATTTAATCCGACCAACGGTAATGACAGGGATGTTGACATGTTTTTTGACTTCTTCGGCCAAATGAACAAAACATCCATGGGGCGTGTACATGGAGGGAATAGTTAATTCAGTTGACCCGTAAACCCCGCCGGATACATGAAGATATACAACGCCTGCTTTTTCAAGCAATGGTGCAATTCTTACGGTATCCTTGAGTTCCCATCCGTTTTCAATATAATCGTTTCCATTGATCCGTATTCCGATGGGAAAATCTTTTCCTGTCTTTTTCTGTATATCTTCTATGATTTCAAATAAAAACCGGGTCCTGTTTTCAAACGATCCCCCATATTCATCCGTCCTGATATTGCAATTGGGCGCCATAAACTGGTTAATCAGATAACCGTGAGCACCATGAAGTTCGACAATATCAAATCCAGCCTTCTGGCATCGTCTGGCTGAATCCCCGAAACAGGAGGCCAGTTCTTTTATTTCGGGGATTGTAAGGGCTCTGACTTCGCCTTTCACAACAGCCGGTGCAGGTATGGGAGAAGGGGCAACTTTCTGGGGAAGGTAAGACTGACGTCCGCCATGCATGAGCTGAACCCCGAAAAGCGTGTCATACTGCTTTACTTTTTGAACCATTTTTTTAAGGGCCGGGATACAATCATCATTATACATCTGGGGAAGATCGGGCAGCTCCTGACCGCCGGGATGGACGCTTCCACCCCCTACCAGCATCATGCCGATGCCGCCTTTTGCCCGTTCTACAAAATACTCAACCAATTGATCCGTCACACAGCAGTTTTCATCCACACCAAAATTGATACTCATGGCAGACATTAAAAGCCGATTTTTTGAGGTCATCCTGCCGATCTGAATCGGCCTGAAAAGATTTGATAACATAGGTTTGAGCTTCCTCCTTTTAATAAATTCCGGATACATCATTCAAAACAGATTCGATGAGTTCTTCAAAATTTGATATCGCCTTTTTATCTTTAATCAACGATCGACCAAACGAACGGCCGGTCACAGCTTTAAAAAACTTTGTACAGATATTTCTCTGGCTTGCAGTAAACCCTGTGGAATACCCTTTCTTTTCATTCTTTCTTTTTCCAGGCTGGTCCTGCAAATCCCTCCGGCCGTGGGGCCGGTTAATGATATTCGAATAATAAATCAATCCCCGGTCAATCAGGATATAAAGAAATTGTAGGTTTTTATTGGGTCCTAACTTAAGCTTATCTCCGCCTAACCAGATACCGGCTATTTTCTTTTTTGTTATCTTTTTTCCGCCAAGCAAGGCGGAACCCGCCCCTAAAATCCCTCCCAGGGCCGTAAAAACACCAAATGTAATTCCTGCGGCAGCCGTGTCTATCACAGCCCCCATGGTACCGCCGACAACGGCACCTGCCGCTGCCAGCTGTTCTTTTGTCAGACCAAGGAGCTCCCAGGTCTGCCTGGAAAACAGATCATGCTTAAGGATTGAGTATTCAGTTAACTGATATTCAAAAAGAGTGTGTTTAAAAAGGGTTCTGATTTTTTTAAACATCTGTTTTTCTATTTTTTTAATATGAACCTCGTATTTTTCATTCAGCCTTTTTTTAATTTCCTCCTGGTCAGAAGATGATTGGATTACTTCAGACACGGAGAACAAAAGACTTTTCTCAATGGTTTGGCTTATCAAGGCAGTCACCAGTCGATTTCTTTTCTGCCAGTCTTGTTTAAACGCCCGGATCACCTGGGAGAGTTCTGGTTCCCATTCCTGGTCAATGGCTTTAAGGCTTTCAAGCATCTGAATACGTTCCATAAAGTTGGCTCTGTTCGAATTAAACAGACGAATGGAATTAAAATGCTTTCGAAACTCAAGCTTCCAATCCTGTGTATAATCTTTTTCATCTGTCTTGGCATTAATAATCGCCATTCTCGGTCGGCCTGTAAGCCTTAAAATTTCCATTTCAGCCAGGTCATCGTCCCTTACCGGCCGGGAACCGTCCACCACATATATAATACCCGCTCCCCTGGCAACCGGTCTTAAAAGTTCACACTCATCCGCAAAAAAAGGATCTTTTTTATGGATGTCAATAAATTGCTCAACAATTCGGGTCGGATCGCCGCCAAATGCTTTAAACCAGGCAAGCGTCTGACGGGGTACCTGGAAACCCGGTGTATCCACAAACCGGATAATTTCTTTTTCATCAATTCTTACCGTATACTTTCTTGAAACCATTGTTTCACCGGGGATACGGCTGACCTTTATCTGATCGTCTTCCGTCAGAGTGGAAACTACGGAAGACTTCCCTTCATTGGGGTGGCCCAGTACGGCAAATTCAGGTATCATTATTCAACAAACCTTTTTACCCGTATATCGGGATTTTCAAGTTTGAATATGGCTTTTTTCCAGACATCATAATTCATATCATTGTCGTCCACTGAAAGATCTTCCTGCCCCACGTCCCGGGTTAATAATATCCACAAGGGCCTGCCTTCAGGCATGGCTGCCTTTATCTGTGTAATATAATGAAGTACACCTCTTATGGGCGGCTGCCAGACTTCATGGAGCAGAATCACTTGATCTGCATCACTGACACTTATTTTGTGGACAGCATCTGTATCATCTTCAGTGTTAAAATTGACTGCTACCAGCTCTTTAACATCAAGAAGTAAGTGCTGTTCAATCCCTTTAATAACCTTGTTAATTATAGTGTTTGAATAGACATTTTTTGAGGCAAGAATCAAGGTTTTCCGGCCGCACATTTCAGGTTCTGCTTTTAAAATCCGGGTTTCTTTTATTCCTCCTTCATGAAGATGAGGTAAGTTCTTTTCTATTGTAGTCCTTATCGGTATTTCATTTGCATCAATACCCAGAACCGGGGACTGCATTCTGACAATTAACTGTCTGAATCTGGGTCTGTTAAAATTAAATTTTCTTATGGCCTGCCTTTGAGCCAACAGTCCCCAAACTATAAGAAACCCCCGAGGAATGACGGCATAAAACAAAATTGTCAGGCAGATAAACGGCCACCAGGATACAAGATCCTGTGTTGCAAGAACAGAGATGCCATCCTTTAAAATGATCCGGCTGCCTTCTATTTGCTCAAGGCTTGGATGGGCAAGGTGTTCCGGTATAAACCAGGACCAGGGAAGTGTGATGAATGAAACCAGGCCATGGACTTTGCTACTGGTTGCCATAAGTGTGGATTGCCATCCAAAAGCCATGTCACTGACAATAACCCTGAAAAATGTCCCGCCAAGGGCTCCGGCTGAAAAACTTAACGCAACCGCAGAGGTCAACATAAAGAAAGGCCAGAATAAAAGGTTCTTATATTCCCGGCTCTTCATCCGGATGAGCGATGAGGTGTATTCCAGGGTCTCAAGGCTATTTTTAAAAACAGCCCATCCTGTTTTTTTTAAAATTTTAGGCAGTACATCAAAAATCAGAGAGAAGAGCACCATATGAATTAGTGAGCCTGAAAACCGACCTTCCCTGTTTTTCGATCCTATAGCCCTTCGTACCAATAGCATCAGGACAAATAGTATCAACACGACCTGAAAAACAACAAATAAAGCCATAAAAACAGTTACATTGATCGGGTGAGCGCCATGGTAGGCAAGAAATGAATATGCCAGAGATATCCCGGCTATAAAACCGAAAAAGACCATGATATACACCACCCAGATATAAAGGAACGAAAAAATCCTGCCCGGTAGCAGGGGTAACCTCTTTTTATCTACATCCTGAAAAAACTCTTCCTTTCTGAAAGGCAGCCATGAAAATAAAAGGGTTTTCTCAGTTTGAAACGTGGTTTTACACTGGTGATAAATCCTGCGATCTTTAGTCGCCCGTGATTGAATATCCTCGCAAGAATCAAGTGCATCATCCAAACTGATGAGATAATCCAGATCAATAATATCTTTTAATCTTATTTTCATGACTTGTTTTTAACAGATCACTTCATTTTTCTCAATTGCTCTTGAAAAGTCGTCTAAAAATCTCGAACTCAGACTCCAGCGATGCCAATAAAGCTTGACCCCGATATGACAGGTGGGAGCGATATCAACAAGCAGGCCTGATTTGATATGTTCAAGTCCCTGAAGATCAGGTATCATTCCATAGGCAAGCCCGTCCATGATCATCCAGGCAAACTTTTCCGATGACGGCACATAATTGACTGGAATGTTCATTATGTGTGTTTTAAATCGCTTTTTAAAACACTTGGCGTGAAGGTCATCCTTACGGTTAAAAATAACGGCCGGTGCTGTTTGTACACTGAGCTCATCTAAACCTTGTGGGAAATATTCTTTGACAAAGTGGTTTGTCGCTGCCAGGCGATATGTCATGGTCCCGAGAGCTGTAACACGACATCCTTGAACAGATGTTTTTTCAGAGCTGATACAGCCTGCGACCTCCCCATTTCTCAACATTTTATGGGTTTCATTCTGATCATCCACCTTTAAATCCAGCAAAATCTTATGGTCTCTTAAAAACGTGCTGATCGCAGGGAAAAACCAGGTGGCAAGACTGTCAGCATTAATACCGATGGGAAAAACCTGAAAATGCTTCTTTCCCTTTGTTTCCATGCTCTGTTCAAGATCTGCTTCAAGGCTTTTCACCTGCATATAGTGTTTTAAAAGCCGTTTGCCATCCCGGGTTGCCTTTGGTGGAGCTGTCCGGGTGACCAAAACCTGACCCACCTGGTCTTCCAATAATTTTATACGCTGGGATACAGCAGACTGGGTAATATGCAGTTTCCCAGAGGCTTTGTCAAATCCCTGCTCATGAACCACACAGGCCAGTGCCTCTAAAAGTTTATAATCAAACATTTTACATTATTAGCACAACTAATAATGTAAAAAAATCATTATTTTTGTTTATTACAAATCAGGGTTTAATATCCGGGTGCCTGATTTTCTTGTAATAGGATCGGGACTGATAAATAGCTGCCATGGGATTGTGCCCGGTGACACGATCTTTTACCGCCAGAACCGTGGTAGGAATATCTGTAAATTTCAAGAACAGAGAATCATGTCCCACGCACAACCCCAGCAGGATATTAAAATCAACCTGTTCATGGGCAAGCGCCTTTGCCTGAAATTAAATACTTCGTTCCAAATTAATAACGGTTTTAGAGGGGCTAAATCGGTTTGTGCTAAAATATTGGACCAATTGGGTGTCTCTTTTATCGACCAGTGTGTTTATCTTTTGAACTCCGAGGTCTCTTAAATGATCCACAAATTCATTCATCAACCTCTCACCAATACCCTGGCACCGGTAATCAGGGTCAACACCGACAGTATCAACGGTTGAGCCTTCCTGGGAAATACCATACTCACCTATGTAAAGTTCCCCCATTATAAACCCTATTACCATTCCGGTTTCATTTTCTGCCACAAGGGAGGTCGGCAGATACTCTCCGGTTTCAAAAAGCCTTTCAAACCTTAATTTATAATACTCCGGCCGGGGAGCTTTCAGTACTTTTTCGTCAATCATGACCACAGCGTCAAAGTCATCATCACACATCAATCTAATTTTAATGGAATCTTCATTCATGGGATCTCCTTACTTTTCAATATTGGATTTTGTCGTTCCCGGTGGCTGCGTCCAAATCAGAAAGAGGACAGATCAACATCACCTTGAATAAGGCCCATACACGTTTCGTGCAGGTTCATTACTTTCAAAGACAGCAGCCCCTTTTTCATAGTTTTGTACAATCTTTGTCTGAAGTTAATAATACTAAAGGGGAAACCAAATGGCAAGTATCTTGTCGGTCACCTTTAACCCAAAAAACAAAGCTATTTATTATCAAAGAAATATTTTGGTAAGGCATTCTATGAAATGACGTTATCCGGGCTTATGGTATATTTGGATAATTTTATTTGATATTCCTAACCCTATATTTATCAATCATTTTTTTAAGGGCTTCATAGGGCTGTGCGCCCACAAGCCTGTCAATACCGATAAAAAAACTGGGGACGGCTGTCACTCCCTTTGCTTTTGAAAGCTCCCAGTCTGAATCCACAGCATCTGAAAATTCCCGAGCCTCAATAACTTTCTCACCTTCCTTCAGATCAAGTCCGGACTGTTTTATCAGGTCTAAAACAACGTCTTTTTCGGCAATATTCTTTCCATGAACAAAATAAGCTTTAAATGCTTGCATGTGAAAATTGTGCCCCTTGCCCTTTGCCTGTGCCCACAGGCCGACTTCCTGGGAAAGACGGCTGTTATAGGTCATCTTTCTATCACCTAAAACAAGCCCAAGTTTAGCTGCTGTGGCTTTCAGGTGTCCCATCATTTTATCCACATCAAGCGGTATACCTTTGTGTTTAAACAATTCTTCCAGGGTACGGCCCTGTTGCGGGGTGTCGGGATGAAGAGGAAATGCCCGCCACTGTATACGAATATCATACTCTTTTTCAAGTTTTTCAATACTCCCGGTAATGAAATAGCACCAGGGTCAGACATAGTCTGAAAATATTTCAAGTTCCAACGATGAAGACATCATTCTTCTCCCTTTGTTAAGTCATTTCTATGAACATAATCACAATTAAAAGATCCACAAGAAAACAAAAAAATCGGTTTTGATAATTATTGGTATTTTCTCAGTAATTATCAAAATAATTAATAAATCATAAAAATAATTAATTTTACTTTTTATTTTTGATCTGCTTATTTTATCCCTGCTGTATTATTACTATAAAAACTAAAAAGGAAACATGCTGCTAATATTCTTAAAAGGATTTGGAACCGGAAGCGGCCTGATTATTGCCATTGGTGCCCAGAATGCCTTTGTTTTAAACCATGGGGTAAGAAAAAACCATTATATTCTTATCCCTTTGATCTGTGCCATATGTGACGCACTGCTTATCACTCTTGGGGTAACCGGTATGGGGACACTTATCGCTTCGAGTAAAAGTCTTTCATTGATTGCTGGTATTGGTGGCGCCGGCTTTCTTTTTATATACGGCATCAGATCATTCAGGTCTGCCATCAAAGGCGGCAGCCTTTCGGCGAACCAAACAACTGAATCTTCTTTAAAAACTGCTGTTCTCACAACTCTTGCCGTAACATTACTCAATCCTCACGTCTATCTTGACACAGTTATATTGCTGGGCAGCATAGCCAGTCAGTTTAAACAGGGCGGACACATCTTTTTCGGTGCCGGTGCTGTCGTAGCATCCTTTACCTGGTTTTTTGCCTTAAGCCTTGGCGGAAGGATGCTGGCACCTCTGTTCACAAAAGAATCGTCCTGGCGAGTACTGGATACCCTTGTGGGAATGACCATGTGGGCGATTGCAGTGTCCGTGCTGAAGAACTTATTCTCTTTCTAAAAATTCTCCCATGAGCAGCCTGTTCTTAGGAGTGATATCATCAGGAATTTTCTGGGTCACAATTTTATATCCGTATGATCTAAGCTTTACCGCTCTCATAGTATCCACGGCAAGGGTATTATCCATCCAGCCTTCAAGTCCTGCTGTACAAGAAACTTTTACATTATGACAGCAGGGCAGAACCGCTACCCTTGAATGCTTTTCAATGGCTTTATCAATGATCAAGTCGGTTAAAGCCCCACAGGCATGGGCAGATACCACGATATCATCGGGGAGGACGCAAATTTTTCGGACATCCTTTTCTTTGTATATGATTCTATTTCTCAGCCTTGGCCAGGATGCGATCAATTCATTGGATAATTTTTTAGCATTTAAAGGGATTTTTCTGTCCACAGCAATGGCAGTGCTTGAACTATTATCAAGGATGAGCATAATATGGGCTAAAAGACCATGACCGCATGCAAGGTCTAAAACCCTGCCGCCCCGATATTTCCGTCGGACTCTTTTTGCCATTTCCCAGGTTTCGTAAAGTTCTTTTCTCGGAAGCGTTCCCGCACGGCAGACAGCCCTCGCAATCTTATCAAAAAGGCTGCTGCCGGGAAAGAGATCCTGCTGCTGTGGGGTCAGTCTGTTTCTGGAAGACTTTTTCATACACCCAAAAACTGAATATGGATAGATGTTCCCCCTGAATTAAAACAATCATCCGGGGTTGAACATGCAGAACACTTGTGAATATCACCGGGGCAGATATCATCATCATTGGGAATCACCCGGCATCGGTTTGAATCAATCCAAATTTTAAAGTGATATCGTTCAGAAAAAATTTTTATTCTCAAAAGATCAAACCCCCTGCCGCCAGCATTAAAATCATACGGATTTTTTGTCGAATAATCTATC
>Ga0136651_10001577_pt1 | contig 12548 bp, 10 predicted proteins | sample Mar14236cmmetaG_FD_94867 | JGI IMG/M metagenome (GOLD analysis project Ga0136651, IMG submission 94867) | Marine hydrothermal vent microbial communities from Guaymas Basin, Gulf of California to study Microbial Dark Matter (Phase II) - Marker... ...
CGTGGTTGCGCCGGATACCGTAATCGAGAAGTTCGGAGCGGATGCGCTGCGCATGTACGTTCTGTCCACGAATGCGCCGTGGGACGACCTGAAATTCAACTGGAGCGAGATTGAGACCGTCCACCGTTCGTTAAACATCCTCTGGAACGTCTACCGGTTCCCGCTGCCCTACATGATCCTCGATCACTTTGATCCTGCGATAGCGTCGGCTTCGTTTGAATCGGTACGCGGCGCGATGAGACCCGAAGACTTATGGATTCTATCGAGGGTAAACTCGCTTATACGTGATGTCGAGCACGCGATGGATGAATACAAGCTCCACGTTGCGACCCGTGCAATAACCGAGTTCGTACTCGACGATCTCTCGAGATGGTACGTCCAGCTGATCAGACCGCGGACATGGACTGAGGCGGACGATCCGGACAAACTTGCGGTTTACAGATCGCTTTACGACGTTTTCACGACTGTCACACGGTTGATCGCGCCATTTGCGCCGTACCTCGCAGAAGCGATCTACCAGAACCTCGAAGGATCCGGGTTAGAGTCGGTGTCGGTGTCCGGGACTGGCGATGACAGATCGGTTCAATCGGTTCATGCGTGCGACTTCCCAAAACCTGCTCAGAACCTGATCAACGAGGAGCTTGAGGCGGATATGGCAGAGATCAGACGAATCGTGGAAGCGGTCGCAAACGCCCGCCAGAAGGCAAAAAGGAAACTCAGGTGGCAGGTCAGAAGGGTCATCATCGCGCCCGTTGCAGACGTTGCTGCGCGTGCTGTCGGATCGCTGAAATCGGTTCTCGCAGAGCAGGCGAATGCCAGAGAGATCGTTCTTCTGGATGTGGGAAGCGGTTGGGACGAGCTTGGGGTGGAGACAGTGCCAGATATGACAAAACTCGGTCCCGCGTTCAAAAAGGACGCTGGAAAGGTTGCGGACGCGATCAGGGCTGCGGACGCGAGGAGTGTCATGGCAGAGATCGAGAAGACCGGACGTTACGATCTTGATGGCGTGACAATCACAGAGGAGATGGTTGAGTTCCGGAGAACCGTTCCCGAGTTTGCTTCTGCTTCTGATTTTTCGCACGGGACTGTCTACGTGGACGCCACGCTCACGCCTGAAATCGAGGCGGATGGTTATGCTGCGGAGGTGATACGCCGGATTCAGGACATGCGGAAAGAGCTGGATCTCGCAGTCAACGACTGGATCAGCGTGACTGTTGCGCTCTCGGACGAACGGACAACCGGTCTTCTGCACGGCAAGGAGGAATCAATCGCCGAAGAAGTTCGTGCAAAGGAGATATCGATCGGCGATATTTCGGTAGCAGGCGATCTCGTGAAGGACTGGAACGTCGAAGGCGTGGAGATCTCGATTGGTATTTTGGGATAACACGTCAGGAGATCGCTGAAACGGCTCACACATTTCTTTCAAATCTTTTTCATAGACTCTGGAGTCAAAAGATGAAGAATATCAGGAAAACAAAGGATTGGATTGAGATGGCGCTGGATGATTAGGATGGTGCTATTTCAGATGTAGATGGAGAAAGATACCCTAACAGCGTCTTTCATGCGCAACAGTGCACAGAAAACTACTGAAAGCGGTTCTATATTTTTTTGGGATAATCCACGAAAAAACACACTTTCCGTCGGATATCCTGGCTGAAGACATCTTGAATAATCCGGAGATGACGCATGAACTGCAACTCGATAAAGAGCAGATCGAACTATTGCTGGAGAAGATCTGAAAGATGTTTGAAGAGATGATTAATGATTACATCGAGAAGATAGGGGGTCGGATGTATGTGGAATCCTGCTATTTGGCTCGGTTGTCAGGAATGATGCGAAGGAACAGAGTGATGTGGATCTACTTGTGATCGCGTCGGGACTTCCGGATATAACGGAAAGATACGACTTTATAACGGTCAAAAAACCATCCAGAATCGAGGATATCTGGATGACGCCGGATGAACTGGTCGAGATGGTCGATGCCAAGACCGGGTTTGTTATGGATGCACTGCTTGAGGGGAGGATATTATTGGACGATGGGACGATCAAAGATGCGAGAAATCGATTGATTGCGTCTCTGAAGCGATTGAACGCAAAGAAGTTGAAACACGGCTGGTTTATACCGAGGGGCGACCTGAGAGAGGTGATCTCCTTCGATTGAATATACGATAATCGTTAAATGCGATCACTCCGAAGAGAAGTTGTGATGATCCGTGTCCGCAATCTGACCAAGAAATTCGGAAACAAGACCGTGTTCGCTGACATCAACTTTTCTGTTGAAAGCGGGGACTTCCTGACGATAGTAGGACCAAACGGAGCAGGAAAGACGACGCTTCTCAAGATCATGGCGACGCTCACTAAAGCAACGAAGGGCGGCGTTGAAATCGGCGGTTTCGACGCAAAAGAGCACCCTGACAGGATACGGGAGATCGTAGGCGTAATTTCGCACAATACCTACCTGTACAACGAACTCACAGCCTCTGAAAACCTTAAATTCTTCGGGAAAATGTATAAACTTACGGAATTGGATGAGAGAGTCGATCACGTCCTCAAGGAGACCGAACTCGCCGACCGAAGAGACGACCGTGTCAGCACGTTCTCAAGAGGCATGAAACAACGGCTCTCAATCGCCCGTGCGATCCTGCACCGCCCATCCGTTCTCCTGCTCGACGAGCCGTACACTGGTCTGGATCAGCATGCGTCAAGAGCTCTTGAGGGGGTGTTGCATGGGCTTACCGGTTCAGGGATCACGACGGTCATGGTATCACACGACATCGGGCGCGGTCTTGCGCTCGCAGATCAGGTGCTTGTCATGGCAGCAGGAAGCGTCGCATATCATGCGCCCGCGTCGGAGGTTCGGGACGCCGACGAGTTTCAGGCGGTGTACGACCGGTGCATTAATATTACTGATGCGAAGGATATGAACCACTAAAAGCAGAACTTGTGAGACGGCGAAACTGGAGAAACATGACCCTACGAATATCGATCATCGGATTCGGCGCTGTCGGGCAGGGCGTTTCCGAAATATTGATGCGCGCGAACAATCGCCACCCGATCCGCGTAGTTGCGATCGTGGATTCCCGCGGCGCAGTCGTTGACGCGGGCGGCGTCGATCTCGCGGACGCGCTGCAGCGGAAGAGGAGTGCCGGGACGGTTGCGACCGCTGACGCTACTGGTATGACCGCGCTCGATGTGATTGAGAACGTCGATCACGAGATCGTTGTCGAGGCGACACCGACTGATATCACAACAGGCGGAATCGGGCTTACGCATATCAGAAGAGCGTTTGAGTGCGGGAGACACGTTGTCACGTCGAACAAAGGTCCTCTCGTCGTGAAATACAGAGAACTCTGTGAGCTTGCAAGAGCGAACGGACTTCATTTCAGATTCGAGGCGACCGTCGGCGGTGCGATGCCGATCATCAATCTTTCAAGAGAGGTTCTTGCCGGAAACCGGATTCTCGCAACCGAGGGCGTTTTGAACGGGACATGCAACTATATCCTGACGCGCATGGATGATGAGGGCGTCTCGTACGAACATGCGCTTGGAGAGGCGCAGGAACTCGGCATCGCCGAAGCGGACCCGACCGCAGACGTTGATGGGATCGATACCGCAGCAAAGATCGTGATTCTCGCAAATTCGCTCTTCGGGATGGATGTCGGGTACGACGACGTGGATGTGACCGGGATCACAAAGATCACACCGGAAGCGTTCAAACTGGCAAAAGAAAGCGGACACACAATAAAACTGATCGGAGAGGTTCAGGAAAATCGGGACAGTCAGGACAACCGGCTCAGGGTTGCGCCAAAGATGGTGCCGAGAAACCACCCCCTGAACATCGGCGGAACGTTCAACCTCGCATCCATACAGACCGAGCTTGCCGGGAGAATCACGATCGGCGGGATTGGTGCCGGATCAATCGAGACCGCAAGCGCAATACTGAGCGACATTCTGTGGATAGCCGGAGTGAGCGGAGAATAGGGAATAGCGCGAGTTTGAGTTGGGGGTTGCTGCCACAAAACCTCTGCGCCCCCCACATCTCCCCACGACCCTCTATGGTTAATTTCCTGCAATGGAATAGCAAAGACCTAAAAATGACGTTGGGAGGTGAGAGAGATCAGTATGCACAGATCTACGCGGCAGGAGTACCTGTGATCTCCGTTTTCAGAATCTCCACCCTGCGCAGCGGGTATATCTGTTTAACGCTACGATAAATCTTTGCAGAAAACTTCCCAGTCACAATTTCTTCGATTAACTTTTCAAAATCAAGTTTTCTTGCGCGTTCAAAGACAAGTGCTTCTACCTTCTTGCGCATTCCAATGATCTGGCTTGTTTTTGCGCGATGTGTCGTGAAACACGTTGGTTTTATCCGCAGCCGGTACCCGTCCTTTGTATACACCTCAAGGTTTGCATCGATTCTTGAGGTCTGGCGCTTGACCAGCGACCCGATGTAATCGTTTGCAAGCCTGTGCCCGACGAACGTTGTGTCTGCTGTGTTTCCGCTCGCCTCATTGATTTTGAATCGCAGTTTGACGTTCTGCTTCGAGAACTCCTTTGTCATCTCGCCGACCGTGACATCAATCGTCCGACCGATCAGCTTTTCGGGTGCGTCTGCAAACGTCTCCCCTATGACCGACCTGCCAAACATCTCAGGGGCTACGATCTGGTACCATTCCTTTGACTTCCATCGATCGACTTTCCGTGTCGTTTTTCTTGCCAATTGTTCGTTTCCTCCGGAATGGTATGTTGCAGGCGATGATTATAAAGATTATGTATCTAAAGATTATGTATCATGAAGCCGAATTTCATCTCATGATGATAAAACTGCTGGTGCTTGTTATCTCTGCAATCCTTCTGGCGTATTCGAGTGACTGGTTTACAAACGGCGCATCGAAACTCGCAAGGGCGATCGGCGTCTCGGATTTCATGATCGGATTAACAGTCGTTGCGATCGGAACCTCGCTTCCTGAGATCGCGGTCTCTGCGACGTCGGCATATTCGCAACTCGAGGGCGCTACCGGGCTTGCGGTCGGAAACATCATCGGATCAAACATCACAAACATCGCGCTGATACTCGGAACAGCGTGCATCGTAAAGCCGATCGTGATTGATTCCCGCATCTCCCGCGACGCTACGATCCACGCGCTGATACTTGTTGCGGCATCGCTTTTTTTCATGTACCAGAGCGAGATCACGCGCCCGGGAGGTCTGCTCCTGATTCTGGTGTACGGGTGGTATATCTGGGACGGGTACACCCGACACAGGGTGGTACATGCCCGGAGGGACGGGGTTCGCAGCAACCGCAAGTACATCGCGCAAGCCCTGCTTGAGACTGTAATCGGGGCACTGGGCGTTCTTGTGGCATGTAAATTTCTGGTGGGCGCGGCAATCTATATAGCATGCGAGCTGGGAAAATACGCAACAGTCATCGGACTCACGATCGTTGCGCTCGGAACCTCACTCCCCGAACTCGCAGTATCGGTTGCAGCAGCCAAGAAACGGCAGGGCATGATGGTTCTTGGAAACGTGATCGGGAGTAACATCGCAAACATCCTGCTCGCTCTCGGAATCGGCGCGGGGATACGCACAATCACACTCTCCGACGTCGGCGAGACGTTTGTTACCAACATCGTCCTGATGGTCTTTCTGGCGATGGCGATCTCGATCTTTGTCAGGTATCGCGGGGTATTTGATAGGAGAGTTGGCGTCCTCTTCGTCATGACGTACGCAACCTTCATCGCGATGACCGTTTTGTGAAGAGTTCGCGAGTGTAGAAGCTGCCCTGCGATAGGTTTAGGTGCGGTCTCGCCAAGTGTAGGATTCATCCCCGCCATCCCCGCCATTCCATCGCAGAGTACCGACACGATGTGAATGACGTAAATAGCGCAAATGACCTAACCTACCGCAAACAACGCAAACAACGCAAAACGGTGACTGATGAAACGATGTTCCTCAAATTTAAAGACGAAGTAGAGACTGTTCTTGCAGATGCGTTCGATTCAACCGAATATTCGACAGATGACCTCCGGATCGAAGAATCTGCGCACGCAGACCTCGCATCATCGTTGTCGTTCGGATTGGCGTCGACGTACAGGCAGAATCCGGCAACGATCGCAAATAGAATCGCCGATGCAATCATAATCCCCGCGGATTCGTTGATCGGGGACGTACAGGTGGCTGGTGCGTACATCAATTTTTTCGTCAGTAACAAATTCCTGGAACGCACAATACGTGAAACATTCGGAGCGAAGGAATCGTACGGCGCAGGTCACAGAGAAGGCAGGGTGATAATCGAGCACACCTCTGCAAACCCGAACGGTCCATTGCACGTCGGACACATCAGGAATTCAATCATTGGTGACACCCTTTCCCGAATTCTGAAAAAGGCAGGATATGAGGTGGAAGTCCAGTACTATGTCAATGATATGGGCAGGCAGGTCGCAATCGTCGCATGGGCGCTCGATCGTTTTGAATTTGACGGCGGTAAGAAGACGGATCATGCGATAGCAGACGTCTACATCCGTGCAAATCAGGAACTCGGAGAAGACCCGGATCTGGTCTGCGAGATCGATTCCATGATGCAGGAGATCGAACTCGGCGACGAGGGCATGATCGACCGGTTCAGTCGTGTAACTCTCCTTGCAATCGACGGGATTACGACAACACTCGCACGCATGAACGTCCATCACGATCAATTTGTTCACGAGTCGCAGTTCGTACGAAACGGCGACGTGGCTTCTCTTCTGCAGGAACTGGATCACAGAGGACTGGTGGAGATGATTGATGGTGCTCTCACGGTTCCGATGCCAGAGTTTGACAAGGATCTCGTGGTCAGGCGGAGCGATCAGACCTCGCTCTATGTCACAAGGGACCTCGCGTACCACCGGTGGAAGGCGGAGCGGTGCGACAGCATGATCGATGTTCTTGGCGCGGATCACAAATTAATCTCAAGCCAGCTGTGCCATGTCCTTGCGGCGTATGGGGTAATGGAGCCTAAGATCGTTATTTTTGAGTTTGTATCGCTTCCGGAGGGCTCGATGAGCACCCGGGCAGGCAAATTCATCTCCGCAGACGAACTCCTCGATCAGATCGAGAAGCAGGCGCTTCAAGAAGTCACAAAGCGCAGACCTGACGCGGACGCGGGTTTCAGAGATCGCGTCGCACGAGAGGTCGGAGTGGGCGCTGTCAGGTACGATATCGTGAAAGTCTCGCCTGAGAAGGCAACGACCTTCGATTGGGAGAGTGCGCTCTACTTTGATAAGCTCGGAGCCCCGTTCATACAGTATTCTCATGCACGGGCGTGCAGCATCATCAGAAAAGCGCCGCACGTCCCGGAGTTAGCCGAGATCGACCTGTCTCTTCTGATGAGTGACGCCGAGATTGCGTTTGTAAAACAACTCGCCAGATTCTCGTTTGTAATCGATACTGCGGCGACAGAGCTGAAACCGCATATCGTAGCGATCTATGCACGGGAACTTGCGGAATCGTTCAATCAGTTCTACCGGCTGTCGCCTGTTCTCACTGCGCCCGACGAACCCCTGCGCGACGCCAGAATCGGGCTTGTCGAGTGCGCACGGGTCGCGCTCTCAAATGTGCTGGATGTGCTCGGAATCGCCGCGCCCGAGTCGATGTGATGGTTGCCAGCTGAAGCGAAGCGCGATCGAGTGTCCCAGATCGTACCGGACGTAAACCGCAACCATAAGCAATATATCCCCCGAACCACCAAAATAACGTTAGATGCAGAAAAGAACACTTGTCACATGCGGACTCCCCTACGCAAACGGACCCGCACACATCGGGCACCTCAGGACATACATCCCGGCAGACATATTCGTCAGGTCGCTGCGGAAAGAGGGGCGGGACACGACGTTTGTCTGCGGATCGGACGCGCACGGAACCCCCATTGTCATCAATGCCGAGGAACTCGGGACGACGCCGTCCGAACTTGTTACGCAGTACCATGATCACTTTGATGAGACTTTCAAGTCTCTTAACATCATATTCGACAGATTCGGTAGCACAGAGTCAGAGACGAACCACAACCGTACAACAGAGATCGTGAATACGCTGATTTCTAATGGTTATGTCTTTTCACAGGAAATAGAGCTTGCGTACTGTCCGACATGCAACAGGTTCCTGCCTGACCGGTATGTTGAGGGCGTATGTCCCGACTGCGGCGCGGTTGCGCGGGGTGACGAATGCGATCAGGGCTGCGGCAAGCATCTCGAACCAGGGGAGATTCTTAATCCCCTCTGCAAGATATGTGGAAGCAAAGCTGAATTCAGATCACAGGAACACTTCTTCTTCAGATTGTCCGAATTTAGCGGGTTTCTTTCGGATTATCTCAAGAAACTCGGAGGAACATCAAACGCAAGGAATTATGCGATGGGGTGGATCGACCGGAAGCTGAATGACTGGTGCATCACCCGAAATCTCGAGTGGGGCGTTCGGTTTCCGGGTCACGAGGATCTGGTCGTCTACGTCTGGGTGGACGCGCCGATCGGCTACATCTCGTTCACCGAGGAGTGGGCAAACGAGAACGGGATCGACTGGAAGGAGTACTGGATGAATCCCGACGGAGACACCGACATCATCCATTTCATCGGCGGAGACATCATCTACCACCACTGCATCTTTTGGCCCGCGCTACTCAAAGGCGCAGGATACACGCTTCCGAGAGCCATTGTCGCATCTGGAATGGTTAAAATCGGAGATAAGACGTTCTCGAAGAGCCGGGGATACGTCGTCTGGGTGAACGACGATTATCTCGACAAAGGGTTCCATCCCGACCTGTTGCGGTACTATCTCGCAAGCTACACCTCGCATACGAAGGAACTGAACTTCTCGTGGAAGATCTTTCAGGAGAAGGTGAACAACGAACTCGTGGGAACGCTCGGAAACTTCATCTACAGAACGCTCCTCTTTGCGCAGAAGAACTTTGGCGCTGTGCCGGACGGAGAGATCGATTCCGGCGTCGCAAAGGAGATAGAGGCTGCAAAGGACTCGGTCATTGCGGCGTTTAACGGTTACGAGTTCAAGCGGGGGATCGACGATGCGATGAACCTTGCATCGTTTGGAAACTCGTATTTCCAGTCGAACGAACCGTGGAAACTGATAAAAACTGATGCGGCGGCTGCGGGAAAGGTGGTTCGGAACTGCCTCCAGATCGCAAAGGCACTCGCGATACTCTTTGAGTCTGTGATCCCGGCAACAGCAAGCGAAGCATGGAATCAGCTCGGAATGGGAACAGAACTCAAAAATGCGCCCTACGATGAGGTTGCAGTAGAGATTGCGGCAGGGCAGTCGCTTCTGCCGCCGTCTCTTCTCTTCGCGAAGATCGATGACCAGACGATCAAAGAAATGGATGCGATTCTCAGTAATCGCGTCAGTGAGGGGGCATCGAAGAAGCATATCACGTTTGAGGAGTTTTCAGAGCTTGACATCCGCATCGGGACGATTGTTCAGGCAGAACCGATCAAGAAATCGAAGAAACTGTTGAGGCTTATTGTCGATCTCGGCGAGAGCGGGAGTCAGGGTCACGGTCGGAACCGGAACCGGCAGATCGTTGCCGGAATCGCGGAGACGCATAGCCCGGAGGATCTCGTGGGTCGGCAGGTCGTGGTCCTTGCAAACATGGCGCCCGCGACGCTATTCGGTGTTGAGTCGCGGGGCATGATCCTTGCCGCAGATTCCGGTGGCGCGATCCTGCTTGTGCCCGAGCGTGAGGTTCCGGCTGGAGTCGCTGTGGGGTGATATTGAGTATACCTGGTTCTGATGGATTCTGTCGTCGCTAACGGTCACTCCCTCGCGTATCTGGGAAAAACGCGGGCGTATCTTTCTCAACTTTGCGTCTCTGCGACTTTGCGTTAGATCAGAGGAAACGAGAGAGGCGCAAAGATTGAAAACCACTCCCTTTAGCATCTTTTGAAAACCACAGAATCCCTCAGAATCAGGTTATTTTCTGGCAAGCCCTAATTCTCAAAGTGCCTGACCGAAATCAGAAAACCGATGAGACTCAATCCCGCTCCAACCAGAAAAACTGCTGTAAATCCAAAGTTATGCGAAAGAACCCCTCCGAGAAGAGAACCGGCAACCAATGAGAGGCTGACAACTGACGTGATCATACCCGCGGCTGCCGCCTTGTCCTGATTCGTGCGCAGCAGAAGTTCGGTTGAGCCCACGTACAGAAACGACCACGCGATCGCGATCAGGATCATTCCGGGTATGGTGTAGTAGAATACTGGCGATGGGATAAAACTCAAGAATGCGATGACAGATATCAGGTACCCGCATCGGACGAGCGCAACCATATCCCGCCCGTCAAGCCGCCGCATCATGAAGAACTGCAGCAGGGGGTTTATCGCGTAGATTATGCCGATTGACAGCTCGTCTGCGCCGATGCTCACGAGATACAGCGGAAAGATCACCCAGACGGCTGTTGCTCCGGTATGCCGCAGCATGAACGCCAGATAGATCGCCCAGTTGACGCGCACCGTGTCAAGTGACAGGTATCGAACCTTCATCCTTCGGATCTTAACTTCCGGCAGGGTCAGGGCAGTGATCGCAGATAGCAGCATGAGAACTGAACTGGCAGCAAATATCAGGTCGTAGCCACCGGTAACTCCGATGATTCCAGCCCCGATGAATCCTGCGGCCCATCCGAGCGAGCCGAACGAGATGAACTTGCCGATACTCCGGTTCATCCCGTGAACGTGCATGATCAGAGCCGCGGGATAGATGCCGATGCAGATCCCGAGAAACCCCCGCGCAAGCCCGAGACTGATCGGATCACAGGAAAAGACTTGCAGGAGATAGGCGACCGCGGAGAGTGCGATCCCTGCAATGAGCAGTCGTTTGATGTTCCACGCATCAGAAGCCTTGCTGAAGAGATAGGAGGAGACAAAGAGGCAGAGACCGTACAGAGCAACAATCACGCCGATCTCGGTGTGGTTGGCTCCAAGCTCCTTCTCCGCAAAGAGCGGGATCAGCATCATCGACAGCATCATCGCCGTGTTTGTTGCGAACTGGATCAGGTCGAGTCTCATCGAATGGTACTTGATTCGGTCGATATTCACAATGTCGTCTGGCATGACTGACGCGATCCCAAAGTCCGTTTTCTTTCGGCTTTTCGAGGGGTTTGGATATGCGGAGGTTAAAATGCCATGCCAGTGGATTTGATGTCAGATTGACAGGTCATTTCGGAGATACTGCATTCTCCGACAGCTTTAAATAAGGGGTGAAAAGAGGGGGGCTCACGTGATATTTATGAACAGAAACATAAGACTGATTGGAATTTTGGCGATGGTGTTGCTTGTGGCAACGGTACAGATGGCGGGCGCTGAAAGTCAGGACTGGCGTCTGTTGAATACCGAGCGGACGGTGGTAGCTAATGATAGCACAGATCATTACAGAGATTTTTTCATGAACAAAACCGGTAATGCAACTGGAACCAGCATGATCCTCCCCAACATGACCGAAAAAACCACATGGTGGTATGCCGAAAGTCCGGCACAATTCGATGGTCTGACGTTTGGAGAGGGCAACTGGACCGTAAACCTCAGTCATGGACCGACCAATGGTTGCACAATCTGGGCAAATGTGTGCAAAGTGAATGATATCATAGGTGAAGTAACATATCTGGCAAACGGGAGCACAGCTCCTTCGTCGAGCTCCAGAGTTGATACCATCACCTGCTATGACAACCCGGACACAGATCAAGTATTCAATACCACTGATAGATTAGCCCTCAGGATATACCACAATAGGACCGGCACAACAACAACACTCCAAATTTACTACTACAAAACAAGTCGTCACAGTCGCCTCACATCCCCCTCCACAGACCCAGGCTATCCGGTCCCCAACCTCCCCACAATCATCCTCACCACAACAGGCATACTCGTGCTCGCGGGATACGCCAGTCTGCGCAGGAGCAGGAAAACGGATAAGTGATCCCGTCCCGCTCAACTGACTGCGGAGATTCGCAAAGGCTAATACCTCCGGCATTGAATAAATCGAAGTATGGGCGAGACAGCAATCAAAAAGGCGGTAATCCCTGCGGCTGGGCTTGGGACGAGGTTCCTTCCTGTTACGAAGTCGATGCCAAAGGAGATGCTCCCGATAATCGACAAGCCGATCATCCATTTCGTTGTGGAGGAGGCGGTCGCTTCCGGGATCGATGACATCCTGATCATCACTGGCAGGGGCAAGCGGGCTGTGGAAGACTATTTCGACACATCTCCTGAACTCGAAAGCCACCTCCTTAAAAATGGGAAGGGGGAGTTGTTACAGGAGGTGCGAGACATCTCTTCGATGGTGGATATCCACTACACACGTCAGAAAGAACCGAAAGGACTTGGAGATGCAGTGCTTCGGGCGGAAAAGCACGTTGGCGACGAACCATTTGCTGTTCTGCTTGGTGATGACATCATCATGGGAGAACTCTGCATAAAACAGTTGATGGAGGTTTACGAGACGCATAAGTGCTCTGTTCTGGCGGTGGAAGAGGTGGATGACGTGAGCAAGTACGGGATCATAAAAGGCAGCAA
>Ga0136651_10001578_pt1 | contig 12546 bp, 8 predicted proteins | sample Mar14236cmmetaG_FD_94867 | JGI IMG/M metagenome (GOLD analysis project Ga0136651, IMG submission 94867) | Marine hydrothermal vent microbial communities from Guaymas Basin, Gulf of California to study Microbial Dark Matter (Phase II) - Marker... ...
AATTGATAACGACCGGGCTCGGATTGTCGGGGAAGATCGTAATTTCGCCTAATGTTTCTGCGGCACTATGCACAATATTTTCAGTTGTCAGGTTGTCGCTGACGCTGATAGTATCGAGCGTATCGCTGTAGGCAAAGACCGGCGTATATGAGTAATACGGATTGCCATCGGCGCCGGTACTGTCGAGCGTACTGTCAATGAAAAGGTTTGGTTGGTCAATATTATTGATGATTTCTGACATCGTGTATGTTCGATTTACCATCGGTACTGTCAGGTTGGTCGTCCAGGTCGGCGACTCCGGCTTTTTGAGACTGCACTGCACGGCCGTCAAAAAAAGCAGGATAACGATTACTCCGACTATAAATTTAAGGCCGTAGTTCATAAGGATTGAATCCTGAAAAGGCAGGACTGATGAACCGTTTTTTGTTTTGCTGGTTTTTGCGCCCATTGCTATCCCCCTGTATGAAGGTTAACTTTTTTCTCGGGGAGTGAAAGCGCAAAGAGTATGCCAATATTTTTATATCCGGTAAGGCGCTGGTAGACAATGGGATATTATATTCGGTATGGGATTGTCCCTATAGGGAAACTGTGGGATTGAGTCGACACCTATGGTTTGATACCGGTTGACAAAGATCAGCTCCTTTTTTACTATTACTACATGAGAATGGCCAAGTATGACAGATTACTATTTATCCTAAATCTTCTCAGAACCCGAAGAAATCTGAATGCCGCAATGATTGCCGCCGAATGCGGCGTAACCGAGCGGACTATTTATCGTGATGTCATTTCCATTTCCGAGGCAAATGTCCCTATTTACTATGACAGGGGATATAAATATGCCAGCGATAATTTTCTTCCGCCGCTGAATTTTAATATTGATGAATATCTTACTCTTATCTCGATTCTGGAATCATCGCCATTATATAAAAGCGGGCTTGAAACGAAAAAGATAAGGTCAATCAAGGCCAAAATCGAAGCCTGCTTATCTCAGAATGTTCGGAAAGAGAAATCATTCGCCTCCAAGACGACGAGAATTCATATTAAATCAACCGAAACCGGAAAGATCAAGAATAGGTTTTATGCTACTATCGAACAGGGGATACGGGAAAGCAAAATAGTGAGACTCAGATACAATTCTATTGAGAGCGGAATTTCGGAGCGTGAGATTGAGCCGTATTTTATGATTTTTATTGAGCGGGCATTCTATTTTGTAGGATACTGTTACCTTCGCGGAGAAATGAGGACTTTTCGAATTGACCGGATATTGAAGGTTTCTTTAACCGATAAGATTTTCAGACCAAGGGAAGATGTCGATCCGAAAGCATATTTCAAGGACAGTTGGGGAGTCTATGGCGGAGAACCGGTTAATGTCCGCGTTTTAATGACCGGCAAGGCGGCCCGGATTGTTCAAATGGGGAAGCATCATCCCAGTGAAGAAATCACCATTATTGACGATAATAAAATAGAGTACCGGGTAACGGTCAGCGGGACCGAAGAGATTTGTCGCTGGCTGCTCGGATTCGGGGGCGATATTACTGTAATTGAGCCAAATAGTCTGATAAAGGAAGTTCAGAAAAGGGCGGGCAATATTTTAAAAAACTACAAATAGCCATTGCAAAGATGATACAGGGGGCAGTAGCTGACCGCCATAGCTTGGGGGGAGATTGTTATACAGTTATCCAGATTCAGGCATTTTATAGGGTCTAACACGGATGTGAACCTGCTGCTCCCCCAAAAATTATGGAAAGAGGCATTATTAGAATAACTATTCTATATTTGAGAATTGAAAGTATGGCAATATAAATATAAGGGGGAACGGTTATGGCAAGGCTGGAAAGATTGCTGTATCTTGTAAATCTATTCAAAGTGCGGGAAAAAGTTACTCTGCAGGAATTAGTCGCCGAAAGCGGAGTCTCAAAAAGGACAGTCTACCGGGATCTTGAGACACTATCCAGGATGAATGTACCGATTCGGTATGATAACGGTTATCATCTGGCCGGCGATGTATCTTTGCCGACTTTTAATTTCACCGATGAGGAAAAGGAGCTGATTGGCTGCAGTCTGAGATGTTCCCCTCTGGCGAGATTGCCCCGTTTCCGGGATATCATCAATAATATTGAAAAGAAAATTCTGGCAACATCGGATAACAAAGATAGAGACAGCCTCAATAATTATCTTCAAAGCGCACAGAATAAGACATCTGTTTTTTCCGGGAAAAAGAGCGCCATTCTCGATCATTTCATAAAAAGTCTGATGAGCAGAGAGCCGTTGATGATATTTTTAAAAAATGGTGAGATAATGAACGGTTTGCTTCCCAAATCCTTAATTATTGGTAAAAACAGTTGGGAGCTGGTCTTGAATGAACAAGACGATGGAACGGTTCATAATATATCGCTGAAAGATATCGAGAAACTTGATTCAGTACCGATGGCCTCCAATATGATGGCCGAAGTTTAAAACAGATTTTTATTAATCGAATATTTTGGTTGACAAAGCGCCTTTCCTGTTTTTCTTAAGTAATTATGAATAAATGGGGTGCGCGAGATATAGCCTTTGCAGGAATTATTGCCGCTCTCTATGCTGTCCTGACCATCAGCCTGGCGCCCATCAGTTATGGTGTTTACCAGATTCGAGTGGCTGAGGCTCTGACGATTTTGCCATTTGTATATCCGATTGCCATGATTGGTCTGTTTGTCGGCTGTTTGGTTGCAAACATTTTTGGCGGTAACGGCCTGCCTGATATCATTTTTGGTTCTCTGTTTACACTGCTGGCCGGGTATTTGACTTACCTGGCATCAAAAATTCGATCGCGAAAAATTTCCCTTTTTATGGCGCCTTTTCCGCCGGTCATAATCAACGCTTTTGGCGTCGCGGTATATCTGTCACTGATAACCGACATGTCTTACCTGTTTGTAGTGCAGATGATAGGTGTCGGTCAGATTATTGCCTGTTATGGTTTGGGATTGCCGCTTCTTTATTATCTGGTTTTGAAGAAAAATCGATTTTTGGGATCAGGCTGATTTTGCGTATATAATTTTATCCCGGGGACTTTTATTATGCCGCAAGAGTTGTTTATTTTTGAGGATAATCGGTTCATCAATTTCTATCCGATAACTTTATTGCGCCCAGCCTATTTTCTCAGACCGGGAATAAGATATCTTTACGAGACAATGGCAAACAGTTTTGCTGAATATAATACAAACCTGTTTTGCCGCAAGAAACTGTGCGGGCTGGTGTCGGAGAAAACGGCCTGTCCGGTTAATAAAACCGTTTTTCCCAATACTGAAGGAACGGTGTTGTTGAACGGCCGGCTCAGGCCTGAACCAAATCTTTTCGCCGCCCTGCATAAGGCTGATGCCAATGTTTTGATATTATCAAAAGGTGAGCTGGTCGGGGCCAAAATATTCGGCGCTTTATCGCTCGAGGAGATAGGTTTTTTGATAGAAATGAATTTTGATGGTTTGATAAATAAACTAAAAGACCGCGCCGAAGTGATGGAGATAGAAATCGGTTTTTATAATTATCTCTGGGATTTGGTTGATGATATAGATCGAGCCGTTGGTGATGATGTCTCATATCTTAAAAAGAGTCAGGATATTTCGGAGTCATTTATTATCGGTTCCGGCAAAGATATTTCTATGGCCTTCCCCGGTGTTGTCTTTATCAATGGAGAAAATATACTGATTTCGCGCGATGCCCGGATTCTGCCGGGGGTGGTGTTGAATGGTTCGGACGGGCCGATCTATATTGACAGCGAGGTATTTGTTGAACCGCATACTTATCTGATTGGCCCTGTTTATGTCGGACCGAAATCCCGGCTGGTTGGTGGAAAAATAACCGGATGCTCAATCGGTCCGGTCTGCCGGATCGGGGGAGAGGTTGAAGAATCGATAATACAGGGATACAGCAATAAGTATCATGCCGGATTTTTGGGTCACGCTTATGTCGGCGAATGGGTCAATTTTGGCGCGATGACAACCAATTCCGATCTTAGAAACGATTATAAAAATGTCAGGGCTTCTGTTCATGGTGAGATAATCGATACCGGCCGGTTGAAGGTTGGCTCATTCATTGGGGATTTTACAAAAACCGCTATCGGAACCTTGCTTAATACCGGAATAAATATCGGTATCGCCTGTAATATTCTTGGTAACGGCCTGGTAGCGGAAAAAGAGATTCCATCATTTACATGGTATAGCTCTGGCAGAAAACATGAATATAAAATCCCGAAGGCGCTGGAAACGATGGAGAAAAGTATGGTACGCCGGGGTATCAAGCTAAGTCAGCCCTTGAAAGATAATCTGCAGGAAATTTTCAGGAATCGGCTGAACCACGAAAGCAATAGCGAACAGGATTGATTATACAGTCGTTTATTGATATGCCGATAAATAGAATGATATGATTAAATTTGTTCAGGAGAGAATATAGTGTCAGAGCTTCGCAGAGACCCGATAACCGGTCGGTGGGTGATAATTTCAACGGTTAGAGGTAAACGCCCCAGCAGCTTCGGTAATTTGCCCCGACAGGAGGAACCGCACCTTTGTCCGTTCTGTCCCGGCAATGAAAGCAGCACTCCTCCGGAAGTTCTGGCCTATCGGAGTGACCAGTCCCAGCCAAATAAGAGGGGTTGGTTTTTGCGGGTGATATCGAATAAATATCCGGCCCTGACAATTGAGGGTTCGCTGAGCCGGGAACCGAAAGGTATCTATGATAAAATGGATGGAATCGGGGCACATGAGGTTATAATTGAAACATCAGATCATGCCCGCGATCTGGCCGATCTCTCAGTCGATGAAGTGAAGAATGTTTTATGGGCTTTTCGAGAGAGGATACTCGATCTTCAGAAAGATCATCGTTTCAAGTATATCCTCATTTTCAAAAATCATGGTGAGGCGGCCGGAGCATCACTGGAGCATAGTCACAGCCAGCTTATCGCAACGCCGATTATCCCGCAGAGAGTGATTGAAGAAATAAATGGGGCCCAGAGTTATTTCAATTTTAAGGAAAGATGTATTTTTTGCGACATTATTCGGCAGGAATTGAGCGAGAATGAAAGAATTATTCGCGATTATGGCGACTTTATATCCTATGTACCATACGCCTCGAGATTTCCATTTGAAGTTTGGCTGATTCCCAAACAACACTCATCGCATCTGGTTGATATTAGCATTGATTCTTATCTGTATCTGGCCGAAGCCCTAAAAGATTCATTGAATAGAATAAGAGTGTCCCTGAATAATCCGGCCTTTAATTTTATTATTCACTCGGCTCCTGTCGGCGGTAAGTATAATGAGATTTATCACTGGCATATCGAAATTATCCCGAGAATTACCAGTATAGCAGGATTTGAATGGGGTTCGGGATTTTATATTAATCCAACGCGGCCGGAAGATTCGGCCGAATTTATGAGAAATGTTGACCCGTCACAGGCCGAAAAAATGTTTGCCGCTCATACGGTATCCAGGGTAAAATGAAAAGTCTGAAAATTGCCTTTATCACTCCGGAAGCGGTTCCATACGCCAAAACCGGAGGACTGGCCGATATCTCCGGAGTTCTTCCGGGACTGCTTTCCAAATCCGGGCATTCCGTAAAGCTATTCTTACCGATGTATCGACAGGTTGTTAAAGAATATAGAAACCTTAAATATGTCGCAAAAAATTTGAAAATTCCAATAGCTGATAAAATCTATGGTGCGGATATTTTTATCCTGAAGGATAAATCAACCGGACTTGAGATTTATTTTATTGGCAATAAAGAGTTTTTCGATCGACCTGAACTGTATCGGGATAATAAAACCGGCAAGGATTATAAGGATAATCTGAATCGGTTTCTATTTTTCTCCGAAGCGGTTCTTATGGCCTTTAAGAAACTCGATTGGGCGCCGGATATTGTTCATGCCAATGACTGGCAGACAGCGCTGGTTCCGTCGTTATTGAAAACCAAGTATAAAGAGGACACATTTTTTGGCAAAACAGCCTTGATATTTACCATTCATAATCTGGCTTATCAGGGTCAATTTCCGGGTAAGCAGTTTAAGATTATCGGGCTTGACCCGGGATATTTTGCTCCGAAGGCATATTTTGAATTTTGGGGCCGAGTCAACCTTATGAAGGCGGCTATCTGTCTGGCCGATATTGTTACCACCGTTTCCCCGACCTATGCCAAAGAGATTCAAAAATCAAATGAATATGGAATGGGACTTGAGGGCGTTTTGAAGAATCGGTCCAAAGATCTCTACGGAATATTAAATGGTGTCGATTATGAAACCTGGTCGCCGGCCGGGGATAAGTTAATAACCGTTCAATACACGGCAAAAAATTTATCGGGGAAAAGAAAAAATAAGCAGGCTTTGCTGAAATTGGCCGGGTTGCCATACAAAGGAAAACGGCCTCTGATAGGGATGATATCCCGTCTCGACAGCCAGAAAGGGTTTGACATTCTCAAGGAAATAATGAAAAAAGTCTTGAAACTTGATCTTCAGTTTATCCTTCTCGGAACCGGTGACAAAGAGTATCATGACTATTTCACAAAACTGGCGAAACAGTTTTCGGAGTGCTTCAAACCGTTTTTGGAATATGACAATAAGCTGGCGCATCAAATCGAAGCCGGAGCGGATATGTTTTTGATGCCGTCACGCTATGAACCATGTGGTCTCAATCAGATGTACAGTCTGAAGTACGGAACTGTTCCTATTGTGCGGAAAACCGGAGGATTGGCCGATACAATTATTGATTTCGATGAGAATGCTTTGACAGGAACCGGTTTTGTTTTCAAAGAATACAGCTCGGCCCAATTGTTTAAGACTATAAAGAGAGCTTGTCAGGTATATGAAAAAAAGCGAATCTGGAACAAGCTTGTCAGGCAGGGAATGAGTATCGATTTCTCATGGGAAAGTTCGGCCCGGAAATATCTTGAACTATATCGGAAAGCCCTGAATAAATTATAGGATATGTCCACAAACCACTCAAATGATTCTTACATTCTGCTATCGCCGAAAATTTCTATCCGACTGAGCAGTCTATTACTGGTACTTGGCATAGTTGCCCATATCGCTCTGGTCGTCTATTTTGATTTTACTCAGGATGACGCCTATATAACCTTTCGATATGCCGCCAACTTCATAAACGGTGATGGGCTGGTTTACAATATCGGCGAACAGGTTGAGGGATACACCAATTTTCTTTGGCTGATACTTATGATTCTGGGCAGGCTGGCCGGAGTAGATTATATAATATTTTCAAAAATAATCGGTACCCTGTGTGGTGTCGGCACAATTTTCTTTACATATCTTCTGGGGAAAAATATTTTCGGGAATAAATCATGTCTCCCGGGCTTGAGTTGTTTGGTGTTGGGCTCAGTTTATTCTTTTGCCTACTGGGCTGTGTCGGGATTGGAAACCGGGGCCTTTACCTTGGCCGTTGCGGCGTCATTTTATCTTTATTCGCGAAAATCGTTATTGGCCGCCGCCGTAGTGGTTTTGGCCACGTTGCTCCGACCGGAAGGGGGGCTGGTGTTTGGTTTTATACTGCTGTATGAGATACTCGGCGCCAAAAAGGTTACCGGGTACGGGAAGACATTCTTGGCGGTATATCTGCTGGCCATACTTCCTTTTCTACTGTTTAAGATTCATTATTTTGGCGGATTACTGCCCAATCCGTTTTATGCCAAAACAAGTTTTGATATAAGCCAGTTAAGTAATGGGCTGGTATATTCCGGTCAATTTTTTTGGCATTATTTGGGAGCCGGTCTGTTTTTGATACCGCTGTTGCTGGTTATCAGAAAATGGACTTCCTCAATCAGGGCAGTCGTTCTGTTTCTGATTGTCTATATTTTATATATAATTATTATCGGCGGCGATGTCCTGAAAGTGCATCGTTTCTTTGTACCGATATTGCCATTGATGATTCTGGTTACCTTATTCGGTCTGGTCATTTTTCTTAAAAAGCGGTATCTGATCTGGCTTGGAGCGTTTTTCTTGTTGGGATGGCAACTCTATTTTCCCCGGCAACATGTCATCTCTTTTCACCATTCGGAAAAGATGCTTGTGAAAAATATGGACGAGATGATTATCAACCTTCTGGCTGTCGATCATTCCGATTTTTCACTGGCTGTCAGCACTGTCGGTATCGCCGGTTACAGACTGATCGGGCATCGTGTTATCGATCTATTGGGTTTGACCGATTCCACGATAGCGCGCCATCCGGAAGAACCGATTGATAAATTAAGCACCACCTGGAAGGAGACGAAATATAATTCAAAATATGTTCTGTCTCTCCAGCCGGACTACATCCTTTTTTCAACCGCCTTGAAACCATCGGCTCCTGCCGAACGGGCGTTGTTTTTATACCCGCAGTTTTTGAATTCGTACCGTACGATCGGATTTGTCTATGGCGGTGCTATAAACGATATCTATAAGAGATTTCATCCCGTTACCGGCGAGTTGAAACGGACCATTGACCCGGAGTTCGTGCAATCGTATAATTCGGGGCTGAATCAGATGAGGGCCGGAAGACTGCAGGCATCGTCAGCAAGTTTTCAAAAAGCCTGGTCGTTATGTCCGGAGCCGAAATATCCGTATGTTTTGTATCATCTGGCCCGGCTGGAAATGATGAAAAAGAATTATCGGGATTATTATCAGATGCTCAACGAGCTGGTAAAGAGGGACAGTCTGATATATTATGCATATAAGGATTTACTGCTTCTGGAGGCCAATCTATATAATAATCCGGATAAAGCCGCAGAATATAGGGAGCGGTTGCTGGCACTGGTTCCATGGTATGTTCCGGGACTTGATTCTTTTATTATCGAGAGTCGAAAAAGGATAAATAAATGAAATGACAGAGGCAAATCGACTGAATACAAAATTGAGCTTTGCTCTCCTGACGCTCGGTATATTTATTCATATTGCGCTGGCGGTATATTTTGATTTCACGCAGGATGATGCCTTCATAACTTTTCGATACGCCGCCAACTTTCTCAACGGTGACGGGCTGGTTTATAATATCGGCGAGCAGGTTGAGGGATATACCAATTTTCTCTGGCTGATATTTATGATTCTCGGAAAATCGGCCGGAGTTGATTATGTTGTTTTTTCACGAATAGCCGGAATTGCCTGCGGTATCGGGACAATCCTGTTCACCTGGTTAATCGGCCGGATAATTTTTGGTCGACGCAGCTGGCTGGCCGGATTATGTTCATTTATTTTGGGAACAATCTTGTCATTTGGATACTGGTCGGCGGCCGGCCTGGAAACAGCCGGATTTTCCATGATGGTAACCGGGGCTGTCTATTTTTACCTGAAACGTTCTTATTTGACTCCGGTTTTTCTGATTCCGGCGACTTTGTTACGCCCGGAGGGCGGCCTGGTGATGGGGATAATAATCTTTCATAACGTTATATCGACAAAATCACTTTCAAGGTATGCTTTGGTCATATCGTCTATTTATACAATTTTGCTTTTGCCCTTTGCGATATTCAAATGGACATATTTTCATGCACTCTTGCCTAATCCGTTTTACGCCAAAACCGGTTTTGACCTGACGCAGTTATATAACGGTCTGGAGTATACCGGTTCTTTTATCTGGCATTATCTGGCCGGGGGTCTATTTATTGCGCCGTTTCTTCTGGCCTTCAGAAAATGGCCGCTATCGATCAGAACGATAGCCCTCTTTTTGCTTGTTTATACCCTCTATATCGTTTTGGTCGGAGGCGATGTATTAAAAGTCCACCGCTTTTTTGTCCCGCTTTTCCCGTCACTTATTATTATTACGATATATGGCTTTAACAAGCTGACGGGGAACAGAATTCTATTTTTGGGCGGGCTTGTTTTGCTGTTGGGTTGGCAGTTATATATACCTTTTGATCATGTCAAAACATATCATCTGGCCGAAAAGGCGCTTAATAATAAAATGAACAAAACGATTGACAGATTGTTGATTGCCGACAATTCCGATTTTTCGATGGGGGTCAGTACCATCGGACTTGTCGGTTATCGTCTGATGGGTCATACGGTTATCGACCTATTGGGTCTGACCGATTCCACTATCGCCCGGCATCCCGAAGAACCTGTTCCTGAATTGAAAACGACCTGGAAGGAGGAAAGCTATAATTCCCGGTATGTCCTGTCTCGCCAGCCTGATTATATTCTATTTTCCACCGAATTTAAACCATCGGCGCCGGCCGAGCAGGCGCTTTTTCTTTACAGCCAGTTCCTTAATTCATACCGAACTATCGGTTTCTATTTTGACGGCACTCTGCACACATTATTTAAACGATACTACCCGATTGAAGGAGAGATTACAAGGAATGTGGATCCGGCCTTCGTGCAAACCTACTACCGGGCCATCGAAATATGGGGCGATAAACGATTCGACGAATCGATAATAGAATTTTACAAAGCCATTAGTATCTGTCCCGATTTGAAATTTCCATATCCCCGGTATTTTATCGCCGACGCCAATCGTGAATTGTATAATCTGGAAACCGCCTATAATATGCTTAAAAAGCTGGTCAGCACCGATACCCTGGTTTTTGAGGCATATAAAGATCTATATATTTTCGAATATGCCATAAATAATAACCTGGAGATGGCGAAATACTACCGCAATAAGATTGCGCAACTTGCACCCTGGTATGTTCCCCGTCTTGAAAGTTTGGCAAGATCAGTAAGGCAGACTCTCATATATGATCCAAAGGCGGGTGCGGGGGAGTAATAACATTATTGGCGGCAATAAGATAGTTGCCGTAAAAGATTAATTGCGAAATTCGGTTTTCAAATAAGTTGACAATATTATTTTCCGATATATATTCTATATGGTGTCAAAAGCGGGAATAGCTCAGTTGGTAGAGCACCACCTTGCCAAGGTGGCTGTCGCGGGTTCGAGTCCCGTTTCCCGCTTTTTATTTTGGGCGGCTTAGCCAAGTGGTAAGGCAGAGGTCTGCAAAACCTCCATTCTCCGGTTCGAATCCGGAAGCCGCCTTTTTTATTGCCACGGCTTGATTTTTTCCCAAATAATAATATTTTCATAAGCTAATTAACACTTATTATCCGGACAAGAGATGCACCGGCAGGAATTAAGACTGTTTTCGATTATTGTTATCGCGATTTCAATCTTTAATATCTTTGTATTCAATGTTTTCCCGGAAGAGATTGAATCGCCTGTCTGTCCCATAGTTTATGCCGACGGAAACGGCGGTTTTGAGCTGTACTGGTTTTATCCCGGCAAAAATGTAATAAACCCGGGGAATAACAGTATTATTCCGCAACGAGGGGTAATGTCATCGATGATTGACCGGCAGTACTGCATATTTACCGGTATCAAGCTGACGCCGCCCATTTACATTGAGAAGACCAATACATATATAATGAACAGCGATCTGTTTCCTGATTTGCCGGGGGATCAGTTTACGCCGATACGGCTGGCCGTCAAGGAAAAGGTCTCGGATAATTATTATGAAGATCTCTGGTTTGAGTATGTCAGCCTGCCGGCGGATGCCGATTTTCCGGGTGAAGTTGTTGAAGGCGTTACCAATCTTGGTATCGATGATTTATTCGTGATTTACCTGGCTCTCGAATGGTTACCCGGAACGCCGACCTCGCCGCTGATCGGTGTCAACAGTCAGCCGCCATATCTTTATCAGACTATCAGCCCGATGGATGACTCCAGCTTTCAAACCGTTTATACTACCGCCTGTGCCATGGTGGGAGCCGGGGTTTTATCCTGGCGTCCAATTGAAGTCGAGGCCAAACCGGAACAAAGAGAAAACGGGGAAGCTTTTCAGGTATTATTCTCAGAAGACAGCACCGGCATATTTTCGGACGGTGAGATAATTACATCGGTCGTTTCCGACTCATTGACGGCAAAATTTAATCTGAGGCAAAGCGGATATATTGCGGTAAAAGCTGTAAATGCCGAAGGCGAATCATATTCCGATATTTTATTTCTTGACAAGGGCAAACTTCCGCCGATAACAATCCGGCCCGGCAATCTGTTTCCCGGTAATATGAATATGCCGGACAGCAGTAAAATCATACTGGAAAATACAGGAATGAATAGCCTTGAATTAACTCTAAATTATGACACATCGTTGTTTGTCCTTTCCGGCAGTTCGCTTCTTCTTGAAACCGGAGCCAGTGCGGAAATAATCGTTGAAATCAAAGACGATATTGATATTTCAGGTCCAATCAGCAGTCCGATAATTATCAGGGCGGCCGGGGATTATTACCCGCAGATTATTCATGTTTCACTGTCGGAAAAAATCTCAACCCTGGCTGACAATAATATCGATATAATACCTGAAAAGTTCAATATCAGTCGGCCGTATCCGAATCCGTTTAATACCACGGTCAGATTCGATTTAACCCGGGTGCGACATTATCCGGTCAAGATGGATATTTATAATCTTCTCGGCCAAAGGATCTTTTCTCAGGCTTTGGAGCCGGATTTTGGGCCGTCTGTCAGATGGAACGGAACCGATAAAACCGGCCGAGCGGTCGGCTCCGGCATATATTTTATGAGGTTTTCTGCGGGCGAAACGACAATAATC
>Ga0136651_10001579_pt1 | contig 12545 bp, 6 predicted proteins | sample Mar14236cmmetaG_FD_94867 | JGI IMG/M metagenome (GOLD analysis project Ga0136651, IMG submission 94867) | Marine hydrothermal vent microbial communities from Guaymas Basin, Gulf of California to study Microbial Dark Matter (Phase II) - Marker... ...
ATATTTTCACCTTATTTTCTCCGGATGTTTCGATTCTTCCATTGAACCTGTCACCATTTGATGTACTAATCAAATAAGAAGTAGTGGTGTATATTTTGGCAATACCATCCCACTCAATCTTAAAATCCGAGTCACTGTAGTCCGTTTCAAATATCGCTACGGCACGGTCCATTGTTTTAAGTTCGCCGATGATAACATCACCATTAACTAAAATTAAAGAATCGCTTTGCGAAAATGCAAAGTAGCCTGTCAATACTATAAAAACAAGGAGTAAAGTTCTTTTCATTTGGAAATTGTAATAAAGGAATTGTTCTCAATGATTTGCGATGCAAAGGTAAATCATTTTTAAATTTGAAGACACCTAATGACAAGCGGCTATTCTTTTACTGCTTTCTATTTAAATGGCGTTTTTTATACACCATGGTTCATACAAAGAAGTGTCCTTTTCTTCTTCTGTATGCGATTCAATATCTTATGACCAATTAATGTTATTTATTCACTTGTATTATTTTCCCTCCGGAATAATTTCATAATTGTTATATGTTTGAAGCATGCCTTTCATTCGTTAAATTATTTCTTATGACAACCAAAACAAAAAAAGATTCATCCCTGATAGATGCCTTGCTACCTGTGTTATTTCTAATGGCTAAAAAAACAACTGGATAAAAGTGAAAAGAAATCGGAAGAATAATAAACAGGCAATGGGTTAAACAATATCCTCTTGTTTCATAATTATTTGCCTTATGGATCATCGCCTGAAATAACTTCATTTATATAAAAACCTGATTTATTATCTTTACCAAAACATTTAGGATCTTGAGGCCGGGATAATTTTACTGCTCAGGCTTATAACCATTTTAACACACAAGGCTGTATGTAGTCAGCCAAGCAGTGTCATTAAATAGTGACAGTCATGAAAAAAATCATATTGCTTTTTTTCCTGTTTCTTTTTATTTCTAATGCATGGCACACCCAGGAATTCTCCTCCGGTAGTTCATCTGCTGATACTTTATCGGAACATAGGAAACCCGCGCCTGTACGGGTTGTTGATATAAATTTTGAACTGGAACGTGCGCGTAAAAAACTAGTCAAAATAGTGTACGAACTGGAGCCTGACGAGCAAATCAGCAACTTAGACTCGCTTATTGTCGAACAGCAGACGTTTCTAATGAACGAATTAGACGAGTTAAAACAATTTAACCCAAACAATCTATCGAAGTACTTTCTGGAAAACACCTACCGTGCATGGAACGGATATGAAAGTGATCTGGTAAAGTGGAAAACGTTTATTAACAACCGTATAGCCCATATCCAAAATCATATTAACGAAATGGAATTCAACAAACGAGTTTGGGAACTTACTATGGAAGAGGCAGCATCTGCAGACACCCCTGCAGAACTACAAGCACATATTACCGAGCTTATCCGGGAAATAAAAGATGTAAAAATGAATTTTTTAAGCTTCAGGCAAAAATTGATTCTCATGGAAGATGATATTACTGAGCTTATTTCTATTACCGATGATGTTCAGGAGGAGGTTTCCCAATTACAACAGCATTTGCGCGATAATCTTTTTAAGGCAGATAAACCCGTTTTATGGAAAGTAAAATTCAATTCTTCCGAGATTATTCCTGTTACCCCCAGAATACGTAAAGCATGGCATGAAAACGCCAAAACTGTCACAAACTTTTCGAAAGAGGTTCGTTACTATTATCTTTTACTTGCGCTTGTATTGGTTATTCTGCTCTACTTTTTTATTATTAACAGGTTCAGAAAGCTGGATCTCACAGATTCCGATCCTCATTTTGTGGTTGTGAAAAGAATCTTTTTCGATCATCCATATTCTTCGTTAACCTTTTTCATCATTGTGCTTTTCATCATATTGTTCGTAAATATGCCCCTGATTTTGATTGGAATTCTGGGAACCGTTTTGCTTTTCTGTTCTTTGTTTTTCCTGCCTCACGTTGTCGGACTACAAGCGAAAAGAATTATCAATATAGCCCTGGTACTTTATATTTTAAATCTTTTTGAGATTTTATTCTGGTATTTCGGGAATTACGCCAGAATATACGTTACGGCAGAATCAATTGTGGCATTATTTTTAATTTACAAATATGGTATCGCAGGGTTCAAAAAGTGGAAAAAGGATGTGCATTCTTTTGTTAAATTATTCAGAGTATTATCCACAGTATTATTCCTTTTATTTTCTATTGCTTTTTTATCCAGCCTTTTCGGTTTTATGAACCTGGCGGTATTAACCCTCAAAATCGGGGTTAAAACAGTAGCTATTGTTGTCATTATATTTTCAGCTTACATCATTTTACGCACCATCATTCTTGCCGTAGTTGAAATTGGGCGGAGCAACGACTACAGGCTGATGACTAACCGATGGGATAAACTTGAAAAAAGGTCCATTCAACTTTTAAAAATACTGGCGGTATTTTTCCTGATTAAGTTCATGTTTCAAACCATGGAGATTTACAGGCCTGTTATGAATTGGCTGAGAAGTTTCCTGGAACATGAATGGGAAATAGGCACCCTCCAGATTTCCATTGGGGGTGTTTTGAGCCTGATCCTGATTTTGGCTATCACTTTTGGCATCAGCAGCTTTATTAAAATAATAATTGAGGACGAAATACTGGTACACACAAAATTACCGAAAGGAGTGCCTGCTGCCATATCCGTAACCATTCGTTATTTTATTATTACCCTTGGTGTTCTGATGGCACTGGGGGCTGCTGGAATTGACCTGGGTAAATTTGGTTTACTGGCCGGAGCACTTGGTGTTGGTATTGGATTTGGTTTGCAAAATATCGTTAACAATTTTATTTCGGGGCTTATTCTTGTTTATGAACGTCCTGTTAATGTTGGAGATACAATTGAAGTTGAAAACCTGATGGGTACAGTTAACCGGATAGGTATCCGGTCGAGCAACGTACGTACTTATGACGGAGCTGAGGTGGTTGTTCCTAACGGTAATCTGATCTCAAACCAACTGATCAACTGGACGCTTTCGGATAATAAACGCAGGGTAGAACTTAAAGTGGGTACGGCTTATGGTACGGATCCAAATGTTGTTCTTGAATTGTTAAAGAAAGTAGCGATGAATCATGAAGATGTTTTAAAAACACCGGAACCAAGAGCCTTATTTGAAGAGTTCGGAGACAGTTCACTTAACTTCCGCCTGCTGTTTTGGGTACCCTTTGAGATGGGGATCGGCGCAAAAAGCGATATTGCTATAGGTGTGTACAATATTTTTGAGGAAAATAATATTGAAATACCCTTTCCGCAGGTGGACCTGCATGTAAAAAAAGAGGATGAGAATCAAGTCAAAGGTTCCGATGCGACATCAGATAAAACACCATCAGACCCCATTGAGGCATCTGAATCAGAAACCGGACCGGATAAATAATGCAGCACCTTATCATGTGTTACTTAATTTTAAAATAAAACTAAATCATGTTAAAAAGAATGCAACCAAAAGCCAGACACAACATTATCCTGCTTGTATTGAACTTTATTTACATCTTTGTTCTTGGTCTCTTTGCTGATACCAACAACATCAATTTTGTTTACTATACATGTATATCTCTAATCTATTTTGCATCGGTCCTTGTTATTAAAGACGAAAGCAGATATTATTTCTACTTTCCGGCCGTTATGATCATCCTTACCTGGATAACTGAATTTTTGAATTTTCCATTGCTATCAGATATAACGGGCATTATTTCAACCATATTTTTCTTCGGCATCATTGTGTTGTTGATTATACGTGTGGCCAAAAGCAAACGTGTCACAATTGTGGAGTTTCTTGAATCGATCAACATTTATATGTTACTCGGGATTGCGGCTTCCATACTTTTCGGTTTTTTGTACCGAATTAAGCCTGAAGCGTTCAGTGCTTCCACCGGTAATTTTTCGAGCCAGGCTGACTTCATTTACTTCTCTTTTGTCACTATAACAACTCTGGGATACGGAGACATTCTGCCTGTAAGTCATTTGGCGAGGTCTCTCGCTATCATGTTCAGTGTAACGGGACAGTTGTACCTCACAATGATTATTGCCATGCTCGTGGGTAAATATTTAAGTGTCAACCAGGTAAATACGAATCCTAAAGATTAGGGAAGCGGTGTTTAACTTCCCTTCAAATACAGAATCATTAAACTTTTATCGTGGTTTGAATGACACTTTTATAAAGGAAGCAGCTAACATCTTTTTTAATACTTTGTTGTATTTGCTTTTTTTGCATCTTTGTTATCTATTAATTTCCTGAAAATAACACCATTTTTTATCATGAAAAATCACACACTACATTTTATTATGCTCAGCTCAGTAATACTGTTTAGCTTTGTATTTGTATCCTGTTCAGAAAAAGAACAAAAAACCACAACTCCGCAGGAAATATCAGTTGTGGAAGTGGTTCAAAAAGATGTTCCTATCTATAAAGAGTTTGTTGGCCAGGTTTACGGTTACTCCGATATCCCTATCAGGGCAAGGGTAATAGGTTTCTTGACCGGCATTTATTTTAATGAAGGCTTAAAGGTTGAAAAGGGTCAGCTACTGTACACCATAGATCCACAGGAATATCAATCCAAAGTTGCAACACAGGAAAGCCACCTTGCAGAAGCCAGAACAGCTCTCGCAAAAGCTGAAAGCGATCTCAACCGGATCAAACCTTTAGCAGAGATTAATGCAGTAAGTCAAAGCGACCTGGATGCAGCCCAGGCTGAGTATGACGCAGCCTTATCCTATGTCAACGCAATGGAATCGAACCTGAGATTTGCGAAAATTAATCTCGGGTACTGCCGAATAAAGTCTCCTATCAACGGAATGATCGGAAAAACGAAAGCACGTGTTGGCGAGTTTGTCGGGCAGGAACCAAATCCGGTTATCTTAAATACAGTTTCTACAATTGATACGGTACGTGTCGAATTTTTCCTCCCTGAAGCTGACTATATCAGGCTGGCCAGGCAATACAAAAAAATAACTGATGTTGAAAACAAACCCGTTCATGATGAGGAGAATAACCTGAGTTTAATTCTTGCCGACGGATCAACATTTAAGTATAGCGGGTACGTTAACTTCATTAACCGCGAAGTTGACCCGCAAACAGGTTCACTGCTGGTAGAGTCAGCATTTCCTAACACCGACCGCTTATTAAAACCGGGACAATATGCAAAAGTGGTTGTGAAAATGAGAGAAGCAAAAGGGGCCTTGCTTATTCCACAACGATGTGTAATGGAATTGCAGGGACAACACTCTGTTTATGTTGTAACTGAGGACAGTATTGTTGAAAACAGGCAAATCACCACAAGTGAACGGATTGGCGACCTTTGGATGGTTAGTGACGGGCTTGAACCGGGAGATAAAATTGTTATCGACGCTTTGCAAAAGGTGAATTCAGGGTTAAAAGTGAATCCGCAGTTAATAGAATTTGAAAGTAAATCCACCATTTAACAATAAAGATTATGGCTGAAAACAAAGGAAACTTTTTCGTCCACCGGCCTATTGTGGCAATGGTCATAGCCATTGTTATTGTAATAGTAGGTGTGGTTTCGCTTATTAGCCTGCCTATTGAGCAATACCCAAACCTCACACCCCCTATCGTTCAGGTAAGGGCTACGTACACTGGTGCCAATGCGATAAACGTGGAAGAGTCGGTAGCTACTCCGCTGGAGCAAAAAATCAACGGAGTGGACAACATGATCTACATGAAATCCACCAACGCCAACGATGGGACAATGAACATTGAAGTGTCTTTCGAGGTAGGCACTGATCCCGACATGAATACGGTATTAACACAGAACAGAGTGTCGGCAGCTTCTGCAAAACTGCCTGCTTCAGTTACGAAATTCGGTGTTACCACGGAGAAGTCTTTACCCAACATATTAATGCTGGTAACCCTTACATCCGATGGTCGCTTCGGTCAGGATTTTCTCGGGAATTATGCACTGATCAATATTAAAGACCAGCTTTCAAGGATCAGGGGAATTGGCCGCGTTGATGTACTTGGAGCCTCTGATTATTCCATGCGTATCTGGGTGAAACCCGACCGCCTGGCGCAAATGGGGCTTACCGTTCCTGAGATAATAAATGCCATCAACCAACAAAATGTGATTGTACCGGGAGGAAAGTTTGGTGCCGAACCGGCTCCTCCGGGAACCGAGTTTACATATACAGTTCGACTTCCCGACCGCTTTAATTCGCCCGAGGCATTCGGGGAGATTGTTGTCAGGACACAAGATGACGGTTCCCAGATAAAATTAAGGGATGTGGCCACCATTAACCTGGGTGTTGAAACTTACAATATGATACCGAGGCTTAATGGACAGACTGCCGCTATTATTGCGCTCTACCAGGCACCGGGATCTAATGCCGTTGAACTGGCCCAAAAGATCAAAGATGAGATGGATATTCTTGCAAAAGATTTTCCTGAAAGTATTAATTACGACGTATCCATGGATACAACAACGGCGATTGACGCGGGTATAAAGGATATAGTCGTCACACTTATCATTGCACTTATCCTGGTTATCCTTGTGGTTTTTATTTTTATCCAGGATTGGAGAGCTACGCTTATTCCCACACTGGCTATTCCCGTATCGCTTATTGGCGCGTTTATTTTCTTTCCTTCACTGGGCTTTACTATCAATGTGTTATCCCTGCTTGGTCTTGTACTGGCAATTGGTATTGTAGTGGATGATGCTATTGTTGTTGTGGAAGCAGTACAGGTAAACATAGCCAAAGGAATGAATGCCAAAGAGGCCACTCTTGAGGCCATGGCAAAAGTAACAGCACCTGTTATTGCAACCACTCTTGTTCTTATAGCCGTGTTTATCCCGGTAGCAGGGATGGCGGGTATTACGGGGATACTTTATCAACAATTTGCTATTACCATAGTAGTATCGGTGATAGTTTCATCTATCAACGCACTTACACTCAGTCCTGCACTGTGCTCGTTGTTACTCAAAGAACCAAAACCGTATAAAGGACCACTTGGCTGGTTTTTCAAAAAGTTTAACGGTGGGATGGATAAAAGTACCGAATCCTACATGAGCTTTACAAATGTAGTTGCACGCAAACTAAAAAGAAGCGTGGTGTTTATTGTCATCATGACTGTTTTTGCCGGAATATTTGGCTCACTTGTGCCGGGAGGGTTTATACCTGAGGAGGATATGGGCTATTTCTTTGTCAACGTACAATTACCTGATGCCGCTTCCATTCAGCGTTCAGATGCCATTACCAAGAAAGTTGAAGATATTCTGATGGATTTTGACGAAGTGGAATATGTTACCACTGCCACAGGTTACAGCATCCTGTCAGGAGCAATGACATCAAACACCGGCTTTTTATTTATTTCTTTAAAAAACTGGTCCGACAGAAAATATACAGCTGAAGAACTTATAGCACAAGTAAATAAAAAATTAGCTGCCAACATAAAGGGAGCGCAGGTATTTGCCTTTGGCCCTCCGGCTATTCCGGGGCTCGGAAATGGCTCCGGTTTCAGCATCATGTTGCAGGATAAAGCCGGAAACACACCTGAATACCTTGCATCAAATGCCATGAAGTTTATCAAAGCGGCTAACGAACGACCCGAGATAGGAAATGCTTTTACCACATTTCAGGCCAATGTTCCGCAGCGATATATGGATATTGACAGGGAAAAGGCACTGAAGCTGGGTGTTCCGCTCAACGACCTGTACACCACGGTTGGCGCCTTTATGGGCGGTGCTTATGTAAATGATTTCACACGATTTGGCAGATTGTACAAAACATACATACAAGCCGAACCGCAATACAGGGTGAATGCAGACCAGATCAATAACTTTTTTATAAAGAACAGTGCAGGTAAAATGGTTCCTTTAGCCACACTAACAACCATATTACCAATCTCCGGACCTGATTATACAACTCGCTTCAATCTGTACCGCTCAGTTGAAGTTACCGGAGGACCGGCAGAAGGATACACTTCTGACGAAGCCAGAAATGCGCTTAAGGAAGTGGCGGCAGAAGTGCTTCCAACAGATATGGGTTATACGTGGAACGCTATGTCTTTCCAGGAAGAAAAGGCTTCAGGATCGCTCATGATCATCCTTTCTTTCTCTCTGCTTTTTGTTTTTCTGATCTTGTCGGCACAATATGAAAGCTGGTCGTTACCCTTTGCCATTTTGATGGGGACACCTTTTGCCATCTTTGGTGCCTTATTCGCACTTTGGGCAGGTCGGTTGATCAGTCCTACTTTTGAGAACAACATTTTCGCACAGGTTTCCTTTGTCATGCTCATTGGAATGGCAGCAAAAAACGCCATTCTGATTGTTGAATTTGCCAATGATGAATTTAAAAAGGGGCTGAGCTTGTTTGATGCCGCCATTACTGCTGCCAAATCAAGGTTCCGGCCTATTCTCATGACTGCTTTCTCGTTTATTCTGGGAGTCTTTCCGTTGGTTATCGCCAGCGGTTCAGGTGCTGAAGCACGTAAAGTTATGGGTATGGCCTTGTTGGGAGGAATGACAGTGGCAACGCTCCTTGGAGTCTTCCTCTACCCTATGCTGTTTGTTTTCATTGGAAAACTGGCAGGCTACGAAAAGAAAAGAGAAAGGCTGGCTGCCATAGAAGTCAAAAAAGAAAATAATGAGGATGTTAATAATAAAAATGATTAGACCATGAAAAAGATAATAACCATATTCATTCTTGGAATAATCGTATCCTTTTCAGGATGTAAGCTGGGGCCTGATTTTGTACAACCCGAATACCAGGGGCCTGATACTTTCAGGTTTGATTCGACAACAACAGATACAATCGTCAACCTCAGATGGTGGGAATTATTCAAAGATCCCGTACTTGACACATTAATTGTAAAGGCGCTGGAAAACAATAAGGATGTTTTAGTGGCAGCTGCACGTATTGAAGCTGCACGTGCCAACGTAGGTTATACAAAAGCCGATCAGTGGCCTACTTTCGGTTTTTCGGCAAATGCAGCCGGAGGGAATTTTGGAGGAGGCCAGTTGTTTGACAACAATACAAGTAACTTTTCTGCCTATCCCGAAATGTACTGGGAAATTGGCTTCTGGGGAAAATACAGAAGGCTGAATGAATCTGCCAGAGCCGATTTGCTGGCTTCAGAATATGGCCTGCGTACCATCCAGATGAGCCTGATATCTTCTGTTGCTGCAACTTATTTCACTTTGCTCGACAACCAGGCTAAACTTGATATTTCGAGGAGAACACTTGATTCAAGAGACAGCGGCCTTACGATCATCCAATATAGGTACAACTATGGTATTATACCTGAAATTGATCTTAACCAGGCCCAGATCCAAAAAGCTATCTCACAGGCTGCTGTGCCGGTTTACGAAAGGGCTATTGCTTATACCGAAAGCTCATTGAGCATTCTTCTTGGAAGGTATCCCGAAGAAATTATTTCCGGTATGCCACTGATTGAACAGGAAGAGCCTCCCATTATTCCTGAAGGACTGACATCTGATTTATTACTTCGCCGTCCTGATGTTCAGGAAGCACAAGCCCGGTATGAAGCCCAAAATGCCCTGATCGGTGCTGCCCAGGCCATGCGCTGGCCCTCACTGAATATTACCGGATTACTTGGCTATGCCAGCAATGACCTATTGGCATTAAATACCGGTGGGTTGGCATGGGCTGTTGCAGGATCGCTGACAGGTCCTTTATTCCAGTTTGGCAAAAACAAACGTCGGGTGGAAATAGAAAGAGCCAATACGGAAGCTGCTTTGAGAAATTATGAGAATGTGGCTATCCGTGCTTTTAAGGAAGTGGAAGATGCGCTTATTGCCATACAAACATTAAAAAAGGAACTTACTGCGCAAAAGCTACGCAACAATGCCGCAATAAACGCAGAGTTTTTGTCTAAAGAACGCTATGATAAAGGGCAAACCAGCTACCTCGAAGTACTGGAATCCCAAAGGCAGTCATTTGATGCTCAGTTGCAGTATTCACAGACAAGAAGAGATTTGCTAAATGCTCATGTGTCCTTGTATAAGGCCCTTGGCGGAGGATGGTTGTCGCCGGAAGAAGAGCAGGCTTACATTCAGGCTCAACAGGCAGCAGATTCAACTAACAGGCAAAAGTAGAAGCGTCTTATTCCTTCTTCAATTCTTCAAAACCGATGACAATGTCCGTGGGACCTGATGCATACGGTGCCACTTCATAAGGATTGTAATGGAGCAAATAGCCGTTGCTATCCACCCCTATATTTGCCGGAAGTCTGAATTTATTGTCCGGAAACCAGTACCCAGCCTTTTCCAGGTTTTCTTCAGGTGTCAGGTTTCTTTTTTTGCGAAACTTCTGCTCTGCCAGAGAGAGAAAAAGCTCTTTGTTTTCAATCCGGTCAAATAAATGAACAAAAGAACCTGTTGTTGTATCGAATGTTATGTATGATACATTTAGCGAACCGTGTGCGCCGCCCATATATGATTCTGAAACCATCTTTACACACACAAGATCTTCTTTTTCATATATTAGATGACTGATCATTCGCACGTTCCACACCTGAGGCGATTCAGGAAACTCTTTTTTAAATTCCCTGTAGTCTTGTAGCATGTTTTGTGCTGCCTTTTCCAGATCAACCAGTGAATCCGACTCGGCATCTCCAAACCCAAGAATATCTGCCATTCGATGGTTAAGAAAGCTGTTTGCCTGTTTCATCTTTTCACCCTCAAATACCGGATATTCAAGTAAAACATGGGTGCAGTCCTCCAGCGTATCTACTGAACAGCCTTCTTCCACAACAAATATTCGTTCAAAGGAATATCCTGTCTGTTCCGTATTTATTCTTTTTGTTTCCTTTTTTGTGATGCCTTCGCAAGACACCAGGTAAAATACCAGTACCATGGCCAGTGGTAACAATGTTAATTTCTTCATTATATTCACTTAATAATTCTTTTCAAAGTTAGTTTTTTTTGTGTTAATTTTGGCCTTTCACGAAACAGAAGAAACTATGAATATCATTGAAAAAATTATAGCGAACCATTCGGATAAAGATTTTGTTAAACCCGGCGATATTGTCGATATCATGATAGATGCCCGTGTTGCCAGGGATTTTGGCGGACCCAATGTGGTTAAAAACCTGGAGGATAACAACCTTACTATTGATGATGTAAGCAAAACGTTTTTTACATTCGACACAAACCCTACGGGAAGCGATCAGAAATATGCTGTTAATCAGCAAACAATCAGGGTTTTTGCCCGGAAGCATGGCGTTAAAGTATACGACATCAACAATGGTATTGGCACGCATACGCTTATTCAGAATGGTTTGTCGTGGCCCGGTTCTACTGCTGTTACCACCGACTCGCATGCTAACATTCTCGGTGCCATCGGAGCGTTTGGACAAGGCATGGGAGATAAAGATATTGCCGTAGCTTTTCACCGTGGGAAAGTATGGTTTAAGGTACCGCCATCAGTGAAGATCACTTTAACCGGCGAATTACCGGAGCATGTAACTGCCAAAGACATTGTGCTGAACCTTCTGCACCAGTTTGGGGCGAACAGTCTGTTAGGATATTCGGTGGAGTTTTATGGAGAGCCTGTTGATAAACTCACGCTCGACCAGCGGATCACCATCGCGTCAATGGGTACCGAAATGGGGGTCATCATTCTGCTTTTCCCGCCCAATGATACCATTATGGAATATTGTGAAGAAAAGACCGGAAGAAAACTGGATAAAATTGATGCTGACAACGATGCTGTTTACGAGAAAGAGTATACAATTGACGTAAGCAACTTTGTCCCGATGGTCAGCCGGCCGGGAAAACCCCACGACACGGTGGATATTGTGCAGGAAAAGAAAGTGAAAATCGATTCCGGTTTTATCGGTAGTTGTACCAATGGGCGGATTGAAGACATGCGGGCTGCAGCTGATATTCTCAAAGACCGTAAAGTAGCACCGGGTGTGGTGTTGAAAATTGTTCCTTCTACTGACGAAATCTGGCAGCAGTGCCTTGATGAAGGCATCATTAAAACATTTAAAGAAGCAGGGGCTTTGGTTTCTAACGCTGGCTGTGCCGGTTGTGCTGCCGGACAGGTAGGACAGAACGGTCCGGGAGAGATCACTATCAGCACAGGTAACCGAAACTTCCCCGGAAAACAGGGAAAAGGAGAAGTCTATCTTGCTTCCCCTGCGTCGGTTGCTGCATCGGCGGTTGCGGGTTACATCACAAGTGAAGACGACATTCCTGACGAACCGGCTACTTTTGATTTTGAACTACGCAGTGAAGAACTGCAAAAAACGGCGACACAAAGCCACAAGGAACATGAGCACAGACCTATGGTAGTGAAAGGACGTGTCTGGGTTATCAGCCAGGATGACATTGACACGGATATGATTTACCACAACCGCTACCTGCAAATTACCGATCCGGAACAGATGGGACAATATATTTTCGATAACCTTGAAGGCTACGAAGATTTTGCTAAAAAATGCCAGTCGGGTGATATTGTGATCACCGGCAAGAACTTTGGTGCCGGAAGCTCGCGGCAGCAGGCAGTGGACGGCTTCAAAACATTAGGAGTAC
>Ga0136651_10001584_pt1 | contig 12540 bp, 7 predicted proteins | sample Mar14236cmmetaG_FD_94867 | JGI IMG/M metagenome (GOLD analysis project Ga0136651, IMG submission 94867) | Marine hydrothermal vent microbial communities from Guaymas Basin, Gulf of California to study Microbial Dark Matter (Phase II) - Marker... ...
ACGAATAATAATTATTTTAGAATAAAATGCCAAAAATTTTATATTTCGTGTGTGGAATATAGCCCATTCATGAGGGACAAATGAACCAGTTAAAAGAGCTTTTTAAACTACTTTCAAATCTTATCTGGGGAACGCCTGAATTTTTCCCGTTTATGGTTATGCTGCTACTTATAACAGGATTCATCGTTACAATTCGCACTAGATTAATTCAGTTTTCCCAATTCATTCACGCCTGGAAAGTAATGTTCGGGTTGTACGATGACCCCAATGATCCAGGGGATATTACACATTTTCAGGCGATATCTGCAGCATTATCGGCTACAGTGGGAATAGGTAACATAGCAGGTGTCGCTACTGCAATACATTACGGAGGCCCAGGGGCTCTTTTCTGGATGTGGGTAACTGCTCTGCTAGGAATGTCTCTCAAATTCGCAGAGGCAACCCTAGCAATGAAATACCGTAAAATAAATCCCGATGGTTCTGCTTCTGGTGGTCCTATGTACTATATTGAGAAAGGTCTTGGAAAAAACTTCAAATGGATGGCAATGCTCTTCGCCCTAATGTGTATTATTTCTTCCTTTGGTACTGGCAACACTATTCAGGCTTTCACAGTGGCTGATCAATTCAGAGCAGACCTTGGTATTCCAACTTGGATAACAGGACTTATCACCGCCTCTACAGTTGGACTCGTAATCATAGGTGGTATCAAAAGGATTGGGAAAGTAGCAAGCCTTCTAATGCCTGGGATGTGTTCTCTTTACATACTGGCAGGCATAACCGTTCTTCTATTAAACTACAAGTCCCTACCTTATTGTTTTTTTCAAATATTTTCCTCTGCTTTTTCATCCAAAGCTGAGATTGGAGGTTTTGCCGGCAGTACATTCGTATTTATGTTGATGTGGGGAGTCAAAAGAGGCTTGTTTTCAAACGAAGCCGGTCAGGGAAGCGCCCCGATCGCTCATGCTGCTGCTCGAACAACGGAGCCCATTCGGGAAGGAATAGTGGCAATGCTAGGACCTTTTATAGATACCATACTGGTTTGCTCAGTGACAGGGCTGGTAATAATTTCCACTGGAGTGTGGTATCAGAAAAAAGCTGAAGTAGTATTGGCAAATGCTCAGGCTGACATAAAAATTGTATCACACGACACAAAAATAATCTCAAATGGTGTCATCGATGGAAAGATCTTAGCAGATACAACTATAAGTGTTTCCAAAGGTATTCCCGTTGGAGGGATCAAATTTATCAGAAATCACAGCTTTGTTGAAAATGTCAGAATCATAGTGAATAAAAAGCCCTATACGGGAAAAATCTACATCTCCTCTGCTGGAATAATGCATCCAATCGAAACCAAGGGAACTGTTTACCTTTCTGGATTAATGATGCAAAACGGATCTCCTCTGACGAGCTGGGCATTTAGAAAAGGACTCAGCAAATTTGGTGATTGGGGTGGATATCTGGTTACAATAGCAGTATTTCTCTTTGCCGTATCAACTGCCATCAGCTGGTCATATTACGGTGACAGAGCAACAGAATATCTTTTTGGGGGCAAAGCCATTCCCTATTATAAATGGACTTACGTGATTCTTCATTTCATCGGTGCCACTGTTTCTCTTGAGGTAGTATGGTACTTTGGGGATGTCGCAATGGGACTGATGGCTATTCCTAACTTAATTACACTTATTATTCTTTCCGGAAGAGTAAATAGACTGGCGAGAGAATATACCTCCAAAACCCACCTTACATACAAAGAAAAGCTGGAACTACAATCGAGGGGTTAAAAATGAACGATTTTTCAAATGACTTAAAATACATTCTGCAAGTCGCAATTAATTCATCAAAGGCAGCAGGCGATTTTGTTCTAAAAAACATGCAAAAGGCTACAAAGATTGATTTCAAGGGCAGGGTCAATATGGTCACGGAAGTTGATAAAGGATCTCAGGAAATTATAGTCTCGAAAATCTTAAAGGAATTTCCTGGGGCTGGGATCCTGGCTGAAGAGTCTGGAGAAAGTAATGTAAAAAGTGATTTTAAATGGATTATAGACCCCCTTGATGGGACAACAAATTTCGTCCACGGTTTTCCCTGTTTTGCAGTTTCAATAGCTGTTGAAATAAATGGCAGAATAAAAGTTGCAGTAGTTCATGACCCTTATCACCAAGAAACATTCTATGCCATTGAAGGAGGTGGGGCTTATCTCAATGGAAGTAAGATTCGGGTGTCACAAGTAAATCGACTTATAAATTCCCTTCTGGCTACAGGTTTTCCATATGAGCTAAATGAGTATTTCTACAAGAATATGGAGATATTCAAAGCCTTATATCAAAAGTGTCAGGGCATTAGAAGAGCTGGAGCAGCCACAATTGATATGTGCTATGTGGCATGTGGTAGATTCGATGGATACTGGGAGTTTTACCTAAATCCGTGGGATGTAGCTGCCGGATACCTAATTGTAAAAGAGGCAGGGGGTAAACTTTCAAATGCCAGTGGTAGAGAATTCTCAATCTATGGGCATGAGTATGTTGCAACTAATGGGCTGATCCACGATGAAATACTGTCTGTCATAAAAAATTTTGTTTAGCTATTCCAGATACCTAAAAATGGCTGCCATCACTTTATCACGTATATCCTGTCCGATAATTGTCTCAAATGGAAAACCAAAAATAACCACTTTGTAATTCTTCCTGTAAACAATTCCGGCGCAGAAATGGTTGTCATAATACCTCAATATAGAACTCGCTTCTTTTTTAAAAGGGATTATAGCATCCGGAGCCTCTACTTTGTATATTTGAGTGTTGAACTCGCTATTGAAGCTAAATTCCAGTGCATAGGTGGCAAAAAGAGAATCATCGACAAAAACTCTGCCGCTTCTGGATCCAAAGTTTGTTCCCCAGTCCATACCCAGAACATCTCTGGCAAACCAGATACCGGAAGAGTCAACGGTATCTCCTTCAAACAAATCTGTACAAACATAGGCACCCGAGATAAACATTTTCCCACCCTGAAAAAGATAATTTTCTATTACGCTCCGGAAAGCTCGGGGAAACGCTTCATACAAAACTATACCTTTATCACCAGGCAACTTAGTTTTCTTTTCTTCGCCCAGAATTACATCAACCAGATCAAAATTACCAAGCTCTATTTTCCCTTCCATTACTGCTTCATCACTGGACGATACAAAAGAATATCCCAATTTCTTTATCGATTTCCCATGTATATAGGGATAGTCAAAGGTATTTCCCGCTATCACTTTCGTTTCATAGTTTGCAAAGCTTGTACCGAAACCCGGCATATCATTATTCTTAAACCTCGAAAGTGGGTTAAAATCAAGCTGCGGTCCGACAAAACTGATGTCATACATATAAGGAACCCCTTCATCGAGAAAACTAACAAATCCCTTAAATTTATCCACATCAACAACTTCAGGTCCCGCTACCCTATCAAACGCATTGATTATCAAGACATTACCTTTTGAACTATCCTGCCAACACACAGAAAGAACCTCGGAAGGAAAGCTCTCTCCCCCACTATTCAAAGCAGCCACTTTAAAGCTATATATTTTCCCGGGAACAAGATTGATAAAAGTTACTGCTGTGTCATCTACAACAACACCATTGTCAAAACCTTCCTCTCCCCTTTTAACATAGACAATATACCTATCAGGCGTTGCTGTTTCCTCTATGGGATCAATTACCGGGGTCCACGATAATGTAACTTTTCGTTCGCCCGTAAAATTTGCACAGAGGGACTTTACTGGAAGTGGTTGAACCACATATCTGTATCCATATTCTGTCGAAATAAACTTCAGAATCGCCTTATATATAGCTCGACATGCATGAAATTTAAAGTTCGGATCATGCAAGAAACACATGTCACAAAAATTCTGATGGGAAAGAAGTTCAATAAGTGCCGACGGGACATTAGGGGAATACACTTCTCTGTATTGTTTATTATAAAGTGCCCTCCTTGTCCACTTGTTATAAAACTTTTTTTGAATGTCGTCCACAATTTGAGTCTGTATTATATCTGCAAGGTCTCTGTTCGCAAACCTTGAAACTTCATCAGGAAAAACTTTCGCAGAATCGTAATCTTCTATACTATATATTAAAAGCGTTCCAATTACAGTATCTTTGGTCGCTATTCCAGCATCGGTATGGAAAGACAGGGATAGATCGATTGGAACTCCAAGCCCTTTGACATTACGGTCTTTATTAGGACCGCAAGGCTTTCCTTTTAGGTAATTAGCATATTCAGCCCGAGATACATAATCGTCCCTATAGTCATTTGTGTCCCCACTTACATCATATAAAAGTGTATCAGGCATACCCGCATATTGGAGATAATATCTTGCACCTTCAAGAAATCTTGGTCTTCGGCTTATTTTACCATACCTTTCTATGTTTCCCATTCCCCCACCAAACCTTACCGCATCGGCAGTAACCAGGAGCCCTCCGGCTGAAGACTTATTAGACAAAATTACTTTTCCCGTGGAAGGATTTATCCCTTTTTCAAACCTGAAGGTACCCAGGTAAATCCAAGTATGTCCTCCCATTCTTTGATTCACCAAAAACTCAGAGCTCCCCCCGGTGTGGAATACAGTGTATCTGGCATCAGTTATACTGGAATCCGTGGAAAAGTAGGAGACATACACCGCATAGCTCCCTGTCTCAGGTATATTGGGGATCCACTCCACCCGCGCTGTTTCAATTGTATCAGAAAGAGTCTCTCTGTAAGTTCCATTTTCAAAGGGATTGAATCCCGAGCGATACGGAGAGTCACCTGCGCAAAATCCTGGCAATTTCCCCGTGACCCAGACATGCAAAGTATCCCCGTAGAACTCTACATACCTGGAAAAATAAAAACTCGAATCGTTATCAACTATCACTTCATTCGTTTGAATATCTCTTTCTCTGGGAGTAAAAACATAAGCGCCAGCATTTTCGAGCATTGGGATAAGATACTGAGACATAAGAGAAAACGATATTTTATCCTCCACAGTCTGCAATAACCTTGGTCTTTGCCATTCCCATCTTTTTCTTTCGTACGAGTAGTACCAACCATGACTGGGCATAATGACAAGGTGCTTGCCATAGAGACCATCCTCCGGAATATAGGGCCGAGAAAGGTTTCGAACAATCGGTGGGCCAGAATAGAGAGATTTTGGAATCCTTGAGTAGTCATATTCTTTGCGGGATGATCTATAAAAATTGGGTATAAGTTCTTCTATGGGTTCCCCCAGCGAGTATAAAATCAGTCTGTATTTTTTGTATCTTCTTCCCAGCTTTTTCTTAACGCATGAGTATATCAACTTTACATTCTTTTCCCTGAAAGGTATATAGGAAAAGGTATCGTTGAAATATATTTCTATTATCCGCTTGCTCTTATCAAGATGAACCTTTTCAACGTAGCACCCGGGAAACAGACGAACAGGATAACCTTTTGTATAACAATCCCGTAAAAATGCTGTTGCCCTTTTGTATATGAACCTTTCCTTTCGCGAAAATTCCTGTTGAGGAGGGGGAAATTTCTGGATATAAAATGTACTACAACCCGCCATAACTAACATTCCGCCAAGGCTCAAATATACCACTCCCTTTTTCAGCATCAGAAAAAACCCTCCTTTTAAACAAACAATCAGATATTATTTATTCAAAAGGTAATCAATAAACCCGACAATAAATGGAAAGGTACTGTCGATCAGCTCCTCATCAAGCTCAAGCTCAGGAGAATGCAACTCCCCTTTATACCTACCCCCTACCATCATATATAGTCCCGGGATAAACCTGCAATAAAAACTGAAATCATCCGCTCCCATAAAAGCTTTTTCTTCGATGTTAAGGGAAACGGGATAATTAGATTTCTCGCAGTAAGTGTTTAATTCTGCAAATAGTTCCCTGCTATTTATGACTGGAGGGCAATATGTTGGAATATCAACTTCTATTTTAATCCCATACAAATTTCCAAAGCTGGAAGCAAATTCCCCTATTTTTTTTTCTATGCTTTTATGGATATTCTCATCAAGAGTACGCAGACTCCCGCTTAGCTGGACTCTATCCGGAATCACGTTGTGGCTTTCCCCTCCCCTTATCTTCCCAAAAGCAAGAGTGAACACACTCTGCGGATCTACACTTTTTCTAAGATATTCATTCAAATTCGCTACAAAATTGCATGCAATATATATGAGATCCCTCGTTTTTTCCGGCGCAGAAGTATGTCCTCCAGGCCCGATAATACTAATTCTGACAAGACTCGAAGAAGCACACATAGCTCCAGGCTTTACCTTGATCACCCCTTTTTCAATGTACGGGCTAACATGTACAGCCAGAATCTTTTTTAACACCGAATAATCAAGTTCCTTTGAAATGTGCTCTCCCCCACTGTCCGGGGATTCTTCCGCAGGCTGAAAGATTATTTTTAGTCCTCTCTTACAGCTCCTTTTTGCAAAAGCCTTTGCCAGGCCTATACCAAAACTTATATGGTAGTCATGACCACAGGCATGCATAAACCCTTTATTTTCAGATACTAACCTGTTTTTTTCACTCTCAACAATAGGCAGGCCATCTATATCTGCACGGAAAACTATCATCTCATCAGGATTCCCAATATCACAATACCCGCCAGTTTCTACCACCTTGAAGCTCCTTAGCTCCAGACCGAGCTCTGCAAGCTTTTCCCCTATAAGCTCTGTGGTTCTGTACTCTTTGTAAGCTGGTTCAGGAATTTTATGAAATTCCCTCCTGACATCCCTTACATATTTGATTAGCTCGTTCATCCCCTACTACCCCCCTTTCATCATGGAAGGTATAGCTGCAGTATATTCCCTGAGTAGAACAGCAGTATCTATGTCAATGAGAGTATTTATCCTGAGTCTCCTATCTCCCTTAACTCGCCCAATAGTGGTACTGGGAACCATATTTTTCGAAGCTATTTTTTCCATCTCAAGCAGATTATCCTCCCTTACCGTAACAACAATACAAGATTGGCACTCGCTAAACAATAGTTCATCGTTTCTTGCATCTCCAGAAAGGTACACAGAGGCTCCCATTGGACCTGATGGATTTTTTATGCAGGCTTCAGCCAGCGCAATAGCCAGCCCTCCATCTGAAATATCAATTGCTGAATTTACAATACCTTTCCGAATAGCTTCCAGAACGGCATCATGAATCCTCCTTTCAAACTCAAGATCTATACTTGGAGCATCACCCTTTACGAGTCCATGAATAACCTTTAAATACTCGCTACCCCCAAGCTCCCCCTTGATATTTCCAATTAGTATTATGAAATCCCCCTCATTCTTGAACCAGGGAGTGGTTATGTGAGAAATATCTTTAATCAAGCCAAGCATACCAACCACAACCGTAGGGTAAATCGGCCCATCAGGGGATTCATTGTAAAAGCTCACATTTCCCCCCGTCACAGGGGTATCAAAAACTCTACAGGCGTCTCCCATACCGTGAACAGCATTCTTAAACTGATAGTAAATCTCTTCATCATACGGGTTGCCAAAATTGAGGCAGTTTGTAATAGCAAGTGGTCTTGCTCCTGTGCAAACTACGTTTCTTGCAGCTTCTGCTACCGCAATTGCGCCCCCTCGGTAAGGGTTGAGATAAGTATATCTGCCGTTTCCATCTGTCTTCACAGCCAGTGCTTTTCTTGTACCCTTTATCCTTAAGACTCCTGCTCCATACCCAGGCGGCAACGCAGTATTGGTCATTACTGAGTAATCATACTGCCTGAAAACCCAAGATTTATCAGCGATATTAGGGCTGGAAATTAACTTTAAAAGAACTTCATTATAGTCCTCAGGCTCAGGGATTTCATCTATATCAAAAGCCCTTATTTCCTCTATATAGGAAGGATATTTTGTTTTCCGGGTGTAAACTGGAGCCCCTCCACCCAGAACCAAATGCCAGGCTGGAATTTCTCCAACTTTCTCCCCATTCATGTAAATCTCAAGTAGTTGAGTATTCGTGACTTTACCAATTTCTACACAGTTCAAACCCCATTTACTGAAAATCTTTTTTGTTTCCTCTTCAAAACCCTTCTTTACGACAACCAACATCCTTTCCTGAGATTCTGAAAGCATTATCTCATATGGCGTCATTCCCGGTTCTCTAAGAGGTACCTTGCTAAGATCTATTATCATCCCGGACTTCCCTCTTGCTGACATCTCTGAAGTGGAGCAAGAAATTCCTGCAGCTCCCATATCCTGCATACCTACCAGAAATCCCTTCTTTGCAAGTTCAAGCGAAGCCTCCAGAAGCAGTTTTTCTGTGAAAGGATCCCCAACCTGGACGGAAGGACGCCTATATTCAGACTCTTCAGTCAACTCCTCAGAAGCAAAGGTAGCTCCATGAATGCCATCACGCCCGGTAGCAGAACCAACAATCATTACTGCATTCCCTTCTCCTTTCGCTGTTGCACTAACTATATACTCATGCTCAACAATACCAACGGTCATTACATTTACGAGCGGATTTCCGGTATAACACTCCTCAAAATACACTTCGCCTGCAACAGTAGGGACACCAACGCAGTTACCGTAGTGAGCAATTCCCTGCACAACATGGTCAAAGAGATATTTGTTTCTGGGATTGGTAAGGGGTCCAAACCTTAGAGAATCCAAACTTGCTATAGGACGTGCACCCATGGTAAATATATCTCGGAGGATGCCACCAACTCCTGTTGCAGCACCCTGGAATGGCTCTATCGCTGATGGATGATTATGACTCTCTATCTTAAAGGCTACAGCTAACCCATCTCCGATATCTACAAGCCCAGCATTCTCTTCGCCAGCTTTAACAAGAAGACTTTTGCCAGTACGCGGCAAAGTCTTTAAAACAGCAATCGAATTTTTATAGCTACAGTGCTCACTCCACATTACAGAAAAGATCCCAAGTTCCGTATAATTCGGCTTTCTTCCGAGAATTTCTAAAATCTTCCTGTATTCCTCTTCCGTTAAGCCATGCTCTAACGCCAGTTCAAGCGTTACCTCCGGTTCCTTCGTCTTTTCCATTTTTTCCCTCCAGTTCAACATTGCAAAACCTCGATACGTAATCCTCAAAGGTCTCTCTTCGTGTTATCAGATGATCTTTGCTATTATAAATTGCAATTTCAGCAGGCCTATACCGCATATTGTAACTGCTTGACAGGACACTGCAATATGCCCCCGCATTAGTAAAGATGATAATATCCCCTTCTTTTAAATCTGGCAACTCTCTATCTCTTGCTAAAATGTCAGTATTTTCACATATCTGACCGCAAATATTAGCAATAATTTTGCCTTTATCAAAACCATTATAAACACAAACACTATGCTCTGCACCGTACAGAGCTGGTCTCGCGAATATATTAAAACCTGCGTCCACCCCGATAAAGTTGCGATAGCTCTTCTTGATGCCACACACCTTGGTTATCAGATAACCGGCATTACCTACAATATATCTACCGGGTTCAATTGCAAGCAAAGGCTTTCCCAATCTATACTCGCCCACCTTTTCATTAAAGACTTTAAGTACCTTTGAACCTGTATATCCAATATCAAGCTCGGATTTATCATCAAAGTAAGGTATTCCAAACCCACCCCCTATGTCAATGTGCTCAAACTCGATTTCTATTTGTTCCTTGATTTTCTTTAGTATTGCCAGAAAACGCTCAACGATCGATGGAAAGAAATCTTTATCTAAAATCCCAGAACCCACCATTATATGTGCTCCAAAACGCCTTATTCCGTCCTCATAAGCTATCCTATAGGCCTCAACAGCTTCCTCATAAGGTATGCCAAATTTCGATTTCTCACCCCCTGTTGTTATCTGCTCATATTTCCCTTTTCCCTTTCCAGGATTTATTCTGAAGCTTATAAAATCAACTTTCCCGATCTTTCTCAGTCTGAGATAAGAGTTTATACCATCAAGATTAATCAATACTTTCGACTTATATGCAAACTCCAAATCTTCATAGCTTTCGTAATTGCCGGTAAATATTATATCTTTTCTATCAGCATTACACTCTAGCGCAAGCCTAATCTCTCCGGGGCTAACACAATCAAACCCTAACCCTCTATCTTTCAAGAATTTTATCAGCACAGGATGAGAGAAAGCTTTCAGTGCATAATAGATTTTAACTCTCCCCTCATCATACCTGAATGCTCCCTTAATCTTCCTAACATTTTCCTCTATTCTGTTAAAATCGTAAACATAAAGCGGCGTCCCGTATTTCTCAGCCAGATACTTTATGTCCACCCCTCCGATTTCCTTCATCTTCTACTCCTCATCTTTTACTGGTGCAAGTGTTCCCAGATTTTTTCAGCAAGTTTCTTACCTATTCCAGGAACCTTCATTATATCCTCCTTCGAAACCGAAGCTAGTTTTTCAACCGACCCAAAATGCTTCATTAACTCAATTCTCTTTACTTTTCCTAAACCAGGAATCTCATCAAGCACAGATCGTATCCCTTCCTTTTTCCTTCTTAACCGATGATAAGAAATAGCAAATCTATGAGCTTCATCCCTTATCCTTCTTAGAAGTATCAAGGAAATACTCGCTTTAGACAGTACAAGAGGATCTTTTAAGCTAGGAAAATATATTTCTTCAAGTTTTTTAGCAAGTCCAATCACAGGAACATTGTCCAATCCAAGAGAGTCAAGTTCCTTTTTTGCCACTGAAACCTGTCCCTTCCCTCCATCAATCAGAATCAAATCAGGGATTCTCTTTCCTTCTTCCATTAACCTGCCATATCTGCGTCTCACAACCTCAGATATCATAGCATAATCATCAATTCTCTCAACTGTCTTTATTTTGTATCTCCTGTACTCACTCTTTTTGGGTTTCCCATCTTCAAAAACAATAACGGAACCGACAGGCTGTTTTCCTTTTAGGTTGGAAATGTCAATAGCCTCTATTCTTCTCGGATAGTTCTCAAGCCCCAGATCCTTCTTTAAACTTCTGAGGGTCTTGGGAACAAAATCGACCTTAAGCCCTTCTTTATACCGAAGCTCCTCAAATTGGAGTTTCGCATTTTTCTCCGCTATCATCATCAATCTCAACTTCTCCCCAGATTTAGGGATCCCAATTCTGACTTTTTTTCCTCTCAAACTGGAAAGCCACTCAGTAAGAATTTCGCTGTTATCTGGCTCTATATTCAAAAGAACCTCATCCGGTATCAAGCTGGTAGAACTATAATATCTCTCAAGGAATCCAGAAACAACTTCACCAGTCCCGGCACTCTCAACATTCCCTATATAAAACGGTTCTTTCCCCATCAACTTACCACTCCTAACCCTGAATAGAACAGCAAGCGCGGTTCTGCTTTCTATTATGAAGTAAACAAGGTCAATATTTTGAATATCAGGGAGTTCCACAAATTGCTTTCTTGCATAAGATTGAATTGCTCTTATCTGATCCCTGTATCTTGCTGCTTCTTCAAACATCAATTCTTTCGCCGCAATATCCATTTTCTCTTTAAGATAATCAACTACTTCATCAATTCTCCCTTCTAAGAAAGCTTCAACTTTGTTTATCATTCTGTCATACTCATCTTTCGAAACTAAACCCTGGCAAGGACCCCCACACTTCTTTATGTGATAGCTCAAGCAAAGCTGTACCTTCTTTTTCTCAATAATTTCTCCAGTAAGGCTATATTTACACGTTCGAATCTGAAAGATTTTATTTATAATCCTCAAAGTGTTTCTGAGGGACTTCACATCTGTATATGGACCAAAATACTTTGAGCCATCATCAATTACCCGCCTTGTGATAAACACACGAGGAAAATCTTCATTTGTTATCTTTATATAAGGGTAAGTTTTATCATCCCTTAAACAAATATTATATCGGGGTTTATGTTTTTTTATTAAAGTGTTTTCTAAAATCAATGCTTCAACTTCCGAATTAGTAACAAAAAACTCAACGTCATTAACCTTTGAAACTAGTACCGAGGTTTTGGGATTTAAATCTCCCTTTGACAAATAAGATTTAACTCTGTTTCTCAGGTTTCTTGCCTTTCCTATGTAAAGTATTTTTCCACTCTTATCTCTGAAAATGTAACAACCAGGGTCAGTAGGAGCACTGCTCATCTTTTTAATTAAATTATCCTTTTCAATTCCTTGATTAGCCATCACTTATAAATTAAAGTTATAATCCTGTCTCGAATCTTACCCATTACCTTTGTTGGAACAGAACTATGGTTAACCATTAATAAATACCATTGCCCATTTTTCGCGTGAATACACCCAGGCAGTAATCTTACGTATTGAACATATCCTGTTTTTGCAAAACATACTCGACCACATTTGATCTACCAAATCTTCTTTCAGGAGTTCCGGCTACTCTACCCGCAGAGATCTATGAAAATATTTCTGAATCCAGAAGAAGACGTCTTACCAAAGAGCAAGCCTATTAACAAAACAATCGTAACATAAGCAAGTAAACTGAAAGCTTTTTCATAAATAGTTCCTTATATAGACAACACGATAATATAAATTTTTCTCTCCAAATATACATTCAATTAGTTTACCTCTTTTTCTAACTTATGCTTAATTTC
>Ga0136651_10001586_pt1 | contig 12525 bp, 10 predicted proteins | sample Mar14236cmmetaG_FD_94867 | JGI IMG/M metagenome (GOLD analysis project Ga0136651, IMG submission 94867) | Marine hydrothermal vent microbial communities from Guaymas Basin, Gulf of California to study Microbial Dark Matter (Phase II) - Marker... ...
AAAAATATCTTCATACAAATCCTTTTATATTTTACTCAGTATTATTATTGAAATAATCAGACCATATATAGCAATACCTTCAGCCAGGCCTACATATATAAGGGTTTTACCCAAAATATTTGGATCTTCAGAAACAGCTCCCAAAGCTGAGGAGCCTACAGCGCCCACAGCATAACCAGCACCAAGGGTAGCAAGTCCCGTGGAAATCGCTGCCGCGATAAATCCCATACCCGATGATGAATCTGTGGGAGATGCGGCATAGGTAATGCCCTGTTGCATTAAGAAAAACAGGAAGGCTGCCACCATTACTCCATAAATCGATACACTGGCTTTCGCTAACTTTTTAATCCTTCTTACATTAACTTCGTTTTTCTTTAAATAAATATAGAACCCTGCTGCCACAGTTAATCCTGATACAGCTATGGCAATGAACACTACCGCATAATACATTTTTAAGACCCCCATTTCAAATTTAAAACATTATAAAGATACATATTATCGATATTAAAAAAACTACTTTGCTTATGAAATAAACTTATTCTCTTACCTGCAGATGACACAAATTCCATTTTTGCCGGGACATATTCTATACCATTTCCCCGAAAGTATTTCGTAAAAAGCTCGTAATATTCCAACCTTAAAGCCTGAATAAAAACTATAAGACCTTCTAAACCAATGATTATTATATTCCCCAACACCAATATCGCCAGAGAACCCCATGAGTTAGACATCATTCTTGCCATAGTGGCAAAGGCTATGTAAAGCCCCACATGGTTTAAAGCAAAAGCCCCTACTCTTATGAAAGATAAAGTGTTAGAAATTATAGAAAGTAGAGTTTCTATTACTCCAAAACCCTCTTCCGTATAGTAATTAGCCGGAGATTCCTGGTAAAGCTGTTCCGCATGAATTAATCTATTGGCTAAAGGTTGTTTAAATACCATTAAAAGGATAAGACCAATCATAATACAAACCAATGCTAGAGATATACTGGAATGAGTAACGAGGACACGGAAAACCGTATACAGTAATATTAGATAAAAGATAAATCCTACTATTCCATTTCTACTAAAAACGCCTTTCTCTACATTTTTTTCAATCCTCGAATTTATTATGTTATATAGGTAAGCACTTAAGATAAGTACTATACCAAAAATAACTCCGGTCAATAAAATATAATTGATATTTTCCATAGGCCTAATAACCAAAGGAGGGATAATTTTTTCAGACCCAAAAACACTGCCATAGATAAAACCAAAAATTGTAGAACTTAAACCTATCCTACTTAACACTCCTCCCAAGTCTTTTTTTTCTAAGAGCAGCTCTAAAATAATACCAGTAAAAAGCAGTATAAATCCTTGGCCTACATCGCCAAACATTGCTCCAAAGAGAAGCATATAGGTCAAACCGAAAAAAATAGTAGGGTCTTTTTCGTCATAAGCTGGTGTACCGTACATTTTTACTAATGTTTCAAAAGGTTTAAAGAGTTTTATGTTATTAAGTTTTGTAGGCGGTTTGATATTAGAACCAGTTTTAATTACCTCATCTTCCATAATTATAATTTTATCCCCAAACTGGCTTCTTAATTCGCTTTTCAGCTTAGTCACATTACTTACAGGAACGAAACCAAACATAAAAAATAATTTATCACTCAAGGCAATTTCCGATTTAAGTTCCTCGATTTTTCTTTCCATTTCCAGCCTGGAATAAGCTTTTTTTAATTCTGTAATATATTTTACCTTATAATCTTCCAGAGATTTCTTAAGAGATTCTATGACCTTTTCTTCCTTGTCTATAACAGCATTAAGTTCCTCTATAACTTTGGTAGCAGTGCCCGTATATTCTACTGGTAAGGGCAAAAGAGTATAATTAAGAGACCGAAAAATTTTTTCTAATGTTTCTTCCAGACTTGCCGGGGTTATAGAAGCCAATATGATATATTTACTTTCAACTCCTACTTTTAAAACTACTGCTGGTATATTTTCGTAATTCTTCTTAAGCTTGTCATAATTTTCTCGGGAAATCTTCATAAGTCTAAAAGTAAGAAATTTCAGATTAATAAGTTTTCCCATATTAAAACTAAATCCTGATAAATACTTAAGACTATTAATATATTCTCTTTTTTGATTTATAGAACTCATCTTTACTTCTATCTCATTAGCAGTAGTAGAAACTTTCTCATAGATATCTGATAGTTGTTTCATAAAGTCATCATAACTATAATCCTGCCCTAGATACTCCTTTTTTATTTGAGGGCTAATATCAAAAAGATCTAATAAAGATTTTACTATTTCTTCATCTCTAGTAAAATCCCTCTTTGAAGAGTAGGGTTTCAAGAAAGGTAATTCTTCTAAAACTTCTATGTTTTTCTCGCTGGGAGGTAGAAAAAAATCACTGGAATTTACCCGAACCAGAGCATTTATCATGTGCATACTCCCATTTAATACCACCAAGCGTAAAACTCGGTTTAAAATATTTTTTTCACCTATAATTCCAACAATTTTCATTTTTTCTACACTCATAAGAATATCTCCTCGAATTTAGGTGAATTTACGCCACTTTTACTAAAAATTTCCTCGACTCCTCGATGGGTATGCCATATCTTTTAGCCTCTAATATAGAGATGATATCCCTTATTTCAAATTCAAATGACCATACGAAATCTATAGTTTGAATTATACTTAAGGGGAACTGTCGGTCCAAAGCCTTAAGTTTATAATACATAAACCTATTTATGCGCCTTTCCATATATATATCCCGGGACATCTCTTCTTTTTTAAACAAAAAACCATAAATTGTATTAGTTATAATCTGATAGAGCTCATCAAGATTTTTGGTATAACACATCATCTTGCGCTCCCTAAAACTCAGTTTATCTCCAAAATTTACACTATAGTTTAGAAGTTCTTCGGGTAATAGGTTGTAAAATTTTTTTCCTCGATATATCCACTGTATATTATAAAGATCAGCTACCATCCCTTCCCATTTTTTTAATATCTCCATATCTTTTGGGGATATCTTTAGCTTCCGGCTTTGAATGATATTAAAATATCCCATATCTAAGGCCATTTCAAACTCAAAAAGATTTTCTATCTTATGGGCTAAAAGAGGATTTAGCATCTCGAAAAATACGGAACCTTCCAGAGAATAAATTAATTCCTGAATAGATTTTGATTTAAAGATTCTTTCAGGATTAACTTTGCTGTATTTACCTAAGAAAGAGAAAGGTTTTTCAAGGCTTTCTAGCTCTATGCCATTAAAAATACTTCTTGCAAGAATTTTTAAATCCTCTATCTCATATTTCATATAAAGAAAACGTATAAATTCCTTATAATCATCTCGAAAATAGTAGATGAGTTTGTCCATATTATCTATCATATTCTTCTTTAAAACATATTCTAAATCTCGCCTGCTAATATTTTCATCGATACGAATTTCATCTAATAACTTACTATAAAAAGTATTCTCTTTTAAATAACGAGCTACATCAAATACAGATTTTTTTCGAAGTATATTTAAGTAATCTTCACGTTTTAAAAAGTTTTTCTCTAACGCCCTTATTTTAGTATTTACCGCTGCATATATAATTACTTTATTCATGGATTTCTTTCTTAATATTAAAAATTCGCTTTAAGATTTCATCGATAATATTCTTCCGAGATTTTTCGAATTTTTGCTCCATATCCTCGAGGACTTCTTCTGTATCCATCTTTAACTTACTCACTTCCTGTTGAGCTTCTTGTAGTATTTTTTGGGTAATTTCCCTCGTTTCGTCCCTTATCTGAGACGCATAATCCTTGAGTATTTTTTGCTCTTCTTCTTTATATCGACTCTCCAGATCTGCCAGCTGTTTTTTCCTTCTTTCGCTCATCTCGGCAGCCTTAGTATCAAGTTCTATGAGTCTTTCTATTATAGGTTGTTTTTCCAAAATAACATCCCTTCTAAGGTTTTAAAATTCTCTTTGCGGAAATACCACGGGTGTGCCCGTGATACTCTGCCCTTCAGGTTAATAATATTTTTTTATATAATCCTCAACTTCATCTCTAGTTCCTTTAAAAGGTCCAGGTTTTTCCATTTTTAAAGAAACTAATGCACTGGCAAAAAGCAAAGCTCCCTCAATATCCTTATTTAATCTTTCTGTAATATATGCACTGAAACAGGTATCGCCCCGGCCGGTTCTACCGGAAATATTTCTTGGTTTTAAGCGAAAGATACAGTATTTTCTTCCATCATAGATCAACACTTCTTTATTATAAGTAATCATAACTTCTTTAGCTCCCCACTCGAAAAGTATCTTTGCTGCTATCTTCCTATCTGTTGTTCCAGTCATAATTTTGGCTTCGGCAGCATCAGTTTTGAGATAATCAATGAAAGGGAGATATTCCTTCTTTTCTTCCCAATCTTTAAAGATCATTTTTTTATTTTCTCCTGCATTCCTTAAAAATCCTTGAACATCCAGGGCAACTTTTCCTTTATTATGCAGAAACTTTATCATTTCGTTATCGAATTCTCCTGAGATAAGACCAGCAAAATGATAGATTTGAGAATGGATATTATCCGGAATATCATCGATGGTAAAAGGGTCAGCAATAGATAGAGCAATGCAGATTCTTCTTTCTCTATCTGGATTAAGGTAAATATTTCTTATAGAAGTGGTATTTTTAGAATCTAAAGCAAAAATATCTTCTTTAGGGATGGTAAATGCTTCTAAGTAATCTTTGTCTCGAAAGGATAATTTAGTTAAAATGCCAGTCTTATAACCAATAGCATAAGAGGTGCAGGATGAATGAACCACCGCCCCTCCTATTTCTTTTACAAATTCTCCCTGATAGATATTTTCATCAATAGAGATATGTCCCATCACAAAAGTATTGTATCTTTTCATTTTCATCATTAACCCCTTTTTTATAAGAATATTATACTCCTATAATACTTATTTTAAAAATTTTTTTAAACTAAATATTATAGATTGTTTTTGATAAAATTAAAAAAAGGAAGAGAAGCTATAATTAAGAAAACTGGCATAACAAATTTCTTAAACCTTTTATGCCTGAAAAGACATTGTCCTGTCTTTAATTATTGTGCTTGGAAAAAGGAGAGATCTTTTTTATTTTGTGGTTATTGTGGGTACTTTCTATAAGTTCCTTAATTCTTTCTAAACTATATCTATAAAACCTCTTATAACGGGGTTTTAATTCCAAACATAAAACTCCATTATAATTTTTTAAGAGGGGGAATATTTTTTGGTAAGGGATATCTCCCCAGCCTACAGGCATATGCATATCGCCAACCCCAAATTGAATTAGATTAATGTCCTGTTCCTCGTATGAAAGTTTGGCTTTACCAAAACCATCGTGAATATGTACATGTTTTATATATGGTAGGGCTAACTTTATAGAATCTAAAAATTTGAAGCGATAATATTTAGAGGCAAGATAGGCGTGACCAAAATCAAAAGTAATTCCTACATTCTCTCGATCAATCTTTTTAACCTGTTCTACTAACTCTTCTATCTTTGTGCCATAATTATATTTACTAATCTCTCGTAAAAATGTTGGCTTAGGTTTCTTCTGGGGATTAAGAACTGAAGGAGGGAACATTCTGCCATTACTAAAATGTTTAGATAATTCCCAGAGAGTTTCTTCTTCTACATCAGGAGAGGTATTTTCAATAGCAATAGTTACTCCTAAATCTCTAGCAAAAGAAGCTAATTCTTGTAAGGTTTTTATTTCTATCTTCTTTAATCTTTCAATCTTTTTTGGAGAAGGTAACTTTAGAAACTTATTTTGTATAATATTCTCAGTTTTAATTTCTTCCTGTAAAGGAATTTTTCCACTATGATATACAAAAATTTCTGCGCCTATAGCATTAGTAAATTCAATTCCTGACTTAAAAATGTTCTTTTGCAACTGAAAATTACGAGGGTCCATTAGATTTAATAAATTGGGACCATGAACAGTGTATTTTAATTTAAATTTCTTCAGGATATCTATAATTACCCTGGTCTGTAGCCAATTTAGTTTCCCTTTAAAGATTGCATCGACTCCATGGACAGGTATCTCTGCATAATCAAAGCCTATATCCTGACAATCGCCTAAAATCTTTTCTAATAAATCTAAGTCGCCATCTATAGTGGGGGAATCTATATTTATTCCAATTCCTTTTGCATTCATATATTCATATCCACAGCTTTATATAACAAAGATATTTTTTGTTTAAATGATATTATAACACAATTGATTTCATATACAAGGTTTCCAGATAAAATATATTTTAAAAGTTTTCACAGCGTATATGAAATTGGTTGCTGTTTAATCTTATAAAATTTGACAAGATGAAAAAATAAATGTTATATTTTATGGGATCGTTTCCCCTACTTTCGGAGAGATAAGCTTGCCCTAGCCTTTATACTGATGTAAAGAAATTAAAGTAAAAGCAATAGATATTATTATTATTTTTTGCTGGAGGTGAGGAGATGAAAAATACTGATAGGCAATATGACATTGTTTTCATAGGTCATTATACTAAAGACACAATTGTATCTGCTTCGGGTACCAGAATTGTTGATGGCGGTGCTTTTAATTACGGGGCTAATGTAGCAGCAAGAATGGGCCTCAAAGTAGCAGCAATTACCCGTCTAGCAAAAGAAGATTATTATGTTATAAAAAGACTAAAAGACTTAGGGGTGGATGTATTTGCCCATATCTCCCCTCAGTCTACTTGTTTGCGCCTGGAATATCCTACTTCCGACCTGGATGAACGGATAATATATGTAGTCAGTTCAGCAGGTCCTTTTACTCCTGCTGAAGTAGAAAGTATTCAAGCCAGAGCATTTGTTGTAGGTGCTTCTATGCGAGGCGAAGTCAGTTTGGAAGTTATCAAGAGATTAGCTACAAAAGATACTATTCTGGCTGCTGATGTGCAAAGCTTTATCCGGGTAAACAAAAATGGTAAATTAGTTCCTAAGGAATGGCCAGAAAAATACTCGATACTTACTCTTTTAGATGTACTAAAAACCGACGCAGTAGAAGCTGAAATATTAACTGGTACATCTAATATTCGAATGGCGGCCCAAAAAATAGTTGACTTAGGTCCTAGCGAAGTAGTAATTACCCACCGCAATGGCCTTCTAGTTTATGCCAGTGGTAATTTTTATGAAGAAAAATTCTCTCCTCAAGAAATTATAGGAAGAAGTGGCCGCGGGGATACCTGTATTGCTGCCTATATGTCCAAACGGTTGAATGCTTCTCCTGATGAAGCCACAACCTGGGCAGCAGCGGTAACCAGCTTAAAAATGGAAGCAGAAGGTCCTTTTCAACGAACAATAAAAGAAGTTAATAACCTTATTCAAAACAGATATAGAAAATTTGGATGATGACCACTTTTTTATTTCTTGATCTCCTCATAGGGTATAATATGTAAACTTTTTTTCTGGAAATTAATAGATACTTCCTCTCCTGATGAAAATGCTTTGTGTTCCTGAGGATTAGTAATCTCGACAGTAAGGTGATCTTTATCTATTTTAATTTCGTATATCATACGTGAACCAAGGTAGATTAGCTGACGCACTATACCAGTAAGAGTATTTGGTTTTTTAGCTTCTAACTCTACAGATTCTGGTCGAATAATTAAAAATATTTTCTCTCCTTTTGAAAAAGAATCTTTTAAAGTAAAAACCTCATATTTTTTATTCTTCACTTCTACCAAAACTTTATCCTTAGATATTACATCCTCCACCCTCCCTTCTAAAAAGTTTGCTTTACCAATGAAATCAGCCACAAAATAGTTAACCGGATGAGCATAGATCTCCTGAGGAGTACCTATCTGTTGAATTTTACCTGCATTCATAATTACTACTCGATCGGAAAGGGTCATAGCCTCTTCCTGGTCATGGGTAACGTAGACAGAAGTTATTCCCACTCTCTGTTGTAATTTACGAATCTCTAACCGAGTGGATACTCGTAGTTTAGCATCAAGATTAGAAAGAGGTTCGTCAAGCAAAAGTACTTTTGGCTCCATTATTAAAGAACGAGCGAGACTGACTCTTTGTTGTTGTCCCCCTGAAAGGTGAGCAGGAGAACGTTCACTTAATCCCTCCAGTCCCACAAGACTTATAATTTTTTCTGTTTTTTCTCGAATGTTTTTCGCAGCTTCTCGGCGTATTTTTAATCCATAAGCAATATTCTCAAACACCGTCATATGGGGGAATAGTGCATAATTCTGAAATACCATTGTAGTAGGCCTCCGGTTAGGAGGTATTAAACTTATCTCTTTGTCTTCAATAAATATCTTACCAGATGTAGGAAACTCAAAACCTGCAATCATCCTTAAGGTCGTGGTCTTTCCACAACCAGATGGTCCTAAAAGAGTGATTAATTCTCCTTTTTTTACCTGAAGATTAACTTTATCTACTGCAGTAATAGTATTCTTCCCACTACCAAAAACTTTAGTAAGTTTTTCCAGAACAAGATAATCCTGTTTCATAATCCATCCTTTCGCTTAACTCCACTTATATTTAGCTAATAATTTCTATGTTTCTTGCTCCTTTGCCAATACGATTTACGATTAACTGAATAATTCCGAGGGCAATTAATACAATAAATATTACTGTTAAACTCATAGCTGCTGCCTGTGCATATTTAAAATTATCTACGAAACCCAATATAGCTACAGTAATCAGGTTCCATTTACCAGATACAACAAAAATTACTGCACTAATAGCAGTCATAGCCTTTACAAAACTATAAGCAAGGCCGGAAAAAAATGCCGGAGCAATCATTGGCAAAGTAATTCTACGAAATGTAATATTGCTATCTGCACCAAGATCAGTAGATGCTTCTTCAATAGAAGGGTCAATTTGTTGAAGTGAAGCAATTCCAGAACGTATCCCTACCGGCATATTTCTAAAAATAAGAAGAGTAATAATAATCCAGGCTGTTCCAGTTAATACAAAGGGAAATAAGATCGTTTTTTGGTTAAAAGCAAGAATATATCCAATCCCTACAACCGTTCCAGGGACAGCAAAAGTCAACATAGAAATAAATTCCATAAGACCACGACCTATAAATTTTTTCCTGATAATAAGAAATGCCAGAAACATCCCTAAAATTCCGGTTATAGGAGTAGCTACGGTAGAAAGAGTTAAAGAATCAATGAGATAATCTTTGCCTACCTGAAACATTTCTATATAATTTTTTAAGGTAAGGGTAGAATCAACCCCCCAGAGAGTTTGTAAAGAGCCATATATAATCATTCCATAGAACAAAAAAATAATCCCGGTAAACCCCACACAACCAGTATAAATTGGTATTTTTATATACCATCCTACTCTTTTTACCATTGCCCCTGTCGGTTTCCCAGTCACGGTAACATAAGATCTCTTTGAAATCCAATACTTCTGGATGAAAAATGCTGTTAATGTAGGTAGCAAGAGGAGAATTGCCAAGGTTGAACCCCTGGAAAGATCATACATCCCAGTGATTTGTAAAAAAGCTTGTACTGAGAGAACCCTAAAATCTCCAGAAATAACCATAGGATTCCCAAAATCAGCTACAGATTGAATAAATACTAATAGCCAGGCACTAGCAATACCAGGAGTAGTTAGAGGAAGAGTGATGGTAGAAAATACTTTTATATCAGAAGCTCCTAGATCCATAGACGCTTCTTCTAATGCTGGATCAATAGCTTGAAGAATACCATATAGAACTAAAAATGCAGTCGGGGCATAAGCAATTGTTTCAACAATTATCAACCCTCCCAACCCATATATACTATAAGGACCTATAATTTTAATTAGATAAGGAGTAAGGCTCCCCGATCTTCCAAAAAGAAGAATAGCCGCCAGGGCAACTACAAAGGGAGGAGAAATAATAGGAAAGGTTGCAGTTGTCCGAAAAAAATTTTTAAAAGGCAAAGTAGTCCGGGTAAGGGCATAAGCAAAAATAAAGCCCACAATAGTTCCAATAGTTGCTGTACATACACCTAAAATCACGCTGTTTAGGAAAGGTTGAAAATAGTATCTTTTTGAGAAAATGGCTAAATAATTAGAAATATCTAACTTACCATTAGTATACAAACTGGTTTTGAAAACCTGAAATATGGGGAATGCCACAAAGGTCAACAAAAAATAGAATATAGCAAGTATGGATATAAATAGCAACGGTTCCTTCCATATTAACCGTAATTGTCCTATTATCTCTCGTATTTTTCTTTGTGTATTACTCATATCAGACCTCAGATATTTCATCAAGACGGTCAGGGGAGTAAACTCTTCTACCACTTTAGTTATTTCATTTCGTTTTTTATAACACTTTTTCTAGCAATCTTGTTAGAGTCTATTTTTATTTTCAAGTATGGAGATTTTTTTGAAATTCCGATACTTGAAAAAATATAGCAATCCCTGCTAATATAGCAATCAGCTCATAGCAGGGATCACTATAAATATTCATTCATTTATATCATCTATTTTGTCTTAGTGTAAAGCTCTAAGCTTTAATTATTTTCCTATTCTATCTCTCCAGGCAGTTACCAAAACATCTTTATTCTCTCCAGCCCAAACATGGTCATAATCGATTAATTTTACTTGATCCAAAGTTACAGACCCTTCAGCAACTGTGGCCTTAGGGTTAACCGGTAGACGATTATATTTCTGGAAGAGATTCTGTGCTTGTTTAGTAAAACACCAGTCAATGAATTGCTTCCCTAATTCCAGCTCTGGTCCTCCTTTAATCAAAGAAAGGCCACCTACTTCATAGCCAGTTCCTTCTAAGGGGAAAGTCATAACTACTGGATAACCTGCCTTTATACCTTTAGCCATAATATCGTGGGAAAAAGCAATCCCTACCGCTACTTCGCCTAAACCTACCATAGATATACAGGCAGTTCCTGATTTTGTATACTGTAGAATACTATGTTTATCAAATTCTTCCCACCAATCGAGGGTTTTTTCCAAACCAATCATTTGGACGAGAGTAGCATAGGTAGTATAGGCAGTACCTGAAGTGTAAGGGTAAGCCATTGCAACATTTTTTTCAAAAGCTGGATGTAAAAGATGGGACCAGGAAGTCGGTGCTTCTACATTATGTTCCTTTAAAAAATTGATATTAGAAACAAATCCAATAGCACCAGTGTAGAATCCTGTCCAAGCCCAATCTTTGGCATGTAATATCTCTGATAATTCGAAATCTGTGTTAGGTTTATAAGGTTCTAGCAGTCCTTTTGATGCTGCGTTTATATGAGAGGTGTTGGAACCAGCATGCCAGACACTGGCTTGAGGATTTGCTGCTTCAGCTTCTACTCGGGCCAGAACTTCCCCCGAAGACATTCTTACCCATTCTACATTAATCCCTGTCTCTTTCTCAAAGGCATCAATATAATATTTAGCTTCTTCTGTATCAAATGCAGTATAAATATGAAGTACTTTACCTGCTGCTAAACCCGATATAAGCACACTACCTACCATAACCATAACCAACAATAATGTTAAAATTAACTTTTTCATAAAAATTCCCTCCTAATTTTTTTTATGGGTTTTGCCCATCCCATATAAGAAATAGAATATATAATTCTATATTCCTTTTTATATTATAATATAATTTTTATCAACCTCCCTTCTTTTTTAAAAATATTTTATAATATAAGTAGCCTACCTTGGGGATTAAATTTTGCATACAAAGCTTTTCTTATCTCCTGTTTTTTTCTATAAGATTTTATGTGACCATAGCCCTCCTCCAACCAAGGTGGAGAAGTTAAGAGCGATTGATTAAATTCCTTTAAAAGTTTTTCTTCATATTCCCCTTTGTACTCCTTCTTTATAAATCGCTGAAAAGCTTCGGGAAAATTATTCCAGGCTTCTTGTTCTCGACCAGGGGGTGTGGGATAAAAAAGTCCGTTATTTACTTTTACCGCCTTTAAATCACCACCACCATCACCAATCATCAATACCTCATCATCTTCATAATTACCTGCCTTTTTTGCTACCTCAATGTGGTGTCCCTTTGATCCCATTTCCTGACCGGCAATAATCTGGACATATTGAGCAATCCCCTGGGCTTCCCAGTAATTGGCTAAATCAGCATAGGGAGTTTTAGAGACAATTAATACATCTGCATATTGAGCCATCAATTCTAAACATTCTTTGACTTTATCAAAGGGAGGAATCTTGGCAGAAATATGCGGAAACATTCTATTTACTGCCTCACTCCAACCTAAAAGTTTATACAAAGCTAAATCCGTAGGATTTTGATTGAGGAATTTTTCTAAACTCGGATTCCCTAACCCTAACTTATTCTCCTTGACATAGGAAATATACTTATTTAAAGATTTAATATTGGGTAATCTTATATGCCTTTCCTGCAATACTTGCTGAACATCTTTTCTGTTCTGAAGAGCGGTTAAAGTAAGTTGAATAGCAATAAATCTATTACACCCTCTATCCACAGAAAAAAGATTGTAGTATTCAGCAACTTCCCTAAAGTAAGACTCGATTCCCCATAACTGATAAAATTCCATAAATTGGGGGTGAAAAAT
>Ga0136651_10001587_pt1 | contig 12522 bp, 10 predicted proteins | sample Mar14236cmmetaG_FD_94867 | JGI IMG/M metagenome (GOLD analysis project Ga0136651, IMG submission 94867) | Marine hydrothermal vent microbial communities from Guaymas Basin, Gulf of California to study Microbial Dark Matter (Phase II) - Marker... ...
CAACCTCGGCCGGCAGGTAGTGGCGCAGGAAGTCGCTGGCCGTCTCTTGCCGCGAAAGGACTTGCTTGAAAAACCGGTCGTGGGGATTGACCAATTTGTCCACTTATTGAACTCCCTTGCCGATGTTCCATATCGAGCGATTTTCTACTGCGGCAGGTGGGTCACTCAGTGCTTTTCTTTTTTGACAAACGCCCGGACGAATGAATCGGCCATGCTCAGGCGCGGGCTGCCACTCATGATTCCCTCGCGGCCTTCAAATTTGGCCTGTACCTCAATGCCATGCGGGGTTATCTCGAACTGGCGGATGTCTTTGGCATGATCGCTGCCCCGTAATTTGAGCACCAAAAGCGCTTTGTGGATGGCGCTTTCGATCTCTACGTAGCGCAACAAGATGTAGGAATCCACGACGAAGGCGATACTTTCCTCGCTCTCGGCGGCACCCAGCAAAGCCGGACTCTCTTTGGTCAGGATGGCAGTTAATCCTTCACGCTTGAGAGCGTTGATGAAGCTGTACTGGATAATCCGTAGCTCCACGGGGTCGTCGGTCAGTCTCTCGAGGTGAGACAGGCTGTCTACCAGGATACGACGTGCCCCCATCTCGTTGGCCAGGGTCTCGATCATGCCCCCCACCTGTTCCAGGTCCAACTTGCTTACTTCCGGGCTGGTCATAATCACCTTCAGGCGTTTCTCTCGTTCCAGAGCCTTGAAGTCCCACCCGAAGGCCTCCGCGTCGTGGTAGTACTGTTGGGGGAATTCCTCGAAGGTCAAGATGATGCCGGGCTCGTTGTACAGAGTGATTCCACTATAGATGAACTGCATACCCAGCGTGGTTTTCCCTGTGCCGGGAGCTCCCTCCACCAGATTAGCCGTCTGCGGTAGAAATCCGCCGTGGAGCATCTCATCCAGACCCTTGATCCCCGTTCTAACTCGTTGCATCGTCCTCCTCCTGTGACTGGCTGCTAGTCGCCAGTTGCTGGTTGCTGCGAGTTGGCTGTCTAAGTCCCATTTCCAGAGATCGGTCCCCTGCAGCCAGTTCAGCGCATACCGCGGATGATGTGGTAAACTGCTTTCACCCGAAAATGCCGGTCCTCGCAGGCCTGAATGAACTCTTCCACCAAGCGGCGCATGGATTCGTCGGTGGTCAATGAGTACACTGGAATCTCATCCAGATGATGGATTTCCATGATTCTGCTTTCCACCAATTCGTCGAGTTCAGGTTCGACTGCGGCCACGTTGCGTCCGGCGTAGCGGGCGATGTTCCCAGCGGTGTCCGCCGTGTTAGGGTTCTCGTGGAAGAAGCGGATCAGATCCCACTTGATAAAAGTGTTGATCTTGGTTTTAACGAAGTCGAGGAGGTCTGGGTCCATATCATTCATAAGCCTGGCTGTAAAATCGTCATTAGTAGCCAACGTTACGCGCCTCCTTTCCCCTCCCAGTCCTTTAGTTGCTAGTCGGCCAGTCCGCTAGCTCTATTGTAACACCGTAAAACGAAAAAGGCAAAGAGCCTTTGGGAAGCACGGTCTCTCCCATCATTTACGCCGTTTTTTCCTTCTTCTCTTTTTCCTTTTGCTGCCAGGATTGGATGTGGGCTTGGACACTTGCGCGGGGGAGCGAGTGGCACTGGCAACAGCACGCTGATCACTAGCTCGATCTTGATGCATGTGGCAGTGCTTGTATTTCTTGCCACTGCCACACCAGCAGGGGTCATTCCTGCCGGGGAGTTTCTTTGGCTTACCCTTCTGCCGGGTTGGACGGCGTGCAGGCGTCTCGTTACCTACGTTGGTGCGCATCTCCTGCAGCGGGCGCGAAGGCTGTGTTAGACGGATGCTCACCGGCCGGAAAATGGCCTGTGTCACCTCGCGCTGAATTGAAGCCATCAGGTCCTGATACATCTCGTAGGCTTCGACTTTGTAGGCAATCAAAGGGTCCTGCTGACCATACGCCCGCAGGCCAATGCCCTCGCGTAGATTGTCCAGGGCGGTCAAGTGATGGATCCAGAGATTGTCCACGGCGTGTAATACTACCTGCCGGTCGCGCTGCAAAGTCACGATTCGACCAAAAGCGTTGGCTACTTCCTCGCGGGTTGCTTTGTCCAGGTGGGAGAGATGCAAGGACTGTACAGCCTGCCGGGTATCCTCGCTCACCTGAGCGGGCAAAGCATCGCACAGCAGGCGGAAGATGCCGCCCTCAGCATTGGCCAAGTCTGATAGGCGTAGACCGCTCTGGGCTGCTTGCCGGAACAGGTCGCGCCCCATTGAGGCTTGGATTTCGTCGTAGACCTCATCAGCACGTGTAATAATCTCGTCCTCGATAGCCTGGGGGCTGAGATTGTGCCAGCGGGCCACCGTCGGCGACCGGGCTTCCCGCATGGGGATGAAGGTTGCCAGTGAAGTGTACAGGACATCCAGGTCCCACTCGTCACGGTGACCGGTGGTGTGTTGGCCAATCAACGTGCGCACCTCATCGCCGATCATTTGCATTACAATGGGCTTGAGGGTCGTCTCACTAAGTATCTGGCGACGCTGTGCGTAGATGATTTCCCGTTGCTGATTGACTATGTCGTCGTATTCGAGGACGTGTTTGCGGATGTCGAAGTTGTAGCCCTCGACTTTCACCTGAGCGTTTTCGATGGTCTTAGAGATCAGCCCGTGCTCGATGGGGATGTCTTCTTCGACACCCAATTTTTCCATAAAGTTCGATACTGTTTGACCGCCGAAGCGGCGCATCAAGTCGTCCTCCAGCGAGAGGTAGAAACGCGAGGAACCGGGGTCGCCCTGGCGTCCGGCCCGTCCACGGAGTTGGTTGTCAATGCGCCGCGCATCGTGGCGCTCGGTGCCCAGGACGTGAAGCCCACCCAAGGCCAGCACTTTTTTCTGGTCTTCTTCGCAAATGCGTTTTGCCTCGTCCAGAGCGGCCTGCCAGGTCGCCGGATCAACGGTGGTCAGGTCTACACCTTTGCGCCGCAGGGTCTCGCGGGCCAGCCCTTCGGGATCGCCGCCCAGCTTGATGTCCACGCCACGGCCGGCCATGTTGGTGGCGATGGTTACGGCCCCACTCCGTCCGGCCTGGGCGATGATGGCTGCCTCCCGCTCGTGGTACTTGGCGTTGAGTACCTGATGGGGAATGCCCCGCTGCCGCAACATCTCGGAGAGCATCTCCGACGTTTCAATGGCTACCGTGCCCACCAGGACGGGTTGTCCCCGATGATGCAGCTCTTCAATCTCCTGAACCACTGCCCGGAATTTGGCCCGCTGGTTTTTATACACCACGTCTGGATAGTCCTGGCGAATCACCGGCTTGTTTGTGGGGATTACCGTCACGTCCAGGCCGTAGATTTTGTGTAGCTCTTCGGCCTCGGTGACGGCAGTGCCGGTCATGCCGGCCAGCTTCTCGTACATGCGGAAGTAGTTCTGCAAGGTGATGGTAGCCAGGGTCAGGTTTTCCCGCTGGATGGGCACACCTTCTTTGGCTTCGATGGACTGGTGAAGACCCTCAGAATAGCGACGTCCGTGCATCAGCCGGCCGGTGAACTCGTCCACGATGATCACCTGGTTGTCCATTACTACGTAGTTGTGGTCTCGATGAAAAAGGACGTGGGCACGCAGAGCGTTATCCACGTAAGGGGTTAACGCTGAGTTTTCCGGCGAGTAGAGATTATCCACGCCCAGCCATTTCTCCAGGCGTTCGATACCTTGTTCGGTGAGGGTGACGATGCGTGCTTTCTCGTCTACGACGTAGTCCTCTTCGGCCTGCAGACGGGGAATAAGCCGGGCCATGCGCTCGTAATTAGGGTCGGCCTCCTCGGCCGGGCCGGAGATGATGAGCGGCGTGCGAGCCTCATCAATCAGGATGTAGTCCACCTCGTCCACGATGGCGTAGTGTAGTTCGCGTTGTACGCACTGGCGCAGTTCAGTGACCATATTGTCGCGCAGATAGTCGAACCCAAACTCGTGGTTAGTGCCGTAGGTGATATCGGCCAGGTAAGCTTCCCGGCGTGGCACGGGACGCAGTTGCCGGTAACGGTCATCGTCGGCGACGTAATCGGGATCGAAAAGGAAAGCCGCGTCGTGTTGGATGATGCCCACCGACAGGCCGAGTAGATGGTAAATGGGACCCATCCATTGGGCGTCACGCTTGGCCAGGTAGTCGTTGACCGTGACCAGGTGTGCGCCCTTTCCCTCTAGGGCGTTGAGATACATCGGTAGGGTGGCGACCAGAGTCTTGCCCTCGCCTGTAGCCATCTCCGCTACCTTGCCCTGGTGCAGCACTACCCCGCCGATGAGCTGCACGTCGAAGTGTCGCAGCCCGATAGTGCGTTTGGATGCCTCGCGTACAGCGGCGAAGGCCTCGACCAGGATGTCGTCCAGCGTTTCGCCGGCGTGCAACCGGCCGATGAACTCCTGGGTTTTATCCCTCAGTTTTTCGTCCGAAAGCGCCTCGAACTCCGCTTCCAGAGCGTTGACCTGCTCCACCACCGGCCGCAGGCGTTTCAATTCTCTTTCATTGGCATCGCCAACGATTTTGGTTAGTAAGCCTCTAAGCATTTAGCTATTTCCCCGTGTCCGACCATCCAACCGGCCTGACTAGATTATACCACAATTCCCCGCAGACGAAAACACTCCAGCGTCGCGTTGTAGTACTGGAATTATTCGTTGAACATCTCTCCTACGGAGATACCCAGGTGCGTGCGGCGAATAACCTCCCCTAACAAGGGCGCGACCGAGAGTATTATCATGTTCGGCAGACGTTTCTCCGATGGGATGGCGACAGTATTAGTGGTCACAATCTCCTCCAAAGGAAGGCTGCGCAGACGCTCGGTGGCCGGATCGGCCAAGATGGCATGGGTGAAGCTGATGAAGACTCGATCTGCTCCTCTGGACTTGAGGACATCCACTGCTTCTACTACTGTGCCCGCCGTCAAGACTTCATCGTCTACCAGGATGGCGTTCTTTCCCCGCACGTCGCCGATCACGTTGAGCGCCTCGGGGCGCATGGTGCTCTTCCGTCGTTTCTCGATCACGGCCAGCGGGGTGTGCAATTTCTCCGCGAAGTTACGTGCCTTCTTGGCGAAACCCAGGTCCGGGCTGACCACCACAGCATTGGGAATTTTTTTCTCTAGGAAGTAATCACTCAGGATGTGGAACGCGGTCAGCTCGTCGCCGGGAATGGTGAAGAAGCCCTGTATCTGCCCGGCGTGCAGGTCAATGGTCATATAGCGATTGGCTCCGGCCACGGTAATCAGGTCGGCGACGAGGCGGGCAGTGATGGGTACGCGCGGCTGATCCTTTTTGTCGCTGCGGGCGTAGGGGTAAAGGGGCATTACCGCTGTAATCTGCTCCGCCGAAGCCCGCTTCAGAGTGTCAATGATAATCAACAGTTCCATGAAGTTGCGGTTTACTGGCGGGTAGGTGGACTGGATAACGTACACATCCTGCCCGCGTACGCTGCGATGCAACTTGATGAAGATGTTCTCGTTAGGGAAGTCAATGATGTCCATCCCACGTAAGGGCACGTCCAGGTAATCGCAGATTTCCTGCGCCAGGTCTGGGTTTGCCGAACCGCTGAAAACTGCCAGGTCTCGATACATCTCTCTTCTCTCCTACTTTCTCCCACCCCATTAATCAGCCTGAGACTCGTCCGCTAGAATACTCATCAACAGCACGTCGTGATACTCGCCGTCGCGGAACAAGGCTTGCCGTTGGCGTCCCTCGTGCTGGAAGCCACTTTCCATATTCGCCATTCGCCATTCGCCATTCGCCATTCGCCAGATGACAGGTATCGTTTAGCAATGTGATGCGCGGTCCCCACTCCTCCCACTCGATCACGTTCAGCGCTGCATTGGAAAAGGAAAACGGCCCCTGCATGGCAATATCCAGGCCCAGTAGGTGTTTGAGATAAACGTTGAACGTTCCACCGTGGGCCACTACGCCTACTGTTGCTTCTGCAGGATGCGCGACGGCGATGTCCTCGAAGGCCGCCACCACCCTGGTACAAAACGCGGAATTGCCCTCCTCACCGGGGATGGATGGCCGTCGGGAGCTGGCTTCCCACTGCGCTACCAGATCCGGGAAGCGCCCCTTAATCTCCTCCCAGGTCAGTCCGGTAAACAGACCGATGCCATACTCGCGCAAACGGTCATCCAGCGTCAGCGGTACGCCGAGCGTGGCTGCCAGTATCTCTCCACTCTCGGCGGCGCGGCGCAGGGTGCTGGCGTACAGTGCAGTAACGCCCCACCCATCCTTCTCCAAACGACGGGCCAGAGCGCGAATCTGGTCGCGTCCCGTGTCGGTAAGCGGCGAGTCGAACCATCCTTGTACACGGCGCTCCGCGTTGCCCTGCGATTCGCCGTGTCGAATGAGAAGCAATCTCACGCAGTCACCTCCTATGTCTTGAGCTTGGAATCTAGACCTGATAGGTTTCAGGAGTCACTTTTCGGTGTAAATCCACTCCTGATCAGGTCGAATCTAGCGCCAAATGACACCGTTGGAAACCTGTCGGGTCTTAACAGATTATACAACAAATCGGGGAGATTGGGAAGGGAGGACAGCGAGTGCGTGAGCGTATCGCATTGGGGACAACCGGTAGGCCCAAAGGGATGTTTTGCCCTCACAACACTACAGCGAATTGAGAAACAAACGAATTTCTCTCTCACCCGGCCATTCGTTTTATTCTGAATTCGTTGTAGTGTCTCACAACAGCCACTTTTCGAGAGAACTCATGCAATGTATGGATGATGCGTGACAACCTGCCGAAATGGTGGTGGATATTCCTTGTCCCCAATATGATACGCTCCCCGAGTGCTCGTTGACATCTAAAAGAGGATAAGCTATAATAATCACCGGCGTGCATAGAAAACAACGGGGTGAGGAGGTTTTTGTGAGATTTCTAAAGCGGTTTCGGTGGGTGATCGCTGCGGTGATCGTTGTTGTAGCGGGCGCGCTGGTCTATGTTTTCCGCGATCAACTGATGCCCTACGTGCCCTATGTGCTGGAAGTCCTACGCTATTGGTTGTTTGATCTGGACCTTATCAGTCTGGGACCGGTGGTGATTTTGGTGCTGGCTGCTCTGATTGAGCTGATATTGGCGGCGGTCATTGCCCGGCGGGGGAGAGCTTTCGACCGCGAGCGGGCAGTCACGGAACGGCTGCACCAGGAAGAGCTGGAACTCCTTCAGCAAAAGGTTGATTTCCTGACGGAGGAGAGAGAAGCTCTACGGGGCAGACTACGGCAGAAAGAAGCTCTGATCCGGGAGGAAAAACAGCTTCTCAACACTCGCCTGGAGCAGGCCCAGGTCGCGCTCGGTTTGCCGGTGGAAACAATGGTAGCGCTCAATCTGCCCCCGGTGCCACCAGTGGCCGCAGCCGAGATCGAGCAAGTGCTGCAACGCCTGGAGCGCATCGAGTCCGCCGCCGAGGCGATGGGCGAGCGAAGTGATCAGGACGAAGGGACTAAAGCTCTCTGGGCGGATGACCTCCTGAAGTTGGGCAACGCACACTACAACCTGGGTCACTTTGACGAAGCGATACACTATTACGACCGCATCGCCGAATTGTTTCCCAGGAATGCGGTGCCGGTGTATAACCGGGCGGTAGTGCTGTTGGCCGAGGAGGAGTTCCAACGGGCCATTGACGATTTTGACCGCGCGATACGTCTCAATTCCAACGAAGCGCGGGCCTATCATGGCCGTGGCATCGGGTACGAGCGGTTAGGAAACCTCCGCCGGGCGATAGACGACTACAACAAAGCCATCAGGCTAAATCCGAAGCTGGCGGCGGCCTATTACAGCCGGGGGGTGGCTTACGAAAAGATGGGACGGCACGAGAAGGCGTTCCATGACCTGGACATGGCCATTGATCTCGATCCGAATCACGCGCCGGCTTACACGGCGCGAGGAATTGCCCGTACTGCTTTCCGGGACTATCAATGGGCGCTGTTGGACTTCAACCGGGCGTGTGAGCTGGCCCCCAACTTTGGCCAGGCGTTCTACAATCGAGGGTTGGTCGAAGCTGCGCTGGGTGAGCACGAAGATGCCGTCGCCGACTTCGACCGGGCCCTGGAGCTTTTGCCCGAGGATGCGGATTGCTACCGGGCGCGGGCGGATTCCTGCGCGGCGCTGGGCCTCTTCGCCCAGGCTGTGGAGAACTACACGCGGGCGCTGGAGTTGAATGCCTCGAACGCAGAGACTCACTACTCCCGTGGCGTCGCCTACATCGAGTTGAAAAAATATCACGAGGCTATAACCGACCTCGACCGGGCCATTGAGTTGGCTCCTTCCTACCCCATGGCCTACGTCAGCCGGGGCATCGCTAAGGAGAAGCTAGGTCACTACGAGGAGGCCCTGGCTGATCTGGACGAGGCGATTGAGCTGGACCCCGACCTGGCGCAGGCTTACTATAATCGCGGGGTGGTGTATGGCAGTATGGGGGAATACGAGCGGGCGACGCAGAACCTCAATCGGGCCATCGAATTGGATCCCACTTTGGCGAACGGTCGTTGAGAGTTAGTGCGGTTTGTGGAGCGAACATAGCGAACAGGAGGAAGCATGGCGAGCGTTGCGAAGAAGAAAGACCTGCTGGATCGTACCGGGGACATCATTGCCCGCTATAGAGGACTGCCGGTATTAGCGGGCGTGGCATTGGTCATCCTCAATTACCTGCTGGCGGCTGCCTGGCCCTCCGCCGGAGCTGCACAGGTGTCCAGTGTTTTCTTGCGCATTGTCCGCTTCGTGATCGTCACTAACCTGTTTCTGCATCTGGGCGTGATCGTCGGTCTGGTAGGGGTGCTACTGGGCGACGCGCTATAACTTCGGTGGGAGAAAATGCGCGCTACCCCCGTCCCGCGCGCCAGATGGAATACAGCAACCACAGTCCCAGAATACTGGCGGCGACGAAGGCGAACCCGGCGGGGACGAGTATCCATACCACCTGGTTGCTGATGAAAGTGGGCAATAGCAGAGCTAGGCCAACGATGAAGGCAGCTACCAGGATGCTGACGGACAGGCGGTTGGCGATGCGATCCAGTTTGGATAGCGACCTGTCTATCTCCTTGATTTTCAAAGAGATTTCGAACTCCCCTTCTTCCACCTGGTCGAGGATGCGCGGGATGCGGCGGGGCAGAGAGGTGAATAACTCGCCCCAATCACTTGCCCCTTTGACCAGCCTCTTGCCCCAGGCGCGGGGCGAGGTCATCTGGCGGACGAGTTGGTTAACATAAGGCTGACTCACGGCGAAGATGTCGAAATCAGGGTCCAATTTCAGGCCTACGCCCTCCATCATGCCCAGGGTCTTGCCCAGCAGCCAGAGATCGCTAGGCAGGCGCAGGTGGTGGCGATAAGCGACGGGCATGATTTCATTAACTACCTCCTGAGCGCGAATCTCCTTGAGAGGCAGACCCTGGTATTTGGTCAGCAGGCGTTCCAGGTCCCGCCTTAGCCCCTCGCGGTCCACCCGGCGTTGAGCAGCACTCATGCGAATGAGTTGCTCAACAATCCCCTCACTATCCAATCGCACAGCGACGATAAAAAGGCGCACCAGGTCCTCTTTGAGCCGCTTGCTCAGGTGCCCGACCAGCCCAAAGTCCATAGCGCCGATGACCTCACCATCCATCACGAAGAAGTTACCGGGGTGAGGGTCGGCGTGGAAGAAGCCGTCCACCAGGATTTCCTTGACGATGATGCGTGCGCAGTTCAGGGCAATCTGGTGGCGGTCGAATCCTGCCGCGTCCAGAGCTTCGATGTCGTCAATTTTAATGCCGCTGATGCGTTCGAAGACAATCACCCGCCGGGTGGTATAGTCCCAGTAGACCTGGGGGATGTAAAGATATTCCTCATCGGCGAAATTGCGGCGGAAGCGGTCGGCGTTGCGCCCCTCCCGCCGGTAGTCCATCTCGGCCCGCAGGGTGACGGCGAAGTCCTCGGTGATCTCCGGCAGATCGTAAAGTTCCCCCAGCGGAGTGCGCTCCTGGAGCAGGCGCGCCAGATCGAAGAGTATCTCCAGGTCGGTTTCGATAATCCCCTCGATGTTTGGCCTCTGTACTTTGACCACCACGTCCTCGCCCCCGGGCAGGGTGGCGTGATGCACCTGGGCCAGCGATGCGGCGGCCACGGGCTCGGTTTCCAGGGAAGCGAATACTTCATCGAGAGGAGCTCCCAGTTCTTCCTCGATCTCCTGTTTGATCGCTTCCCATGAGGCTGGGGGGACGGCGTCTTGCAATTTCCCCAGCTCAGTAATGTAGGCCGGGGGAATAAGGTCCGGGCGGGTGCTCATTATCTGGCCAAACTTGATAAAGGTGGGTCCCAATTCCTCGACGGCCAGGCGTACTCGTTCCGGCGCGGTCAGATGTGGCCTTTCGACAGCCTCTCGGCGCAGCAGTCGCCGGGGCAGAGAGAGGTAGGAGGTCAGGTCCAGTTGGTCAACGATCTCACCGAAACCGTATTTGATCAACACACGGGCTATTTCCTGATAGCGTCTGAGGTGTCTATATCTCTGTCCTAATCGTTTCATTGCTACTCTCCCCAGCAGGCCGTTCTGCCAGCGGCGCTGCGGCGTTGTTGGGCTACAACCTATTATAGCAGAGGCGCGTCAGGATAACAAATGCCCCGCTTGCGCAGGCTGCCGACTTACGCAAGGGGGCAAACTCAGCTAGGTAGGTTGGGTTTTGGCTTCGCCTCAACCCAACCTACCTAAGTCACCGTTGGTTGCGCTTAGGGGGCCGGCCGCTCTGCAATGCCTGCCGAATACGAGGCACGGCCTCCCGCGCCGCTTCTTCTCCGAGAGCTATAATCTCCGCCGCCCGGGGGAAACCATTGAAAAGAGTGATACTGTCGTCCAGTGCCGGATGGATCAATATCTCAGGATTAGCCTCCTGCAACTTATAGGCCATGATCTGGCCCTCCATGATGCCCACCGTCCGTCGCAGGGTCTCGATGATCAAGGGAAGCTGGGTCAGAGGCAGTCCCTGCTGCTCCACCTCCAGCAATCGGGATAGACCGTTAACCCCTGTGGAGACATCCACGGCGATGACCACGTCGGCCCCCGTATGGCGCACGACGTCGGCGGGCAGGTTGTTGAGTACACCCCCATCCATCAGGAGATAATCGCCCAGGCGGAAGGGAGCGAAAACGCCCGGCAGGGAGACGGTAGCCCGTACTGCATCAACGACAGAACCGCTATTCAGTACCACCTCTTGACCGCTGATCAGGTCCACGGCCACCAGCGACAAGGGAATCTTCATTTCCTCGAAAGTTTTATCCCCCAGGTGGGTGGTCAGATACTCCTGCACTTTTTGCCCCTCAACCAGACCACGCCGGGGCAGGCTACGGTCCAGCAGAGTGATCAGATTTCGCAGCCGACCCATGCGCAGGGCCTCTTTCTCGATGTAGTCCACGCTCAGGCCCGATGCGTAGGCAGCGGCGATCACCCCGCCCATGCTGGTCCCGGCCAGGAAATCAACGGGAATCCCCTCCCGTTCCAGCACTTTGAGCACCCCGATGTGGGCCAGACCACGCGCCCCACCCCCGCTGAGGGCCAGACCGATTTTTGGTTGCCGATAAAAGTAAGTCATCAGTCATTCACCTCCCGGCGTTGATAGGTGGCGATGGCCTCCAGCAGATGTTCTCGACGGAAATCCGGCCAGAAGACAGGAGTGGTCCAGAACACAGCTCCTACAGCCTGCCAGATCAAAAAGTTGCTGAGGCGTTGTTCCCCGGCCGTGCGGATGATGAGCTCAGGATCGGGCAGCCCTGCTGTGTAAAGATAGCGGGCGAAGGTTGTCTCGTCGAGAGCTTCCGCATCCAGATCACCTCGTCGGCAGGCAGCGATAATGGAGCGGGTGGCGTCCAATATCTCCGCCCTCCCGCCGTAATTGAGGGCCAGGTTGAGGACAAGCCCGGTGTTATTGGCAGTCAGAGACACGGTTTCGTCCAGAGTTGCCAGCAACGACGGCGGCAATCCCTGGCGACGGCCGGCCAGTTGCACCTTAACGTTGTTGCGGCGGAGCTCGTCTGCCTCCTTGTAAGCATATTCTTCGGCCATCTGCATCAGAAATTTTACCTCTTGCTCCGGGCGCCGCCAGTTCTCTGTAGAGAAAGTATACAGGGTGAGAACTTCTACTCCCAGCTCGATGCAGGCCTGCACTGTGCGACGCACAGTTTCCACGCCTGCCTTGTGTCCAGCTACTCGTGGCAGGCCGCGTTTCTGTGCCCACCGGCCGTTGCCGTCCATGATGATGGCGATGTGGCGCGGGATGTTACCCCCGACCATCGTCTCGCCACCGGTTTTTTCTTGCGTCATGGTTATTAAACTATCTCCTGTTTGTTCTGTTTATCCATCTTACCAGAAGATCAAGAGGTCTGATCCTGGCCCGCAGCCTGGCGTAGGTTGTCCCCTTTTGCATCAGCATGCAAAGAGCTCGCCAGGCTGGGCCCTCCCTCCGGGCCAGGCGCATAAACAGGCCGGGCCACCAGCGATAAATCCACCCGCAGACTCGCGCTGTGAGCAGGTCGGGCATAAGTTCCGCATCCACC
>Ga0136651_10001590_pt1 | contig 12519 bp, 11 predicted proteins | sample Mar14236cmmetaG_FD_94867 | JGI IMG/M metagenome (GOLD analysis project Ga0136651, IMG submission 94867) | Marine hydrothermal vent microbial communities from Guaymas Basin, Gulf of California to study Microbial Dark Matter (Phase II) - Marker... ...
AGATCGATAGTCTTCAAATAAAAATTAAAGATAACAATTTGTGTTTTCATCACAGCATAACTTATAAGAAAAAGTATCATCCGCATTACCGGATAATTTCCCTAAAAGAATTTGATAAATTCAGGGATAGATTGCGGACTACATAATTTTGCTCACTGATTTACACGGATTGAACGGATAAAAAAGGAAATAACTTGATAAATTAGATCTTTGTAATTTCGGTGAAGCTGATTAACTCAATTTTAGGAATTATCTTCGTGCTTCTTCGTGTTCTTGGTAGCAGAAAAAAGATTTCTCAACAATCCCAAAAATAAATTTATTGACTGTTTTTCCCCTGAAAATTAAAAAACGAACCAAATTAGAGGGAGGTCAAGATGAGAGGAAGACTATTTGTTTTCGGGCTTTTATTCATTATTATTATTACTTCATGTTCAAAAGGTGGAGTAAATGTTTCCAAACTGGAGAAAAAGGATGAGTTGTTTTATTTGAGAGGAAAATCCAAACCTTTTACAGGTAAGGCATTTATGCTCGATCATAATAATGTCAAAACCTATGAAGTTGAGATCAAAAACGGAAAATATGACGGATTGCGAACCGGTTGGTATAAAGCTGAGAGCAAACAATTTGAAGAGCATTACCAGGCTGGAATTCTGAACGGATTAAAGACGAGCTGGTATAAAAACGGACAGAAAAAATATGAAATAAATTATAAAGACGGGGAAATGGATGGTTTAACAACGAACTGGTTCAATGACGGCATCAAGGAATCTGAAATAAATTATAAAAACGGACTCTATAATGGTTTAGTAACTTACTGGTTTCCTAATGGCAAGAAAAAATCGGAAACATATTATAAAGATGGGATCAAGGATAGTCTGGTAACGGTTTGGTATGAAAATGGTCAGATCAAGTATGAAGCAAATTATAAAGATAACAAGTTGAATGGTTTAAAGACCGAGTGGTTTGAAAATGGTCAGAAAAAATCGGAAGCAAATTTTAAGGATGATTACTTGGATGGAATGAAAACTATCTGGTATGAAAATGGTAAAGTTAAGTATAAAGGGAAATATAAAGATGGTCGGATCATTAAAACGATTGTGAGCAGTAAATGATTGAAACTTAAAAAAGTTACAAAATTTTTTAAAAATTTGTGAAGTTTTGAAATTGGAAAAATGGATGGAAAGAATTTATTCATTTTTAACGCAGGAGCATTGGAACGAGTAAAATGAAACTTGCCAAATTTTAAAATTTGGCAAGTTTTTGAAAAAGTTTTAAAAAATTGTATGAAAAAAATGTTAAAGAAAATTGGTGATTTCTACAAAAAAATAGCAAGCGATAGGCATACATCCCGGATCATAAAGTATGCTCTGATCATCTTTTTTGTGATCATTGCGGGAGCAGTTGGCATTCTACTTTTTGAATACGGCAATGAACAGGGAAATATCAAGAATCCATTTGATGCGATCTGGTGGGCGCTGGTAACGATCACGACTGTTGGTTATGGAGATATGGTTCCAATCACATTCTGGGGAAGGATCATCGGCATCATTTTTATCCTGATGGGATTTATCATATTTTCCATTTTTACGGCTTTTATTGCCAGCAGTTTCATCGATCAAAAGATCAAGGAAGGTAGAGGAATGAGTAATATCAAAGAAAAACAACATATTCTGATCTGCGGCTGGAACAGTAGTGTTCTGAAAATTCTCGATTTCCTGAAAAAAGTCGATCTCAGGGAAAAAAATCCGATCGTTCTTTTGAATGAACTCGACGAAGGAAGGATTTCCACGATCATTAACCATTATCCTCAACTCGAGATAAAATATATTTGTGGAGATTACACAAATCAGGATATTCTGATCAAAGCGAATGCCAAAGAAGCAAAACATATCATTCTTCTTTGTGATGAAAGTAAGGCAAACACTATTCCTTCCGATGAAAGAACGATCATTGCTTCCCATAATATAAATTTCCTTAAAATAAAAGGAAAGGTCAGTTTACAGCTTAAAGATCAGAAATATGCTCAAAATATCAGGAACAGAGATATCCAGAATGTAGTTATTTTCGATGAACTCGGAGGTACGATGCTGGCAACTTCGACCTTAAATCCTGTTATTCCTGAATTTATTCAGGAAGCTCTCAATTTCAAAGATGGCAAAGGTTTTTCTCAAGTGAATATCCCCCGCGAATTCGTCAGCAAAACTTTCCTGGAATTGTTCTCTTATTTCAAAGAAAAGAAAGAAATGATCCTGCTGGGAATAGTTTCCGTGCAAGCAGAATTCTCTATCGATAATATTCTTTCAGATGACACAACGGAGATCGATCAATTCATCAAAAAACAGTTTGAACTTTCCAAAAAGAAATTGAAACTCGAAGAGACAAAAAGTCTGATTAAAATCAAACCGGAAAATTCTTATGTGATCCAGGAAACAGATCAAGCGATCGTTATTTGAGGTGATTATGGATCTGCAATTTCTAAAAAAAGTACCGTTATTTAAAAACCTGACCAAAGAAGAATTGAAAATCCTTGAAAACTATCTCAAACAAAGAAGATTTAAACAGGGAGATTGCATCATCAAGGAAAATGAAGTCAGTCAAAACCTTTTCATCTTACATGAAGGAAAAGTAAAAATTACCAAAAAAATGACGATGATCGACAGGGAAGAAGAAGAAAAGGACAAGACTTTTATCGTGCTCGATTCCAAGAATTATAGTTTTTTTGGTGAAATCGGTTTTTTGGGAAAAGTTCAGAAAAGGACAGCAACTGCAATAGCAAAGACTGATTGCGAATTTTATACGATCGACAGAAATGATTTTCTGAAAATTTGTGAAAAAAATCCTGCTATTGGATATAAGGTTTTGATGGAAATTGCCTGCAATCTTTCCATTTACCTTGAAAAAGCCGATTCCGATATTTTGAAATTGACGACTGCTTTGATCTTTGCTTTGAGTTAATTGCTCGCGGATTTTGACGGATTTGATAGATCAGATTAGCCACGAAAATGAACAAAATTATTTAAACTTGCCAAATTTTTTAAAATTTGGCAAGTTTAAACAAAGTGGAGGGAAAAATGAAAAACCTATTTTTATTCATTTTGGTTTTATTCGTAACTAACTTGTTATTTGCCGATCTAACAGACGGATTGATCGGATATTATCCATTTAATGGAAATGCAAATGATGAAAGCGGAAATGGAAATGATTTAACAGTTCACGGAGCTACTTTAACCTATGACCGGCTTGGAAATGAAAATGCTTCTTTTAATTTTGATGGGATCAATGATTATTTAGAAAGGTTTTATGATCCTGATTTTACTCCCGGAAATGATAATTGGACTGTTTCAGCTTGGGTAAAAGCAGATAGTTCCGGTCGAATAGTTTCCTGGTATAGATGTGGTGCAGATCCGGGTTGCAATAGTACGGATTCTGCTCTTTACGGACTGTCTATTAATAATGGAAATAACGCAGCTTGGAGTGTACGAGACGACATAGCCAATGATATCACCCTACAAAGTGAAATACAAATAAACAAATGGTATTTGATTACTGGAATTTTTGAGAATGACAATGATATTATCACTTTATACATTGATGGCTCGCTAAACACAACAGATTATTCCATTATGACTTCATTAACTGACGGAGGTACCAATATTCCTTTTGAAATCGGAAGAGTCTATAGAACCGGTTGGGGAGAACCGGGTGAGTATTTTTTTGGAAAGATTGATGATATCAGAGTTTATAATCGTGCTTTGTCTGATGATGAGATTCAGGAAATATATCATCAAGGAAATTGGATGAACTCTCCTGAAAATATGACTATTTTTATTTATAATAATCTTGTTGAACTTAACTGGGATTCGGTTATTGGTGCAACTTCCTATAATGTTTACAGTTCTGAAGATCCTTATGGGACATTCACTCTTGAACCAACAGGAACTGGAATCATGGAAACGGATTGGAGCGAAGATATTTCAGAAAATGTGAAGTATTATCAAGTTAAGGCTATCAATTAGTCTGAAGCTTGCCAAATTTTAAAAAATTTGGCAAGTTTATAGAAAGGAGATTATCTTGAAAAAAATATCATTGATGATGCTTATCATTTTTCTTTTAACAGGTTGTGCTTCTCATGTAAAATTCATTCAAACAGATGAATCGTATGTTCCGCAGGAAAAACCGAAAGATGCTCAAATTATCTTTAAACATGAAGAGCTAAATCAACCTCACAAAGTTATTGGAGTGATTGCTGCGGAATTAGGAAAACAGGCTCGTAGACCGGAATTAGATGCTTTGATCAAGAAAAAAGCATTGGAGATCGGTGCTGATGGTGTGATGCTTGTTAAATATGATGTCGATCGGGAAGTTTATCTGGAAACACACCATAAGATTGTTGGTCATGGATCCTGGAAAACTCATGTTATAGGAACTCATCCTCATGTTGCAGTTAGAAAGACCGCAACTGCAATCGCTTTTAAATTAAAGAGATAGGAAGCACAAAATAAATAAAATTACTATTAAAACACTAATTTCAATTTTGGTAATCGTTCCTCTTGGATTTCTCTCGAATATTTATCAAGGTCCTTTTTCAGACTGGCTCAATGATAGTTTTGGGGGATTACTTTACGAGATTTTCTGGTGTCTGATAATTTTCCTATTTTTTCCCAAAACCAAACCCTTTAAAATCGCTTTGATCGTTTTTATCTCAACTTGCTGTTTAGAATTTCTCCAGTTATGGCATCCTTCTTTTCTGGAAGTTATCAGGAAGGATTATATCGGCAGAATAATTTTGGGAAATTCCTTCAATATAACAGATTTTCCTTATTATTTATTTGGCTCATTAAGTGGCTGGTTCTGGATTTTGAAACTCAAAGAATAAAGTGTTTTTTTTTGTTATTCCGAGATTCTTCGTAAGAAAAGCAGGGATCCCGAAAGCCTTCGGGAAAATGACAATGAAAGGTAGATTATGAAACCACAAATTTTTGCATTAATAACCGCAATTGCCTGGGGAGTTGGCGGATATTTCGAGAAAAAAGGATTACATCAAGGTTATCTCTCTCCGCAGATGGGTATTACGATCAGGACTTTTATCGCTCTGATAATTCTCGGATTTGCCAGTTTTCCGCAGTGGAAAAATCTTCTGAAAACAGAGACAAAAGCACTTTTATATATCATTGTTGGCGGAGGAATAATTGCCGGAGCAATTGGCATGTTATGTTTTTATAAAGCGATAAAAGGTGCTCCTCTGGGAAAAGTTATGCCGATCGCTTTTACTTCTCCTCTTTTTGGAGTAATTATGGGAATTTTATACGGAAGTGAGACTATAACTCCTAAAACTCTGATTGGAGCATTACTTTCTGTTTCCGGAATCATTATTTTAACGGTGTAGTTCAGAACTTGTTCTGAATCCTTTTAAAATAGAAATTGAACGGATTTTTTGAAAGCAGAAAAAGTTTGCTCTACAAAAAAATAGCACTCCTCAATTAAGACTGCTAAAAAATCTTTGACAAGAAAACAATCGAATTTATTTTATCTCCAAAAAAAAGAAAGGCTCTCGAATGATACGGATTTGTGTTGAAAATGGATGGATAATCGGATTTAATTTTATCCGGTGAATCCTGTTATCCTGTCAAATTCAACTTGTGCAAATTCGTGTTAATTCGTGGCTAAAAATCCTCCTTTGCTAAAGCTTCGGAGGATAAAGGAGAAAAAAAATGACAGATAAAAAAACCGGAAAACTATCCATTCATACAGAGAATATTTTCCCGATCATCAAAAAATGGCTTTATTCCGAGCATGATATTTTCCTGCGGGAATTAATCTCAAATGCGATCGATGCGATGAACAAAAGGAAAGCAATCGATCCGGAAGTGAAGTCAGAAGATTTGAAGATCGAAATCAAAACCAATAAAAAGAAGAAAACACTGGAAGTCATCGATTATGGGATCGGAATGAATGCTACGGAGATCAAAAAATACATCAACCAGATCGCTTTTTCAGGAGCGGAAGATTTCATCGAAAAGTATAAAGATAAACAATCTTCGATTATCGGGCATTTCGGATTGGGATTTTATTCCTCCTTTATGGTCGCCAAGAAGGTTACGATCGATTCTTTATCTTTTAAGAAAGGTTCACATCCTGCTTTCTGGGAATGCGAAGGAGAAACCGAATATAAAGCCGAAGATGGTAAAAGAAAGGATATCGGAACAACGGTAACCGTTCATTTAAATAAGGATAATGAGGAATATCTCGAAGAACATAAAATTAAGGAATTGATCGAAAAATACAGTAATTTCATGCCTTTCCCGATCTTCCTGAACAAGGAAAAAGAAGCGATCAACCAGAAAGAAGCGTTGTGGTTGAAAAAACCAAAAGATGTTACGGATGAGGAATATAAGGAATTTTATAAGAAATTATTTCACGATTGGGATGATCCTCTTTTCTGGATCCATTTGAATGTCGATTTTCCGTTCAACCTGAAAGGAATTCTCTATTTTCCAAAAATAAAAAACCAGTTGGAAATGAATCAGGGAAAAGTAAAATTGTTCTGCAATAATGTTTTCGTTGCCGATGATCTGAAACAGATCGTACCTGAATTTCTTCTGCTTTTAAAAGGCGGGATCGATATTCCGGATATTCCTTTAAATGTTTCTCGAAGTTTCCTGCAGCACGATCAGCAGGTTCAGAAAATTTCCCAATATATCATCAGAAAAATCGCTGACAGTTTAAAGGATATTTTCAAAGAAGACCGTAAGAAATACGAAGGATTCTGGGATGATATTCATTATTTTATCAAATACGGAATTCTTTCCGATGAGAAATTTTCTGAAGCAATGAAAGATCATATCATCTTCAAAACTACGCAGGATGATTTTATCACGATTAAAGAATATCGTGAACGAAACAAATCCAAAGATAAACCTCAAAAAATATTTTATGCCCAAAGCGAAGACACGCAGGTTACTTATCTGAATTTAATGAAAGAGCAGGGAATCGAGGTTATTTATTCACATCCGATCATTGACAGCCATCTTTTCCAACATCTGGAAATGAAAGACAGGGATGTAACTTTTGTACGCATCGATTCGGAAATAAACGACAATCTCATCGATAAAGAAAAAAAGGAAATAGTTGATGCTTCCAATAGAACAAATTCGGATAAACTCAAAGAAATTTTTGATAAAACTCTTAATGAAAAAATCGAAGCAAGTTTTAATAAGGATGATTATGCCAAATTCATTAAAAAACATCCGGATGCAATTAATACTCTGGCTCCTTATATCCGCACTAAAGATGATTTTACTTACATCAAACCTTATGATATTCCTTTTAATATTCGTGAAAAATTAGGAAAAGATGTTTTCTCTGAAATTCTGGGGAAAGTGTATTTATCAGTAACTACAGAAATGAAATTCCTGAAAACAAAATCCATTCCGGCAATGGTCGTGTTCAACGAATTTATGCGCCGCTTCCAGGAGATGAATTATCTTTCTCAGCCAAAAGAAAGTGATATGCTGAAGAATCATACAGTGATCGTTAATCCTGAAAATGAAACCATTAAGAAAGTTTTGAGATTTTATGAAGAAGGAAAAATCGAGGAAGCAAAACTGCTGATCAATTATGTTCACGAACTTGCTCTTCTGGAACAGAAGCAATTTACAGGTAAAGAATTGAAATTGTTTATCGAGAATTCGAATAAGGTCCTGGAAATGATCTAAAAAAATTGCTCACGGATTAAACGGATCGAACGGATAAGAATAATAATTAAGATTGTTTAGAATACAAAACGGCTCGCAAAGATGTGAGCCGTTTTTATTTATAAATCTTATTTAAAATATCTTGCCAGAAATCGATTGATTTTTGATTTTTGCTTTTGAATTTTTTCGGAGGAGAGATGGATTGCCCTGTATGCAAAGAACCAATGATAGTTTTTGAATTAGAAGGTGTGGAAATCGATTACTGCTGCTCCTGCAAAGGTATCTGGCTGGATTCGGGGGAATTGGATCTTTTATTGGAAAATTCGATGGATAAAGGAAAATTGTTATCCAGTTTTGAAATCGACATAAAGTCAAAAGAAAAAAAAAGAAAATGTCCAATTTGCCTGAAAAAAATGAAAAAAGTCAATGTTGGAACTTCAAAGAAAATACTGATCGATAAGTGTAAGAACGATCATGGATTATGGTTTGATGGTGGCGAACTTGCAGAAATAATAAAGATGGGAAATCTTGATAGAGAAAACAGGATCATTACGCTTTTAGAAGGAATATTTCCAAATAAATAAAAAAGGAGTCTAAAATGGCAGGATTAATAATATTGTTGGTGATCATTGCAATTATTATTTTGTCCTTTATCGGGATGTATAATGCTCTGATCAGATTGAGAAACAGGGTGAAAAATGCCTGGTCGCAAATCGATGTGCAATTGAAAAGACGACACGATCTTATTCCAAATTTAGTGGAAACAGCAAAAGGATATATGAAGCATGAGAGAGAAACTTTGGAAAATATCACCCAAGCGAGAAGTCAGGCAATGGGAGCGGGAAGTGTCGGAGAAAAAGCAAAAGCAGAAAAAGCCTTAAGTGGAGCAATGAGCAATTTTTTCCTGGTCGTTGAAAATTATCCTGATCTTAAGGCAAATCAGAATTTTCTGGCTATTCAGGAAGAATTAACATCAACAGAGAATAAAATTGCCTTTTCCCGCCAGAGCTATAATGACCAGGTTCTATTTTTCAATAATAAGATCCAGATGTTTCCTTCCAATATAATTGCCGGTATGTTCAATTTTAAGATCGAAGAGTTCTTTGAATTGGAAACTGAAGCAGAAAAAGCAGTACCTAAAGTAGATTTTTCATAAAAAGAAAACGACTCTTTTGAGAAATGAGTTGGTAATTGAACAAATGTCCATCATGGAATATTCAAATTACAAAAATAAATATCAAATAAATAACAATGATTAAAACTACAAATTCAAAACGACTCGAAGCTCCGGTTGATTTGTTATTTCGATATTTTTTTAATTAGAATTTATTTGTTTTTTGGATTTTGTTATTTGTGATTTTAATATATCTACCCATTTAAAACTAAAAGGAAACAAATAAATTTATGTGGGAATTAATTGCAGCGAACAAAAGGAAATCGATCATCCTCTTTGTAGCAATGGGTTTTTGTCTTTTTTTACTTGGATATTTTATCGGTTCCTATTTTTCTGCTGATAGCGGCTGGTTGATCGGTATTTCGATTGCTTTCCTGGTTTGGATAATAATGTCTTTGGTCAGCTATTATTCAGGAGACTCGATCCTTCTTTCGATCAGTCATGCTCAAAAAGTTAATCCCCAGATTCATCCGCAATTGTATAATGTGGTGGAGGAAATGAAAATTGCAGCAAATCTTCCTGTGATTCCAAAGATATATATCATTCCGGAATCTGCTCCCAATGCCTTTGCTGTCGGCAGGAATCCCGAAAAAAGTGCAATTGCCGTTACTGCCGGTTTACTTTCCGAATTGAATCGCGACGAACTTCAGGGCGTTATTGCTCACGAAATGTCTCATATCATGAACAGAGATATTCTTTTTATGACCTTTTCCGGTGTTATGCTGGGAAGTATTGTCTTTCTATCGCATATTTTTTTACGAAGTTTATGGTTTTCAGGGGGAGGACGAAGATTTCGATCTAAAAGTTCAGGTAAAGCCGGAGGACAATTACAGTTGATAATGATGGCAGCATCCATACTTTTTGCAATTTTGGCTCCGCTTTTAGCACAGATCCTGTATTTTGCGATTTCCCGTAAAAGAGAATATCTCGCTGATGCTTCTGCAGTTCGATTAACGAGATATCCGGAAGGTTTAGCATCTGCTCTGGAAAAAATTTCTTATTCCGAATTTGATCTTAAATCAGCAAATAAAGCAACAGCAGCTCTTTATATAATCAATCCGCTTAAAAAAAAAGGATTATCATTTTCTAATCTTTCCAGCACACATCCACCGATAGATAAAAGGATCGAGATTTTAAGAAAAATTTCCGGTAGTGTCGATTATATAAACTATCAAAGAGCATTTGCCCATGTTGACGGGAAAAAAGGTCATTCATCCGTAATAATACCAACTTCCGGTATGAGAGATATTCAGGATTTCGAGATCAGAAAACCAATTCCTGAAAAACAGGTAACAACACAGAGCCGAGTGCGTGAGGTTGGAGATTTGATCCGGGCAATAAACAAATATGCTTTTATTCCATGTGCTTGCGGACTTAAAATAAAGACTCCTCCAAATTATAAAAAACCAACCATAAAATGTCCGAAGTGCGGAACAGTTCATATCATTCCGGTAGCTGAATTATCTGCGATATCGAAAGCATTTCCTTCATCGAAAGAAAAGACAAAGAATGAAGTCGATCCTGAAACTTTTGTTTATAAAAGAAAAACAAAAGGTTGGGAATCCTTTGTTTGTCCTTGTGGGAGCGTAAAACAAATTTCTCCCTTATTTTCGAAATCATATTTCTATTGTAATGAGTGTGAACGGAAAATCGAAATTGTAAATCCTGAATAACAAAATATATCATATTCAAGTAAAGTCCGGATATCGTTTTTTACAAGTTATTTGACAAAAAATGCAGTAAAATGAGTTTGGATACATAAAAGACAAAGAAAAAAAGTTTGAATTTTTATTCTTTCTAAAAAAGAGGTAGTTATGTTTTATGAAAATTTATTAGATCAAATGCTGAAAGAAGAAAAAAATCCCGTTAACAGCATGTATTTGAATGAGCTCAAGATCAAATGGAATAATTTCTACAAAATTGTTAATGAAGAACCTGGGAATAACGAAGTGATGGTCAAGGCCTTGAATTCTTTCATCAAAACGACATCCAACCGCAAATACCAGTTCCGGGTGGTAACGAATAAAGGATTTAAAAGAGATTCTCATATTTATTTTGCTGATTATTTGAATGATATGATATCGGTGATTATGAAGAGAAAGAAAATCATGAAAAATAAAGGAATTTCCTGGGGATATCAACCTTTCAGTTATAAATTTAAATTCAATCCGGTAAATTTGTTTGATCTGGCTGAAAAACCAAATTATAATGTTGCGGATTCGGTGAATATCTTACAATTAGTTCAGAAAATGGATTTCCAATACAGAATTTCCGGGAAAAGGAATTTTGAAAAATTCAAGATATCAATTCCGCTCATCCAGTTCTATATCTATAAAAACCTGGTGGAAGAGAATTTGGTTAATGCTGAATACTATTCCTATCTGGCGAAAAAAACTTATGGGATTTCAAAATCGATCATTGTATGCGAAACCATCGATCCTGATTTTCAATTGAATCTGGCAAGTTCTACCGTTGATGTTGTCTATGTTCTAAGAAAACAATGTGCCGATTCAGAGGTCGAGGATATTTCGTTAGATACGGTAAATGCTTTGGAAGAGAAGATAGATCAATATTTGCAGGAAGAAAAAACTACTCTTTCGGAAATGATCGAGAGGGGAATTATCGAGTAAATTGGACTCGACTTCAAAGCAGCTTGTCAGGTCGTAGTAATAAGAAGATTGAAGTGTGGAGTTGAGAACAATTTCATTAAATAATTGAATATTTGGGACACAAAGAGTTCTGCATAACTGGGTAAAATTTCAGAAACCATTAAAATGGTTGAAATTTTATATGTGGTTTATTTATTCAACACAACTGATCTGTCAAAAGGCGGAGTAAAAGTTGTGGATTAAATAGCTTTTTCATATATCATTAGCCCACAGTTTTAACTCTGGAAATGAATAAAAACCAGTCTAAGTTAACCGCTTCAGCGGTTTCCATTTCCATTTTGCAGAATCCTTTTTCGAACATATAAAATGGAGGAAAAAATGGACAATGATTATATTTCCAAATCTATGACCATAAAATTAGAAAATTGTTTACCGGAATATCCGAAATTTGAAGAAGGGATCAGACGAGCTCCCAAACGAGAAATGAACCTTAATAAAAACGAAATCGCTCTCGCTCTGAAAAATGCTCTTCGATACATTCCACAGGAATTACACAAGAAACTCGCTCCTGAATTTCTCGATGAACTTCTAAATCACGGGCATATTTACGGTTATCGGTTCCGTCCTGAAGGAAGAATTTATGGAAAACCAGTGAACGAATACATGGGAAAATGTCTGGAAGGAAAAGCTTTCCAGGTCATGATCGATAATAATCTCGATTTTGAAACAGCTTTGTATCCTTATGAATTAGTAACTTACGGAGAAACGGGAGCAGTTTGTCAGAATTGGATGCAGTATCGTTTGATCAAAAAATATTTAGAAAACCTGACCCATGAAAATACCCTCGTTTGTATGAGCGGTCATCCGCTCGGATTTTTCAAATCTTCACCAAATTCTCCACGCGTTATTAATACAAATGGCTTGATGATCGGTGAATTCGATAACCAGGAAGATTTCAATCGTGCCAATGCTCTCGGAGTTGCCAATTACGGACAGATGACTGCCGGCGGTTGGATGTATATCGGTCCGCAGGGAATTGTAC
>Ga0136651_10001592_pt1 | contig 12514 bp, 24 predicted proteins | sample Mar14236cmmetaG_FD_94867 | JGI IMG/M metagenome (GOLD analysis project Ga0136651, IMG submission 94867) | Marine hydrothermal vent microbial communities from Guaymas Basin, Gulf of California to study Microbial Dark Matter (Phase II) - Marker... ...
GATAAAGCTTTTTGCTGTGTGTTTATCATTTCATCATCCCAACCTCTATGATCACCAACGTAGTTTAGTCCCATAATTAAGTCATACATAGATAATTCCTCTGCATTTAGTTTATAATCTTCTCCACTAAACGGGTTTGTTACTGTATCTCCCGCGTCGTAGACGGTTCCATCGAACCATTTTGGTAAGTTGTTGTTTGTTTCTTTCATTAGTATATATTTTTTTCTGCCCACTGTTGATATTCTTTCCAAGATTGCTCTTTGTTAAGGTAACCGTTGTAGACTCTACGTTTACCTAAAAATTTAATTCCATTAAAGTTTCCGTTTTCTAAAAATTCCATATTATTCTTCTTCTTTTTCTTCGTAATAATCTCCTGAGTCTAATAACTCATCTTTTTTCTCGTCAAATAATTCTTGATATACGTCTTGCCACCATTGTTCTAATTCATAGTTGAACTCGTATTCCATATCGTCCCATAAATGAGGTTCTACCCACACATCACTACCTGACGTTAGTTCATCAAGAGCTCGTGAGGACCATTCAGTGTAATCTTCATAGTAAAAACCATCTTGTGATATATAAGGTTTCTCATCATAAGTACACCACCATATATCATAACCATCATACGTTGATTCGCTGTATATCTTTAAACTATGTCTATCATCAACATAACCGCTTGTTTTGTCTAATTTACCGCCGTGTTGTTCCTCAATATACTCTAGTAACCAAGGTCCATCTGGCTCTTCCATAAAGCCATCTTTTTCTAATTTTCCGATGATTATATCATCTGTTAATAGTTTTTTATCCATATTTATTTATTTAAGTAATTTTTCTTTGCATATTTATGCAAGAAATTCAATCTAGCCACACCTGACCAGATTAGAGCTCTCGCATAAGTATTAAATTCTTTTGTAACTAATTGATTACCATCAAGAAAAGTCCATCTAGTTTTTCTTTTATACTTATGATTTAGTTGCCATATTCTATCGCTACTGTCACATCTACGTACATAACCTGATTTATAGGTTGCTAGTGATTGTCCTGTTGGTAATTTAAATTGACGTGTACCGTTTTTCCATTGTCTTTTCGTGGTAGTTTCTACGATACCGTCTTCGTGAAGCATAGCTAGTGCGTATGCATTTTCTAGTTGTAATTGTTCTTTTTGCCATTTAGTCATCTGATTCTTCTTTTAAAAATTCTGTACCATACATGATGTCTGCACCTGTAACATCAAAACTATACTTATCAGTAAATACGAGTATATCTCTAATATCATCTAGTTGTAATTGCCACCATCCATGTGAAGCCATTAATGTATACTTAAGCCTTTTAGCCGTACCGTGTTTATACGTATTTTGCCTAATTTTTTGTTTGTACACAGGTTTTAACTGTGACCACACGTTTTTAATTTTAGTCATAATTTTATTTATATTATCGGTTAGTGTTAATATTTTGTTTGTAGTATGACATTTTGTCATGGTTGCCTTTAGAGGCTTATATTTTAGACGTGCTCGTACGTTTTTGGGTCGAGTAACAATGCCACACTCGCATCCACGTCTAAGGTGTAAGATTGCTTCATCACCATGGGATTCCCTGGTTGATACTGTTATTCTTACTACCTATTTAGTAACTAGAAGAGGAATCGAACCTCTTTATCCGTCGATAGTCTTAGTCTTTCTGAGGTGTTACCCGTCCTTACTAATTCTAGACCTAGTTATCCAGTAATCTATTTTATTCAGTTATGTGACACAGCCTTGTTAAACGGGGTTATCCTTACGCGTCCTATTAACCTACTCGTATTTAGATTACAAGTGCCATTCCTTTAATAGTTTAATGGCTGATTTCTTTATTTCATCAAAAGTTCTATCATTTAAGAATCCATCATCATAAGATATTATTCTTTCTAATTGCTTTTCTATTTGATTACAGAGTTCTAATGCTTCTCTATCCACATATTCCTCTTTCATAATTTCATATGCTTTTTTACTATCCATATTATCTTTTTATTATTTGTTCTTCAGTATTTATTGTTCTACTCTCCATATATTATTAGTTCTATATCAGATTCACTATAACAATCCTGTTTTGGAAAGTTTAATTCTCTGTTTATTATTTGTACGTGTTCATCAGTGGGTTGTTTATAGCAAAAGTACATTGCTGAATATACACCTGCTAAATATGCAAACCCACTTAATATTATTATTTTTATTTTCTTCTCCATGCTTTGTGTACTAATGCGGAAGTTTCTTGTGATACAACTTGTACTTCTAACACTTGTTTGTTAGCTATAATTGGTATGTAGCTAACTTTTTGAGTTGAACTACAACTTACACAGTTGTTATAACCTAGCTCTATACGAACTGGGTGCACTTTATTTCCACATTTACAATACATATTTTATTTATACTTTATTATATTATCAACTGCTTGCAGTATTATATTTGTAATCACTTTGCTATAATTCTAAGCTGTTCTACACTATATTTTTTAATACTTGTTCGCCACATTTTATTATGTGTGAATTTATATTGCTGAGGAAAGCTCTTTTTTTGCCTCACAGTGCTTTTTTTGTATTCTTTATCAGTAAGTCCACTGCATTCACCGTGAATTTTAATCATTTGTTGGTGATGATGCTTGCGAGCAAGTTTCTTTTGTTTACTATACTCGCATAATTCTTTCATGTTACTTACCATTTTAACGGAGCTTCGATAAAAGTTAAACCTTTGTAGTTAAACCAGTTGTCTTTACCAAACTTAAATTGTTCGATACCATCTTCATCAATACCTTGTGATTTTTCTTTAAAGCCAAATGAATTAGGCAGGTCACCTACATGATAACCTTTGTACTCGATTCCGTTTAGATAAATCTTATGTTTATCTTTAGTAAATTTAATTGTTTTCATATTTTAATCTTTATTATATTATCAATTACTTGTTATATTATGTTTGTAAGCATGTGATTTAGCTATAGATTGTCTCCATTGCCACTCACTTTTGCGATAGTTGATGTCATTGCACCACTTCTTCCAGCCTTTACTAGTTGTATTCTCACCATATTTAGCTTCGAATTCCAACACTTGTTTTAGCTTGTCTGCTATTTTATTAGCATCATAGTCTTTAAATTGCATAGTTAATTTATTTATTAGTTGATTTATAGAACTGTATTCTGTTTAGAACATCTTGTCTAGTTATTTTATTTTGCATTTGTAATAGTATATCACTTGACATATCTATTTTTTTACCATTATCACAGGTTAAAATGTATCGCATAATTATATAGTTTGAGTTGATACTTCTACTACTTGTCTAGCTTTCACTGGTACATTTGTTGATGAGGTGTAAGAGTTGTACTTAATCCAGCAAGGTAATGTGTCAAGTGTAGACTTCATAACGTTATAGACTTCATCATGATTATAAGTGCATGACTTACCATTGTTAAATGTTACATTTATTGTAGTGTTTTTGTTGATTAGAGATTTTCTGATTACAAATCTTTTAGAGTTAATTGTGTTTGACATAATTTTAATTTTAATTTAAGTTGTTATTTATTTGTGTAAGTTATTAATTATTAGTTGTTTATTATACTATCAATAGTTATTAGTACTAACTTTCGAAAGTGTATGTTTGTTTATGTGTGTCATAATGTCATGAGGTATAAGTCATGATGTCATACTGTGACACATTGTCATGATTATATGTCACTAATATAAGTAATAGTATTATCACTATTAATTATGTACCATTTTGAAGTATCAATTGTATAATCTTTATTAGTATTCATATTAAGTATTTATTTGTTACATAGTTATTATCAACTAATATTAGTATTAACTTTCGAAATGAGGAGTGTAGGGAAAAACGTGAAAAGTATTTGGTAAGATAGGAAAAAAGCTGTATATATAGCGGAATTTGTATGTAAAAACAGGGCCCGATGCCAAAATAAAACGATTTTACGATAAAAATAGGAAAAAAAAAGTGGAGGGGGAACACCATACCTCTCTATTTGTAACAACTTTCCAGGAAAGGCCGTGCCTTATATAACGGGTACCCTTATAATATTATACTACGTATAATATCTAGATAGGAGTAAGGATAAGTATATTAAATATATATAATATTACACACAATAATAAGTTTTTACTATAACTAAGAAATTATTTTTATGTAAATATTTACAATAATCTGTAAGTATATATCTATAGACATAACTTAAAAATAGAACTATGCCATCACCATTCAATTATAAAAATAAAGATAAGATCAAAAAGCCAAAGCCAATGGCTACACAAGCTTTGGATGCGATTGATCTAGGTAGTATAAGCAATACATACGGTAGTGCGCCAAAAGCAGCGACTAGTAAGTTTAAAAAGGTTTTACCTGCTGCACCAAGAGACAAGATGGAATTTGCACAGCCTCCAAAGGATATGCACCCAAATAAGCCTGTATACAAAGCTCCGCGTCCAATTAGAAAGCCAAGCGTACAGTCTTATGACAATGTAGCAAAGCAACCAACTCAGCTAAACCCGATAATAGAAGCATACGTGCCTCGTCAGTTTAAGGGAGCAGAACCTTTAGCTATGGATAATCAAAAAAGAATATATTCCACGTTCAAAGAACAGATGGAACAATTAAAAAATAAATAAATGGCAATAATATCATCATATCCAACAGTAGTTGCGGAACCAAATGATTTACTTATAGGTACGAAAATAATAAATACTGGTACAGTAATAAATCCTACAAAGACATTTAGAATACAAGAAGTAGTAGATGCAGCTTTAGGTTATAAAGTATATACAGCATTGTTAACACAAACAGGAGTTAATCCTCCGGTTGCTACAGTATTAAAAAATACAACAGGTGGAACAATAGCATTTGCGTACGATAATGTAGGTGTATACAGAGCTGTTATAACAGGAGCTAACTTCACAGCTAATAAAACTGCAGTGTTTATAACTACTGGTTTAACTGGAGTCGCACCTAATCCAGCAGATAGACAACTTGTTCCTACAGTAACTAGTAATACTGAAGTAACTCTTACTAATTTAGAAACTGGTAGTGCTGCTACTACAAATGAATTAGGGGAAACAACAACAATAGAAATAAGAATATACTCATAACATGGCAGTAATATTTTCATATCCTCCAATAAACTCTGGAAACTTAGAACCTGAGGACAGATTAATACTGTCTCAAATGAATGAACCAACAAATCCTACAAGAAGTGTTACATTAGGTACTTTAGCTTCTTATATTAATGGAAGTGGTAGTGGTTTTATAGTAGGTACAGGTTTAGCGCAACAAATGACATACTGGTCTGGACCAAATACTATAAAATACGACGCAGTTACTCCTTTTACTTATATAGAACTTGCCGGTCCTGGTTTACCAGCTGGAAGAATGGGTATAGGAACAGCTGGTCCTGACTTTAAACTAGACATAGGAGGTGGTGATTTAAGAATTGAAGACAATTTCGGAATAAGATTTGGTGGACAAGGATCGAATAATACTAATTGGAGACTACTCACAACAGGAACAAACAGTGGAACGTTTATACTAGGTAATTCAGCTAGTACTCCAAAAATAACTGTATTTAAATCAGGAATAGGTGATCCTACTATTGAAGGAAAAGTTCAGTTTAATGATTATGGATCTGGTAATTTTACAGGTTTAGCTGCACAATCCTTAGCAGTAACAGCTACAGGAGAAATAATAGAAATAGCTACTGGAACTGCAATTCCTTGGCCTTATCAATACGATGCTGCATTATCTACGTTTATTCAAGGAGTTAATCCAGGTACTACAGGTACTCAAAACACGGGTTATGGTATTGGAGCTTTATTTGCAGTTTCAACTGGAACAACTAATGTAGCTATAGGTAGTCCAGCGGCTAAAAGCTTAACAACAGGAAGTGATAATATTATTATTGGAAACGATGCAGACATAAGCAGTATAAATGCACAAAATCAAATATTAATTGGAAATAGTGTAAGTGCACATGGAGACAACACTGCTGTTATTGGTAATAACAATACAATTTCAATTGAAGCTTCTCAAACTAATACAACAGATTTAGGAACCTCAACATATGCATTTAAAGATTATTATGGAGAAGGTAATATAAATCTAGGTAACGTAAATAGTCGCATCGGAGTTGGCCTTGCATATGCTGCAAATACTCGAGGTGCAGTAGAAGTAGATACTTTTGTAGATTATAATGGTTCTCCATTTAACTACTTTATACCAAATGGTGTTCCTCCTACGTTATATCCACTTGGAGCATTTGATTATTACAGTGGACCAGATCTTTTTGCAATAAGTTATTGGGGTGTTGGTAGATTCATGGGTTCTGGTATTCATATATTTTCTGACGAGCGTTCGAAAATTATACACGGTCTTTCGAAATCTGCAGAAGACTTAGATATAATAAATAATATTGAAATAACTGAATTTAACTACATAGATCCATTAAAAGGTAGTGGTAAACAGAAAAAAGTAATTGCTCAGCAAGTAGAAAAAGTTTATTCAAACGCAGTGAGCACAGGACCTGATGTAATTCCTAATATATTTAAAGAATCTGAAATAAATTCTGGAGTTATAAAACTAGAAAACAATTGTAAAGTTGGAGATAAGATACAACTTGTATACGAAGACTTAAGCAAAGAGATAGTTGAAGTAATCGCATGTCATGAAACCAAAATAGTTACTGATTCTAAAAGAAAAGGTAAAGTGTTTGTTTATGGAGAACAAGTTGATGATTATAAATCTGTAGATTACGACGCAATATCAATGTTAAATGTTTCTGCTACACAAGAATTACATAAAATTATTACAAAACTAGAGAAAAAGATAGAAGATCTTACAAAAAAAGTAAATTCTCTTAAAAACAAGTAATAATAGACCTATACCTGCTCGGTGAAGAGCGCAAAACCAAATATAAACTTAAAACCGAAACCAATGACGTTTTATTATCAGACTAAAACGTGGAATAGTCAACCACAAATTTCAGAAGAAACCATTAACCTTTGGAAACATCTCTCAGAAAAGAAAAACTGGAGAATAACCCAATTACACAACGGTTTTTATCAAACTGAATACCAAGATCCCAAAGAAGATACTTGGCACGACGTTACAAGAAGAGAAACATTAGAAGGAGCTGAACAAGCAATTGACGCTTCAGTTAAGCATTATGCTAAAAAACTAGAATATGTTTCTGGACCTAAGGTCGTCAAAACTTTTAAATAATTAAATTAAATTAAATTAAATCCTATGATTGTAAAAAATCTTAACTTTGGCTCTGAAGCCAGAGAACAGGTATTTAAAGGAATTGAAAAACTCACAAGTGCTGTTAGCTCCACATTAGGAGCTAGCGGTAAATGTGTGATTCTAGAAGATGCACAAGGAAACCCGATGATTACTAAAGACGGTGTTACTGTAGCAGATTCAATATTCTTAAGAGATCCTGTAGAAAATATTGGTGCAACGCTTATAAAAGAAGCAGCACGTAAAACGGTTAGAGAAGCTGGAGACGGTACAACAACAGCAACTATATTAGCTCATGCTATATTAAACGAGGCTTATCCACATTTAGATAAGTCTAATAGTAGAGAAATTAAAGAAGGAATTATTTCTGCTGTAGAAAAAGTTGTAGAATACTTAAAAAGTGTTTCTGTTCCAGTTGAAGATCGTATTAAAGAAATAGCTACCATATCTACTAACAATGACGAAAAGTTAGGGGAATTAATCGCAGAAGCGTTTACAGCTGTTGGTAATACAGGAGTTGTTATCATGGAACCTTCAACTTTAGGTAACACTGAAGTAGAAGTAGTAGAAGGTGTAGAATACGATAAAGGTTTGTTAAATCAAAACTTTATTACAAACAAAGAACAAGGTACGTGTGAATTAGAAAATCCATTAGTAATGATTGTAGATTCTAAAATAGAATCAATAAGACAAATACAAACGGTTTTAGAACACGTTATTAAAACAAATAAATCATTATTCATTATAGGTCAAGTGGAACCACCGGTTCTTTCTTCGTTAGTAATGAACAAAATGAAAGGTAACATAAAAATAAATATTGTTGATCCTCCAGTTTTTGGTATAAGAAGAAAAGAAATATTAGAAGATTTATCTTTACTTACAAATGCTCAAATTATAAATGAAAATCTGGGTGATGATTTAAATACTATTGAGATAGATTATTTAGGAACATGTTCTAAAGTTACCACAAATGAAAATCAAACTATAATTCAAATAGAAAGCATTTCTGATGAAATTAAAGATATAATATCTGATCTTAAGAAAAAGCTTAATAAAAAACTACAACCACATGAGGTTATTGGTTATGAACAAAGATTAGCTAGATTATCAGCTAAAGTTGCTGTAGTTAAAGTTGGTGCTAATTCAGATATTGAATTAAAAGAGAAGCAAGACAGAGTTGAAGATGCTATATGTGCTACAAAAGCCGCGATCAAAGAAGGTATAGTTCCAGGTGGAGGAATAGCTTTATTAAATGCAGCGTTAAATATAAACGAAGCTAATTTAGGAGAAGAGATATTGTTAAAAGCAATAATATATCCTTTTAAAACTATTCTTGAAAACGCTGGAATAACACCAACCACACCAGATAAAAATGGTGTAGGAATAAATGTGGTTACGGGAAATATGGTAAATATGATTGACAATGGTATTATTGATCCATTGTTAGTTACAAAAAGCGCTTTAACAAACGCGGCTTCAGTAGCTACTACTATTTTATCAACTGATTGTGTAATTAATAACATTAGAGTAGATGAAAGCGGTAGGTAGAAATTTAATTATAGAAAAAATAGAACAGAACATTACTAAGTCTGAAGGAGGTTTACTTTTAGGTAAAAATGATAGAGACGATATCAGATACGTTGAAGCTAAAGTTATATCAGTAGGTAGTGATGTAGAAGGATTAAAAGAAAAAGATAGTATATTTTATGACCGCCATGCTGGTCATTTTATTGAAGTAGATAAAAATACTTATCATGTGATAAAAGCACAAGATGTAGTCGTTGTTTTATGAAAAAGCTAGATGCAAGAGATATCAAAGATATGGGCTTGTTAAAACATTACCGTATAATACGCAAATGGGCTTCCAAGAACAACGATTTAACTAGTGCAGATTTAGAACTGCTTATTTATTTAGATTGTATAAACTACTTTACTATTAATGATTTCAAAATGGGTGTATACTCATATAGTTGGAACAATAGAAGGTGGAATAAACTATTACAAGAAGATTGGATAAAACTCTGGAGACATAGAAATAGAACTACGCAGAAATATAATATATACACTATATCTTTTAAAGGAAAGCAACTAATCCAAAAAATATATAGGATTATGCTAGGAGATGATGATATACCCACTAGTGAAAGAAGAAATTCTATCATGAAGGGTAAAAGTTATATAGATAAAGTATTACAAACTTCAATACACAACGTAAATAAAGATAAAGAAAGATGAGTAAAAAAAGTCCTTTAAATTTTGGGATGCCAGGGCAAAACCCATTTATGCAATATCAAACGCAAAATCCTGCATTGAACAATGCTATGATGTTTTCAGGTGGACAAAACCTAGGACTACAAGCTGCGTACGCACAGCAAATGCAAGCTGAGCAAGATGCTGCTGCACAAGCACAACAAACGCAGCAAAATAATTCTTTTGCGGCTAATCAAGATCCTAACAACGCAAGCGCTGTAGGTTTTAACAATGCTCCTGCTTCTGTACCATCAAGTGTTCCTATTACTACTGGTGGAATAAGTCCACAAACTCAAGGTATAGCAGAAGGAATATATGGTGATATGTCTAGCAGACAAAGAATAATGAATCCTAACACAGTTAGCAAACCAAAAGGTTTAATATCATTTTAAAACAAAATAAAACAAAAATTATGCACAATAAAAAATATGATCCTTCAATGGAAAGATTAAAACCAGGAACTAAAGTTGGTGTAGTAGGTGAATCTGCTATATGGGACGGACCATTAGATCAGGTAGGAAGATTACATGGTTCTGGTTCAAGTTCAGGTATAACAGGTATGCAAGTGTTAAAAGACATTGCTCCATATATTCCAGGACCAATAACACAAATAGCAAAAGTATACAAATAAAAACAAACAATTAAAATGGCACAAAATCAACCAACACACGCGGTAGTAGTTGTTCCTAGTGATACAATTAACATACCTGAACCAGGTATAATTACTTCTGGAACAAATACGTCTGGCGTAGCTACAACTTTAACAGACGCTGGAAATGACTTTCGTAATTCTGTAACTAACTTAGATGGTTATAATATTAGAGGCGGAGATGTAGTAATAGATTTAGCAGGAGCAATATGTGAAATAATATCAGTAGATGATGCTAACAATATTACTTTAGCAGCACCAGGTATTGCAGCTGGAGCTTACAATATATATAAAGGTAATTACACTGTAACAGATGGTTTTTCTGAAGGATACAGCTTATTCGTTGGAAACGGTGGAAGTTTATCCGTTATAACAGTAGGAGGAGAGCAAGTGACTTTATTTAACGTAGGAAACGCTAGTTTTATTCCTTTGCAAGTTCAAAGAGTAAATCTTACAGGAACGACAGCTAGCTCTATACTAGCATTACAATAGCATTATGCCAACTATATTAGGAAACGCAAATGCAATCTTAGCTGTACCTAACATAGCAGGTACTGGCGGAGCACCACCAACTGATTTCATTATACAAGAAAACAATGCTGGAGCTGGTACATTTAGAATGCTTACAGAAAGTGGAACAGACCTAATGATTAGAGAATAATAAACAAAAAACAAAAATGGCAGATATTAAATTTTCAGCGTTTACAGCTGAAGCAAATCCCGCAGCAGTAGATTTCATAGTAGGTTATGCTGGTGGAAACAACGTAAGAATTAGTCCTTCAGATTTAAATTCAGGAGGAGTTACTAGTGTAGCATTAACAATGCCAGCTGCGTTTAGTGTAGCAGGTTCTCCAATAACAGGAGCTGGAACTTTCGCGGTAACTGGTTCCGGAGCAGTAACAGATTATATAGATGGTACAGGAGCTTTACAAGTATTCCCTACTAGTCTTATAACAGGTACAGTGACTTCTGGTGAAATACCATATGCTTCAGGAGCAAATGTTTTATCAAGTTCTAATCAATTCACTTTTGATTTAACTGGTGGTTCTAGTGGTAGTGGACCAAGTATAGGTATTGGCTTAGCGGGAGTAGCTCCCACCAAAGGAGCTGTTGAAATAGAAAGTTTTATAGACTATAATAGTGGAGCTGCATTTGATTATTTCTTATATACTGGTGCTGGTGGTCCTTTCTTAAACTTTGCTGGAGTAGGTGCTTTTGCAATATCTGTTCATACAGCAGGTAGATTTATGGGTTCAGGTATACATATATATTCTGATGAAAGAGTTAAAAAAGATATATCAGTAAGTGATTCTAAAAAAGATTTAGAAACTATATCTAAAATTGAAATATCTAACTATAAACATATTGATCAAGCTCACGGTAATAGAGTTCATAAAAAAGTAATAGCACAACAAGTTGTTAAACATTATCCAGAAGCAGTAGCTATAGGTAAAGAAGTTGTTCCATGTATTTATGAAAAGTCTACAATTAAAGATGGAGTTATTGATTTAAAAATAGAAACATGTGAATCAGAAGGATGCTGCAAGGTAGAAGATAAAATAAAACTAATCTATCCTGATGGATCAAAAGAATTAGTTAACATAATAGAATCAGACGGAAATTCAATAAAAGTTGATTCTGATAAATCAGGCGAAGTATTTGTATACGGTAAAGAAGTTGATGATTATCATTCAGTTGATTATGATGCTTTAGCAATGCTAAACATCTCAGCTACTCAAGAGCTTTATAAAATAATAAAAGAGTTACAAGAAGAAATAAAACAATTAAAAAAATAACAAACAACTATGGAAAAAGGACATTACGGTGAATATAGTGGAAACGCTAGACACTCAAGAGTAACAGCATCTAACTATAAAGCAACTGAAAGAGATGATGCAGCTCATATTGATTACTTAAAAAGAGATATAAACTATGACGCTAAACATGGTCATAGCAATATAGATATGACAGCTGATGAAAAACATATATCTAAATTAGCAGGTGACATGAAATATGATAAAAGACATCATGGAATGTCAAGAAAAGAAAATCGTCAAGAACAGCACTTAAGAACACAAGTAGAAAACTACCCAAAACCAATGCCAGCTAACGCTCCAACAACGTACATGCGATCAGCTCCTAAGCGTCTAGTTCAGTCTTATAGATCAGAAGGAAACACGGGTTGGCCTACTCCGGAATATGTACAAGGTAAATATGAAGATTATATGGGTTATGATTCAGAAAATCCAAACGCTCCTGGATTTAGCGCAAGAGATCTAGCTCCGTCTAGAAAAAGTAAAAGCGATAGACTTAGAGAAAGAGCAATGAAAAGATCTGAAAGAACTGGTGCTGA
>Ga0136651_10001596_pt1 | contig 12487 bp, 8 predicted proteins | sample Mar14236cmmetaG_FD_94867 | JGI IMG/M metagenome (GOLD analysis project Ga0136651, IMG submission 94867) | Marine hydrothermal vent microbial communities from Guaymas Basin, Gulf of California to study Microbial Dark Matter (Phase II) - Marker... ...
AAAAGCTGAGAAGCAAATTCCTTTATTATAGAATTCACGTCCGACATATCTTTGACTTCTCTTTCCCTAATAATTTTTTCAAGTACTTCATTACTTAGCATGTATCCTCCAAGATTATTTTTTACACTCCCAATAATTATGGAGAATCACACTTATATAACGCCTATTTTTGTCTTGACAAACGGGTCCACCTCATTCTATCGGCAGGTGAAGTGTACGTGTTACTGGGAATCACTACAACTTATGACATATCAATCCCTCAAAACCTTTAACAGCTTGTTGCTGGTAGCTCTTATCTTTCTGTATGATCTCGAAAGCATGAAATTGCAATTTGCTCAAACCTGTACATATCTTATGCTCGAAGGTAAAAAACAAACTCAGATAGCTATCTAAGTTCATCTACTATAGACTCGCTTCTGTCGTAGCTTATTGCTTCCAATATATGAAAAAATATTATAAATGCTTGTACAAAAAACAAAAAAACTATAATCTACAAACGGAGTTGGCATGTTTGTGAAAAATTTTGGGGGTATGCATGGTAGGGATGTACATATCTTGACAGAAATAGTTAAAGTCACTACCAATAACTCAAAATAGCAGGGGAGGTCGCATGAAAAGGATACTTTTCATTCCCATTTTTTTTCTCGTTCTTGTACCATCTCTGTTATTATCATTTGAAATTTTTCATGATAGAGAAACCATTACTATTTCTGGCGATATAGATAGTTTTGAAATGGTCACCGCTGAAAGGGGAGCTCAGCAATATACAATTATTGAAACACCTTATTCTGCAAAAACCTCCGATCTTGGATTACCACAACTGCCACTCTATTCGAAACTTGTTGCTTTACCCGAAACTGGTAATTTTGTAATAGACAACTTTACGTATGATACTTATGAAGAAATGGTCAATAAGCCGATCCTTCATGCTGGTTGGGAGGATGAAATTATTGCGCGAAAAAGTTTCTATTATAAGGATGAATGGTATCCAAGAGATATTATCACAATTAGTACTCCTGTTATCATGAGAGGTTCTCGATTTTCCCAGATTACAATAGCACCATTTCAATATAATCCAGCTAAAGAAACTATTCGAGTGCTCAAGAATGTCGAAGCAGAATTTAAAGTTGATTACTCTATTGATGATAATCCAATCAAAAGACATGAAACAATCTCTTCATCATCATTTTCAAAAATTGCATTAAACAATATCGTCGGTTTTGAAAAATCACGATATACAGAAACTGGTTCTTATCTCATCATCTGCCCAGATGGAACCGAAACAATACTTCAACCTCTCGTGGAATGGAAAACAAAACTCGGCTACGAAGTTATACTCACTCCATTATCGACAATTGGAGCTTCCCCAAATAATCAAGATATTAAAGATTATATTCAAAATGCCTATCTCAGCTGGGATATTCCACCTGAATATGTGATCCTTGTGGGGGATGTGACAGGCAATTTCATTTTCCCTTCCTTCTATGTGCAGGGCTACCTCACTCCTTATGATGTATCCGACCATCCTTATTCACTATTGGAAGGAACAGATTATTTTCCTGATGTTTTTGTGGGACGCCTCTCCATTCAGACCCAGATGGATTTGATAACCCAGGTGAGTAAGATCATCAAGTATGAGAGTTCTCAAACAGGAGAAGACTGGTATCATAAAGCTTTGATGATCTCTTGTATCGATCCTGATTATGGAATGTTCACGCATTATATCACGAAATTAAATTGCGGTTTTAAACTCTACGATTTTGGTTTTAATCCTGTGGATTTTTTTACCTATCCAATGAACGTCGGGATTCAGCAACTGATCGATATGATAGACTCTGGATATTCGTTGATTAATTTCCGTGGATTTGGCTCTCCAAGCTATTGGTCGAACTCTTCTGGTTATCATTTCCTGGAAATAGGGAATATTCCATCACTTAATAATGGTTTTATGTTACCGATGCTCACAAGCATGACCTGTGGTGGGGGAGATTTTGCTGCACAGGAAGTCACTCAGTGTTTTGGGGAAGTGTGGATGAAAGAGGGAATACCGACTAATCCAAAGGGAGCTATTGGATTTATTGGACCCAGTGAGCGTGATACAAAGACTCAATGGAATAACTGTAACGATATGGGCATCTATCAGGGAATTACCCATGAAGAACTCTACCGATGCGGTGAGATGTTGCTTCGTGGTAAAATGGAGTTGTATAATAACTTTCCTCATAATCATGCATGGGGAGGTTCAGAAGACTCGGACCAGTTTTATTTTTATGTGTATAATCTGCTAGGTGATCCGGGACTCCAAGTCTGGACTGACACACCTGAACAGATAGAACTGACTTGTGCTTCTCAAATAAATGAGCATCAAAATTACATCGATATAGAGATAGATGTCGATCAAGAGAAATCTGGTTTTGTAATTACCATTGTGGATGGAGACAATCTTATAGCACGAGGTATAACTGATGAGAATGGAAATGTAACACTTGATATTGATTTAGAACCAGGATCATATCAGATCACTGCATCGAAATATGGCTATTTGCCTGAAATAAAGGGATTACAGGTCAATGCTGATGAGCAATTAGTACTCACCGATGTGTTCTTTATCGACCAGACGATATCGGGAACAACTGTGGAGTATGAAATCACATTGCAAAATCCTTCGACATCGGCAATTGAAAATATTGATATTGCGTTTTCAACTGAAGATGATGAACTTGCATTGATAACCGAATCGATAGCAATCCCACAAATTCTCGGTTTATCAGATCATACCTGCGAGGATCTATTCTTCGAGATCGATGAAGAATGGAAAAATGGAGAAACACCGCATATCATTGCTCAAGTACAATCCTCAGCAGGGAACCAGTCTTTTATGATACCAGTTGAAATACTGAGCCCTGAACTAGTGCTTACCAATTTTTTCGTACAGAATGCAGATAGCTGTCTTATGCAAAATCAACAGGATGATATTCAGATAGAAGTGATGAATACAGGATCAGTCGAAACAGGCGATTTCAGTGCAGTGCTAAGCTGTACGAACAGCAAAGTAACAATTATTCAAGATGAATCAGATTATTTTTCGATACCTGTTGGTACTTTAGGGACAAATACAACATACTTCGAAGTTCTACCTGAAGAAGTCGTTTCTGGAGAACTTGCTCAGTTTGAGTTGCAGATCTTCCAAAGTGATTCACTTGTGCAGGTTGTAGAGTTTTCAATTCCAATTGGTATCATAAACGAGACAAGTCCGACATTCTCTTCATATGGATATTATGCAATAGAAAGTTCTGATACTGGCTTTTTTGATCCGCCTGTGTATGACTGGATTGAGTTAAAACCGGAGCTTGGTGGAGAAGGTATCCTTCTCGGAGCAGATTATGCTTCGGTCGATGGGTATACAAAGATGATAAATCTTCCATTTACCTTTACCTATTTCGGTGAATTCTATGATCGTATATCGATATCCTCAAGTGGGTGGCTTGCAATGGGTGAGGAGATTATTTATCACAGGAATAGGACGATTCCTTCCGGATGCGGACCCAGTGCAATGATCGCACCGTTTTGGGATAATCTCATCAATGGTGAAATGTATGCCTGGTATGATGCGGATGAGCACCGTTTTATTGTTGAATGGCATGCCTTTGAAAACTATTATGATCCTCAGATAAAAGAGACATTCCAGGTCATCATCTACGATCCGGAATATTATCCAACACCTACTGGTGATGGAGAGATATTATTTCAATATCAGTCAGTCGGTAATGTTGATCAGGATGAAAACTATGCAACAGTCGGTATAGAAAACTTTGATCAAACAGAGGGACTTCTTATAACATATTCTGATATCTATGCACCAACTGCTCATGAGTTACAAAATGAAACTGCAATACTCTTTACGATAAAAGAAGGTCCCGAACTTCCCGTCCTTACAGTGACTCCGCAAACAATCACACTGAATCTATCACAAGATACAACTGTTGCAGAATATCTGACCCTTGAAAATCCGTCGAATCAGGATCTTATGTATGCCGTTGATTTTTCACATTTCTCTCGAGATCAGGAAAAGGAAGAAGGGAAAAGTATTTCTAATGATTTGATTATCAGCACAGTGGGATCATATGTACCTGTTATTCCAATGGATTTGCTGTGCTATCTTTATCATTCCAGTCCAGACAATGAACCGGTCTATGGCATACGTTTAGATTTTCCAGATGGAGTAAACGTGACCGGTGCACAGGATATTGGAACCCTTCACTGGAATGGACAAACCGGCTCAGGTGCAGAAATAACATGGGGATTTGGTAATGGAAATCCAATCTATAGTTCGGGAGCACATGGCTTCGAAGTATATGTTCAGATCGATGAAAATTATTCTGGAAATTTACCTATTGAATGGTATATAGAAGGAGACGGAAGTGGTGCACCTCCTCACACAAAAGAAGGTACACTAAATCTTATGCCTTCAACTAATTCGTATTTATATGTCATCTATCCAAATGGAGGTGAAACACTTGTGTATGGGACAACGGATACTATTCGTTGGTACAGTTATGGTGATGTTGGAAATGTTTCACTATCCATTTCTGATAATAGTGGGGCAACATGGGAAAACATCGCTCAGAATATACCAAATTCAGGTGAGTATCCCTTACTTGTAGAATTACCACTTGGTGATGCATATCGAGTACGTGTTAAGGAATATGGTTCTTTGTTGAACGATGCCTCAGACACTAATTTTTCAATAAATATCTTTAATATTACTCAACCATTTGCTGGAGATATCCTGCAATATGATACAATTGATACATTACGATGGCAATTTTCAGGAATATATCCAACGGTAATACTTGAGTTTACACGTGATAACGGTTACTTTTGGGAGCTGATCGACGATGAATTGCCCAACACTGGTGAATATGTGTATACAGTACCCGGACCTCCTTCTGATTGGTGCGCATTTCGGTTAACTACACCTGATGGAGATATGTCAAACAGAACACAAGGTGTTTTTTACATTGTGGATTCTCCAATACAATGGATTACTACCTCAGAACCTCAGGGAACCCTTCTAGCAGGACAAAATATTCAAATTCCTCTGGAAATTAATACTCTTGACCTTGAAACTGGCTATTACCAAGTGTACGTGCGTATTGTTTCTGAGGTTGGGCAGGAGCTCTTTGTTCCCGTTATACTGAATGTGAGTTACGGAGTGGATAATGAAACAGAAAATATGATGAGTATTACAAATTCTCCTAATCCTTTCAGTAGTTATACAGAGTTCAAATTCGGTATATCAGTGCCAGTTACAGAAGAAGCTGAGATAAAAATTTATAATATTAAGGGACAACTGGTAAGAGAATTCGGATTGCGGATTTCGGATTGCGGATTTAGGGTAGTTTGGGATGGAAAAGATAAACATGGACAAAAAGTAGCTCCAGGTGTGTATTTGTATCAGCTTCTTATAGATGGGAAGCAAAAAGCTGAAAGGAAATGTCTGTTGATACAATAATGTATAAGAAGAGGTTGATCGTATTTTTTACTTTTTTATTCATTACGACACTCCTTTTCTCACATCAACGCGCACAGGTCATCGAGGATTTTGAACAAAGTTCAGTAATTTTAGAATCCTACCCAGGACAGGACTTCGATCCGAATGACTGGTGCATCGATTCAACCAATACTCACAACAATTCTCAGTACTCACTCAAACTCTTTGGAAATACGTGGAAAGTGGAACAGATAACTCCAATCACACTCGATTCCAATTCTGTATGGACTGTGTCTGCATTGGTAGAAACGAAAGGGGAAATACATGGATTTGGCATCATGGATTCCGTAAATGTGCTGATGTACTCGCTTGATGGTCATGAAGAACTGAATATCGAGGAGTTCATCACCGTGTATCAAGGTGCCTTTCCTGAGCAAGTGTGGGATACCTACTATCTACCAGTCACAGATGATTGGTTTGCCTGGTTTGAGTATTATCCTACAATCACCGCATTGCTATTCATCAACGATCTCGATACCGATCCTGATGGAGTGGTGTATTTTGATGATATTCTAAATGTAACAGAGGATCTGCCAGCGATTCCGGAAGTGGATATCTGGTCATCACGGGGAAGAGAATACATGGATTCATTCGGTAAAAGAAACCTTGATGTGCAATTCTTTTCAGAAGTATTTGATCCGGATAGCGATACATTATTTTATCATTGGGATTTCGGAGATGGCAATACAAGTTCTGTTGAGAATCCCGCACATACCTATGTAATCTATGATGACCATCCGTACAATGTATTTCTTGAGGTGACTGATGATACGGGTATGATTGGAAGGGCTAATTGCCAGATAGTACCAGATCAAGGTACATCTTCATTTCCAATAACCATGAATTTTATTGGAGACATATTGTTAGCAAGGGGGTATGAAAATCCCGGAGGGATCATTCAGACATATGGAGTGGAAGCAATCTTTGAACCTACGTTGAATCTGCTGGGAAATGCTGCAGATGTAACGATAGCAAATCTGGAATGTCCATTAACAGATCAGGGAACTCCACACCCTACCAAACCTATCTATTTTCGAGGGGATCCGGATAATGTTGAAGGTCTTTCCTATGCCGGAATAGACATTGTAACATTAGCAAACAACCATATCCTCGATTATGGATTAATTGGATTACAACAAACGCAGGATGTGCTCGCACAGGAACAGATCCTATATTCCGGCGCTGGAGCAAATTCGTATGAAGCATATACTCCGATCTTATATACTCAGAATGGAGTAACATTTGCCTTTCTCGCTTCAAGTGACAGAACTGGGCAGTATAATAATTACCAGCCATATCTGAATGCAGGATACAATAAGCCAGGTTTTGCCTATATGACGCCGTATTACATCTCGCAGCAAATTGCAGAAGTCGAAGATGTCTCTGATTTACAAATCATAGAGATGCACGCAGGCAGTGAGTATTCATTAGCTCCAGGTAGCCAGTACGATAAATCCGAAGAGCTGAATCCCTATCAAGATGAGGGATACAATCCAAAAGCAGATGTTCCACACATGTGGGATAGAGCAATTCGACAACACGCCATTGATGCTGGTGCCGACCTTGTGATCTGTCATCATCCGCATATCATACAGGGATTTGAGGTGTATCACAACAAACTCATCGCTCATTCACTTGGCAACTTTGTATTCGACCTGATGTATCCCGAGACCATGCCCACCATGATCTTGAATGCAAAAATCAACGAAAATGGTTTTTATGAATACAGAGTAAAACCAGCATATATTGATGACTGGATACCGCAGCCAGCAACTGGTGAATTTGGGCTTCATATTCTCGATTATCTCGCCTATCGATCAAAAGAACTAAATACCTATATTTATGTAGATCGAGATAGTGTTTATGCGAAGATCATTCTTGATACGCTCAACATGAATGTGAACTCCCAGATATTTACAGATTATATCACTCTTCAACAGACTGATGATTATTCTATGTCAGCACCTCAGAAAACTACTCATTATGCAAACATTTCCGAGATGAGTTCTATTTCTCCAATAGGTGATTGGGAGTATAGACTTGGAAAAGAAAATGTATGGTTTGGCAATATGGAGGATGAAGGATGTACTATGTGGGATTTGATCGAACCAGAGGAATTTTATGATAATACAGTTCATTATGAAGGTCAGCGATCTTTGGCACATGAGTGGGATTCAAATAATTATTATGATCTTATCACGAATTTTGAAGGAAGATTAAAACGATATTCGGATTCAACGAATTATTCTTTGCACGGATGTATAAAGACACAAAATGCTGGAGGAGTGAATATTCAAGTGAGATATTATGAAACTCGTTGGTATAGTTACCTTCTTGGTTCGGATTATGTGACAACGGATATTGTTGGTGATACAGATTGGACTTACTATTATAAAGTGCTAAATATGCCTGCAAATACTAACTATATTGATATCTATCTTAAGTCAGAAGCTCCTTCGTCGGGAACCTCTTATGCATGGTTTGATAATGTCGGTATTATTGAATGGAATGATTGGAGATCTCAGGATACGAATCCTTACATAGAAAGTCCAAATGACTGGTATTATTATCAGGTTAGAACAGATGATGCTATCGGAAATGCAACAGTAAAGTATATTGAAACTGCCTATGGTCCCCTTCCACAGGTCGGAGTTAGCGATCCTCCTGAACCGCAACCGATCATATCAAGCCTTTTCAATTATCCAAATCCCATAAAGGGTAGAACAACAATATCATTCTCACTAAACAAAATTTATGATAATATTCAACTGAAGATTTACAACATACGAGGGCAACTTGTCAGACTAGAGGAATTATATTCCCTAAAATCAGGAAAAAATGAATATATATGGGATCTACATGATAATGATGGAAAAGAAGTAGCTAATGGGATATATTTCTACTCAATTTCTAAAGGTAAGGAAATATTGACAACACAGAAGTGCGTGATTTTAAACTAAAACATCAAAAATCTTCAATCGGTGTTCAATATTCTTTATTATTTTTTCTAATTTCTAATAAAGATTAACGATTTAAGATTTAAGAAGGTTTAAATATGTTTATTGATTTTGCACGAATACATGTTCGGGGTGGACGCGGCGGAAATGGCTGTATGAGTTTTCGAAGAGAAAAGTTTATTCCCAAAGGAGGTCCAGATGGTGGAGATGGAGGACGTGGGGGAGATGTTATTGCGGTTGCTTCTGCAGAAGTAAATACACTTTTACATTTCAGATATAATAAACAGTTCTTTGCAAGCAAAGGACAGCATGGCATGGGGCAGAATAAAACAGGACATGATGGACAGGATATTATTATAACTGTGCCAGTGGGAACAGAGATATATGAGATAGATGAACAAAACAATAGAATTGCGAAAATTGCCGATCTTTCAGAAGATAATGAAGATGTGGTGCTGGCTCATGGTGGAAATGGGGGAAGGGGAAATACGAATTATAAAACTTCTACGAATCAGGCTCCTCGCAAAACTACACCTGGAAAAGAAGGTGAGGAAAAACATTATGAGTTAGTGCTTAAACTCATGGCTGATGTAGGATTAGTCGGATTTCCCAATGCAGGAAAATCTACACTTATCAGTCATCTGTCATCTGCACATCCTAAAATTGCAGATTATGAATTCACTACACTTGAGCCCTGTCTTGGTGTGGTAAAAGTCGGAGAATATAAAACCTTTGTTATAGCAGATATTCCCGGTATTATTGAAGGAGCTCACGATGGAAAAGGACTTGGGTTACAATTCCTCAGGCATATAGAAAGAACCTCAGTACTTCTTTTTCTTATAGATATTGACTCAGAAAATATTGTAGAAAAATATCAAATACTACATGATGAACTACATTCCTATAATCCTGAACTAGACCGAAGAAGAAAGTTAGTAGTCCTCAATAAGATTGACACTTTACCGTTTGAAAAGAAAGAGATAATTATCAACAAAGCAAAACAAGCTCTTCGCAAAATATGTTCCTGTGAAGTTTTAGCTATCTCAGCGGTGAGTGGTGAAAATCTCGAAGCATTGAAATTTAAGATCAAAGATATATTGGAATTATAAACAGTGAGTGATTATGAATACTTCAGAATATCCTGCATGGCTTAGACTGGTCTCTATTAAAGGACTTGGTCCGGGTATAATTCAAAAATTATTAACAAAATATTCGTCTCCGAAAAATATATTCAAAGCAGCCAGAGATGAGTTAGAAGAATTAACATTTATTCCAAAAAAAGTTATTGAAAATATTATACACTTTGATTCAAGAGAATTTGTTGAAACCCAGTTGAAGTTGTTGGATAAACACAAAGTTTGTCTTGTATCAATCATTGATGATGAATATCCTCATTTGTTAAAATATATTTATAATCCTCCGATTCTGTTATACATGCAAGGAAAACTCATTCCTGAAGATGAACCTGCATTTGCGGTAGTTGGAACTCGCAAGCCAACACAATATGGCAAGATCGCTGTACGAAAGATCGTTCCAAAATTAGCACAATCAGGTTTTTCGATCATAAGTGGTCTCGCCTATGGTATTGACAGTGCATCTCATCACGAAGCTCTCAATGCCGGAGGAAGAACGATCGCAGTTTTCGGGACAAGTCTAGATATAGTATATCCTTCAGCTAACAGAAAACTTGCAGAAAGAATTTTATCAGACGGTGCACTAATTTCAGAAATTCCCTTGGGTGAGAAAATAGAAGCGTGGAATTTTGCTAATCGTAACAGGATCATCAGTGGTATGAGTAAAGGTACGCTGGTAGTGGAAGGTGCTCGAACCAGTGGAGCGCTGCTTACTGCGAAATATGCATTAGAGCAAAATCGAGACATCTATGCGATACCGGGAAATATTAACTCACCCATGAGCGAAGGTCCAAACTATCTGATAAAACTCGGGGCAAAAATAGTCTGTAAACCGGAAGACATCCTTGAAGAATATAAAGTGAAATTGCAGCTGGGTGAAGAAAAAAGGGCAAAGGATATACAACCTAAAATCAAGCTGGATGAAACAGAAGAGAAACTATTCAAATTACTCATCGATAATAACAAAAATCTCTCGCTTGATAAGATGGTTGAATTAACTGATGAAAGCCCAGCAAAGCTTTCCAGTATTCTACTGCAAATGGAGTTAAAGGGGTTAGTGAAGAGAGAGGCGCAAAATCGTTATTGGTTGATATAAAAAATGACCTTTGAAGCATACACTCCAAAGGTCATGTAAAATGAGTTTGGTAACTTATTCCACGATCCCTAAGATATCAGATCGCTGTACAATGAGATATTTCTTGCCTTCGAGTTCGATCTCAGTGCCACCATATTTTGCATATATGACTTTGTCTCCTTCATTGACAAGCTTTTGAAGATCTTCATCATTTCCTACGGCAATAATCTTACCGATTTGTGGTTTCTCTTTGGCAGTATCTGGGATAATAATATTTCCAACTTTTTTCTCTTCTGACTCCAATGTTTCAAGAAGAACACGATCATCAATGGGTCTGATTTTCATTATACCTCCATATTCATATTTAATTTTGATTTATTAATAAATGTAACACAGCAAACCGTAGCGTCAAGAAATTTTTTTTGAGTTTTTAAAAAATTTAGCAGTTAAAGGTTTGGTTTGCTAATTATATCCAAAATAGACAAAAACTTCTTAATTTATAATGCTTGACCAAAAAGAAACATACATTGAATATCATCTAAAAGGTTAGTATGAAAAAGTACTTTTCTATCTTGCTGATAATAATTCTTTTACCCTCCATGCTGACAAGTATGAGCCTGAAAGAGGTATATGATACGGCAGATTCTTATGGAGATTATGATAAGTATTTGCAGTTAGAAACGGGAGAGGTTTATACTGGTGGACTCCTCATAGGGAAGATCTTTAATCCGATTACAGGTTCACTTTCTTCAGATGAGGGGATAGATGTCTGTATTGAAGGGAATGGTGCAATACTCGATCTTAAGGGAGAAGAAATATCCATATCCTATTGTGCAAATAAGCTGGATATCGATAATTGCATCATCATCAATGGAAATATTCGTTATCGAGGTATCAATCTTCCCCCTGATGAGATATTTCCCACAGGATCAGTTACTTATTGCACTTTTTATAAACCCCATGACTATGGGATACGTATTCAAGGTGCAGGTGGGGGAATCACTTTGGAAAGGAACCTTATTGTGGATGCCGTAGATACAGATTGGGATTTTCATTATCTGCATGGAACTTCATTGGAATTGCTTCCAACGGGAGCAAATATTGCTATAAGCGTTTTCTACTCACTTATGGTGTTCCTGATTTGATTGATAACTGGTCATATCACTCAGATTCAGTAATCAATGCTGATTCTACAAAACATTTCGTTGCGTTATGCGAATACGGCTGAACCATACCTCAGGTGGTCAGTTGGGTTGCATTGGATAATATCATTGGCATCGACTCTCAGCTTGTAGATCCTGAAAATGGTGATTACAGAGTATCTCCAGGTTCTCCAGCAGAAGGATATGGATGTCAGATATTTGCTGATAATGAAATCACTAATTCATTCTTTGAACCTGATACTGAAATCAAAATAGATATGAGTAGAAAAAGATCATCGATAGAAGTATCTGGCACTATAGATGAAAATACTATATGGCAGGTAGATACTGTTCGAGTAGTAGGTGATGTAACAATAGAAAATGACGTAATTTTGACGATTCAGGCAGGAACCGAAATAGAATTTCAGGATTTCTATACAAAATATAATAACATCGAATTCGGGCATGAGGGAGAAGGTAATATTGATGAAGATCCGTATTTTTAGGGAGTGTAAAAAATATTGTGTAATCTTCTGAGATAATAAGAAAGTGAAAAAAAATAATCTTGGAGGATACATGCTAAGTAATGAAGTACTTGAAAAAATTATTAGGGAAAGAGAAGTCAA
>Ga0136651_10001600_pt1 | contig 12476 bp, 8 predicted proteins | sample Mar14236cmmetaG_FD_94867 | JGI IMG/M metagenome (GOLD analysis project Ga0136651, IMG submission 94867) | Marine hydrothermal vent microbial communities from Guaymas Basin, Gulf of California to study Microbial Dark Matter (Phase II) - Marker... ...
TAAACAGGGCTCTCCCCATCTCGGCCGAACTGGAACTTTTCGAACATTGGAGAAATTGCAAGATCTGTCGGGAAATATTGAAGCCCATTGTGGTGGAGAAAGCACAGGAAAAATATGAGATCTCCCAGAGTGTGATATTTTGGTATCCGTTCTACGTAGGGGATTTACAATTTCGTGTTTATTTTACCACAAAATATATTGTTGCAGTCGGAATAGGAAAGAGAATGATATTCAACACAGAGTTTGTTCAGGTGGGCTGGGAGGAAGTTGAAAGATTTCATAGGGGATTTCTAGATAGCTTTGTTAAGTACTTTATTTCAGGCAGTCCTGTGATCTATAAGGATATCCTTCCATTTTTTACTTCAACTTTCTTCTCAAAGACAGTGCTATACTGGACTTACCTAATCCCTCATGGGAGGACTGTCTCATATGGAGAGTTAGCCGAGTGGGTTGGGGGTCGTCGATATAGCAGAGCAGTAGGACAGGCCCTTGCCAGAAACAAATTGCCCATCCTAATTCCATGTCATAGGGTTATACAGGCAGGAGGAAAACCCGGAAATTTCACTGCTGGAGTCGAATTCAAAGTAAAACTTCTGAAGCTTGAGAAAAAGTATCTTGCAGAGCTGAGAATGGGAAAGAATGATCCTGGTAACTCTCAGATATAGTAAGACCCGACGGCTTAAAGGGTTATTACTAGTACTCACAGTCCAATATTATCTGACTGGATGCGCGTCTTCAGTCGATAGCAAGATAGAAAAGATAATCAGTTACAGACTAAATGGGGAGTTGAACAAGAGATTTGAAGCCTTCCTCCATGATAGAAACCCTGTAGTAAGGGCGAGACTGGCTTATGAGCTTTCTTTATGGGAGGATACTTCCGGTGTATCTGTTTTAAGAAAACTTTTTAATGATAGTTCACCTTTAGTGAGGAACATATCCGCTTATGCTCTCGGGAGGTTTGAAACTGCTGAAGCAAGAAAATCATTGCTTGAGAGAATAGAAAAGGAAGCTGACCCAGATGTCCTTGAAGAAATTTTTCTATCCATCGGAAAAAACGGGACAGAGGAAGATCTACGCAGTCTTGTGCTAAAGTATAAAGTTAGAGGTAAATTTCTGATGCTGGCTCTGGAAGGTTTTCTGGAACGGGGGATATATACAGAAGGGCGGATAAATTTCCTTCTGGAGAAGCTTGCCAACGGTAACTTGAGAGAGCGAGAAATAGCTGCGAGAATCCTTGTCTTTGCGAGTGATTCGGTACGGGTGAATTTGAGCAAAAAAGTTATAGATGGTCTTTTTTCTTCACCGGGGAATAAGCTGCCTTTCTATGCGGTTTTGCTGGCTGCAAGGTATGGAAAAATCAATAAAACTCTTCTGAAATCTGTGGTAGACAGCCCCGATCCACGCATCAAAATAAAAATGCTGTCATCTCTTAAAGGGTTCAGGACCTATAAAAGTTTCTGGAAGAGCTGCCTTACAGACACTAATGTTTCTGTCAGGAGTGCCGCGATTGAGTACCTTTATAAGAATTGCTCTGATGTTGACAGAGAAACGCAGGTATTTATAGAAAAACAGGGTTATTCCAGTAGAGAAAGGAGTATAGTAGCTAAAGCTGTAGAATTCGTTTTTGCAAGGGGTGATATAGTCGATTTGAAAAAAAAGATTGATGAGGTTCCCTTTCGTAATTTCAAAAATAACGCTGTTAGAGGGTTGTACTATAATCCCTCGCCGGACAGGGGCAAGCTATTGAAAAGTTTTCTTAACGATAAAGAACCTTCTGTAAAACGGAGCGCTTATAAATACCTGATGAAGCATTTAGTAGAAGAATATAAATCAAATTCTGCCGATGATCGTGCTCTCGTTGAATATATTCTGTGGGGGCTTAACAGTGGGGATCCAGTGATCGCTTTTCTCGCCCTGGATGCGGCAAGGAAAAGTGGAGTATATTACAACGACTTTGACCCGGCAGTAATTAATGGTGCAATGCAATATGCAAAAATGTCCAATAAAGCTTTTTTTGTTGGGCTCGCAGGGATAATGGAATACATGAATTCTGATGCCCTCAAGGGGATAAAAAGAGAAGTGGATAGGTGTGGAATTGACAGGGTTAGGGATTTACTCTATTCCCGGTTAGGGCTGGATGGAAAAGAGCATGGTAGCTATGGTATAAAGTATAAGTGGCTCAAAAGGCATGATTTCAACCCCCTAGTTCGGGTGAATACTACAGAAGGAAGTTTCATGGTGAAATGTAATGGTTTTTTTGCTCCGGTAACTTCACTGCGTTTTATGGAACTTGCCAAAAAGCACTTTTATGATGGCGGACGAATATGGAGGGATTATGCACAGGGTATGGTGTTTTTTGGTGATACTACAGGGACAGAATTTCTCTATCCAGAAGGAATCTCCCTCGTTGAGTATTCTCCGCTGGAGTTCGGTGAGTGGAGTGTAGGGGTATTAAATGCGGAGGGTCAGATTCAGGGAGCTTCATTTTTCGTTGTAACCGTACCTTCCTACGATCTTAATGGTAGATATACCCGTTTGGGAAAAGTTATTAGCGGGAAAAATGTTATTTTGGCTTTGGATGAGTTTGACAGGATACTGTCGATAGAACTCGTTAGATAAATTACCTAGTTTTTAGATCTGTAGTTATTATGAACCGTGGTTTCAGTTTTTTCTCTCCGGCGGGTGGATGTGAGACGTAAAATGGAGACGATATTCCAAATTTAATGTTCTCAAACAGATTGATTCTTATGCCCATTCCTACATCATAAAGAAAATTTTCCATCTTGAAGGTGAGAGTTCTTTGTGAGACCATTCCGGCATCTCCGAATATTACGATGTCGAAGTCCAAGATTTTAAAAAGAACCAGGTTGTATATGAATTCCATGTTCGATGTAAGTATGTTCTGGCCACTCAGGTTCCTCTTACCATATCCCCTCATGTCCCCTGAACCTTTTATCTGATAAAAGCTCGAGAAGCTGAGATTTTCGAAGCTGTTTTTCCCGAAAATGTAAAAGAGCTTTTGCCTTGGGGGTGTCCCATTAATTCTGCCATAAAAAATACGGTTTAACGCATAGATGTTTCCCACAAGTCTATACCTGACCTGGATGTCAAAGCTGTATTTCAGAAAGTTAAAATCTTTATTTGTGAACCGTGGAGTGAATCCGAAGTTTGCAACAAACATGTGCCTGAGGTATATCCAGTTGTGAAAGTTTATGAATTGCAGGTTTAGGAAGTTATACCTGCCTGTTTCCCATCTTTTTTCATCAAGGAAAGTTAAGGTTTTTACTTTCTGAGTCGTTAGTGTAATCTTTAACTTTTTATAACCCTGCATCTTGTAGAAGAAAAGATACCGTATGTCTCCAATGTAATATTCTGTGGAAACGGTGGCTTCCGATATATCGAAGTAGGATCTGGCATTCATCTCTATTCTGGGAGAACCTGGAATGATCTTTAAGTTGGTACTGTACGCAATATCGTAACCGGGGCTTTTGCTTTTTAGTCCAAAATTGACCCCTATTGCCCAGTCATTTCTCTCCTCGGCAGGAATAAATGGTCGCAGGTCAAACCAGTGAGCTCCTCTTAATTTTATACCTATCCTTGCAATGTCACGTTTATTAAAATCAAAGGTGGGGATAAAGTAGATTTGATATGCCTCCGGTTCAGGAAGACTAAAGAAAGGGGTAAGCTTTACTGGTTTTGGAAATCTGTTGTTTCTTCTATCTATATCTTTGTAGTCTTTGTATGGATCTATAACAACTTTTCTTAGAGGAGTTTTGCTTGAAATGAATATGGTATCCCGTGGGGGATTAACGGTATCGGTAATGAAAAGAGGGGTATTATCGTTTTTGAAGTATATCTTTAGTTTGATAGGGGCTGACATACCAAGGTTATGTTTAACCTCAATGGAATTCAGAAAGTGCGAGTTCTCTTTTATTGAAAGAAGATTTTGTATGCTCACGTCTATTCTTCTTTTCTGGTAAATCAGATCGGTAATAAGGGTATCCGATATCTGAGGGTTATTGGCCGCTATGAAATGGATAATATCTCCCCTTATATTTTTGCTTCCGTAAAGGTTATTGTACTCCCGCAGAGTCCCGAAAAATTTATCCTCGCCAAGCAGATTAATAATGGTTTTGAGAGACTCATAGGTTCTGATTTCGGCAATCTCTTTTGTGATAGGAAGAAAATTTTGTGTTGAGGTGATGAATATCTCGTTTCCCTGGGGGTGAAATTTATCCAGACTGCTGACAATGTATCCTATTAGTTTGCGGTATATCTTTTCCTGAATATTACGAGTGTAGGTTATTCCAGTTTCCTTCAGATAGGTTTTAACAAGGTATAGCTCAAGCCCAGGAGTGAATAGTTCATTTCCCAGCTTGATTGTTTCAAACGAAATGTACTGTTTTGCCATAGAGTGAATGAAACTTTCCACCGAAAAGAGGTAGCCTCTTTTTATTTTCATTAGTTCCGAATGAGGGATCAGGATTACTCCAGGCAGAGAGATGAAATCGGGCAGATTGTGGACAGAAATTGAGATGCAACTTCTACTTCCACTGACTTTTGTGCTCATCCAGGAATCAAAATCCTTTACCAATTCCGCAATCCTTTCTACAGTTTCTTTTCGCTTGGATAATGGGAGGATGTACACGTCTATATTCGGGTAGTGTTTTGTTATGAGTTTTCTTTCTGAGGAGAGGATTATTGTAAAATATTTTTCCCGGCATTTTTCAAAATGCACGAAGACTTTTGAATTATTCCAGTGTTTTTTAATTATTTTTGAAGAACCTATAACGGCGTATCCTGAGTCAACTGAAAAAGTAACGTCAAAACTGCAAAAGAAGTCTCTATTTTTGAATTTATCTCCTGCCAGAGAGTTGATATCAATTTCCGGATAGAAGGAGTTTAAAATATACAAGTCACCTTCTTTTACAGGTATTTCAGTGAGGGTTCCATTTGGTATGTACAACAAATATTCTATATTTATTTCCAGCTTATTTTGATTATATCGAGTAGGCAAATAAATAAGGGAATCATTTATAAAAATCGGTTTTACGCTCTTACTTCGAACTTTAACACTTTCTATTTTCATATACGGGGGTTCCTCAATTCTTGCCTCGGCAGAATGAAAACTTTTAGTATTTATATTTTTGTATCTATTTGGTTTTAGGAGTAGTACGATGGAATCAGCAGAATCAAAGTTGCTTATTGTAATGTAGCAGTCTCCAGTAAGCAAACTATTTGCAGTATTTAGCTCAACGTCTAATCTATAATGAACATCGAGGGGGCTATTATCTCCATGTGCTATATTGAAAACTAATAATAAAAATAAGATAAAAATATACTTTTTTGAGTTATTGAATTTAACGCTTGACCATTCGAACATCAAAATTCATCAAGTTCGAAAATTCTCGATTAGTTTCAAGAACTCCTGTTCGCTGAGGATTTTCACTCCTAGTTGCAGGGCCTTATTGTATTTTGAGCCGGGATTCTCCCCTACAACCACATAGTCGGTTTTTCTACTTACTGAGGATGTCGCTTTCCCTCCTAACCTCCTGACCGTTTCCTCTGCTTCTTCTCTTGTCATTGAGGACAGTGCTCCAGTAAAAACAAAAACTTTTCCTGCAAATGGAGTCTTTCTTTTTTCCTCCTCGGGTTCTTCTACAACTACACCACCTTGAAGGATTTTTTCAATCGTTGCAACGTTTGAATCTTCCTGAAAAAAGTTGTAAATGCTTCGGGCTACAATGGGCCCTATCCCTTCAATGTTTTCAAGCTCCTCCATAGAGGCGTTTTTTATTTTCTCAAGATTTCTAAAGTGATTTGCAAGCAGATTTGCAGTATGCTCCCCCACGTTTGGTATTCCAAGGGCATAAATGAATCTAGCAAGTGTGGTTTTTCGGCTCCTACCAATAGCATCCAAAATGTTCTGTGCTGATTTGTCAGCCATTCTCTCGAGCTGCAAAATGTCGTCTTTTCTTAAAAAATAAAGATCAGCTACATTTTTAATTATTCCCTTATCCACCATCTGATCTATAATTTTGGTTCCGAGTCCTTCTATATTCATTGCCCTTTTTGATGCAAAGTGCTCTATGCTTCCTTTGAGTTTGGCTGGACAGTTTATGTTCTGGCAGCGGTGAGCTGCTTCACCTTCCTCTCTTACAACTTTGCCTCCACAGATAGGACATCTATCAGGAATTTTGTAAGGTTTTTCCTTGCCAGTTCTCTTCTCTGGAATTACTTTCACCACCTCAGGGATAACATCTCCCGCTCTTTCAACAAATACCCAGTCCCCAATTCTTATATCCTTCCTTTCCACTTCATCTTGATTGTGTAGCGTCGCACGAGACACCACAACTCCACCTATGTTCACAGGCTTCAATATAGCTACAGGGGTAATTATTCCTGTTCTGCCAACACTGGCTTCGATGTCGACAATCTGAGTTACTTCCTGACGGGGTTTAAACTTACCTGCAATAGCCCATCTTGGGCTCCTTGTTTTAATCCCTAACCGGGTCTGGTGCTCAAAAGAGTTTACTTTGATTACAATACCATCTATTTCGTATGGAAGAGTATCGCGAAGCTCCTCCATCTGTCGATAATATTCCAGTATCTCATCGAGGTTTTTGCAGAGTTTGATATGAGGGTTGACTCTTAGTCCCCACTTAGGTAGAGTCATCATGAATTCGTAATGAGTATTAAACGCAAATCCCTCACAGGTACCAAGCCCATAACAGAAGATATTCAGCGGTCTCGAAGCAGTAATTGAAGGATCAAGCTGACGCACACTTCCGGCCGCAGCATTTCGCGGGTTAGCGAATAGTGGCTCTCCCTTTTTCTCTCTTTCCTTATTGAGTTTGTTAAAATCCTCTTTATTCATATAAACTTCACCCCGCACTTCAATTAATGGCGGCGGCGGAATCTGGTCCCTCCTGAGGGAAAGGGGAATGGAGCGAATAGTTTTAAGATTCTGAGTAATGTCCTCTCCCGTTATTCCGTCACCTCTAGTGGAACCTGTGACAAGTATCCCGTTTTCATACACCAGCTCTATAGCGAGTCCATCGATCTTAGGTTCACAAACAAACTCTACCTCTTCGCCAGGGAGATTTCTTTCCACTCTTTCAACAAACTCTCCTATTTCATTTTCATCTACAGCATTATCCAGGCTCAGCATTGGAATGCGGTGAGGTACGGTGTTGAAAGCTTCTAATGGCTTCGCCCCCACTCGCTGGGTCGGAGAATCAGGGGTTTTGTATTCCGGATATTTCTCTTCGAGTTCCTGCAGCTCCCTGAGGAGTCTATCGTACTCTGCGTCACTTATTGTTGGATTGTCGAGGACATAATAATTATAATTTGCTTCATTTAATATATTTCTAAGTTCCTCAATCCGTTTTTTTATGTCCTCCATAATCCCCTTCTTGTTTTTTAGCCCTGTTTCTTCAGGGTTTCATAAAAAGGTTTAAACAGATCCACGGGTATAGGAAATATTGTGGTAGAATTGTTCTCAGCCGCTATCTCCCTCAGTGTCTGCAAGTAACGTAGCTGAAGAGCTATGGGCTGTTGTTGCATTATTTCTGCAGCTTCGAGAAGTCTGTTTGCAGCCTGATATTCACCTTCTGCATTGATTATCTTAGCTCTTCTTTCTCTTTCAGCTTCTGCCTGTCTTGCCATTGCTCTCTGCATATCTTGTGGCAAGTCTACATGCTTGATTTCTACCTGTGAAACCTTTATCCCCCATGGGTCAGTATGCTGATCAAGAATCTTCTGGAGATTTGCGTTTATTTTTTCTCTTTCGGATAGGAGTTCATCAAGCTCTGCCTGCCCGAGTATGCTTCTCAAAGTGGTCTGAGCAAGCTGACTCGTTGCAAAAAGATAGTCTTCAACCTCTACGACAGCTTTTGATGGGTCCAGCACCCGAAAATATACCACAGCATTGACTTTTACCGAAACATTGTCCTTGGTAATTATGTCCTGAGGTGGAACATCCATTACAACTGTTCTCAAACTAACTTTGACCATCTTATCCACGATTGGAATGAGAAGGAATAGCCCTGGTCCTTTGGCACCAATTAACCTCCCAAGCCTGAAAACCACTCCTCTTTCGTATTCTTTTAGAACTCGTATTGCACTGGATAATATCAGCAAAATAAAAATAATTAACGTAATCAGTGGTATTGAAAACATCTCCTGCCTCCCTTAAAATTAATTTGTTTTTTCCACTACAAGAATCATCCCCTCTACAGCTTTTACTTTTATCTTCTCCCCTTTGGATATCTTCTCAGAAGCTCTTGCTTTCCAGTACTCTCCATGAACCATAACCATGCCCTCAAGGTCTATATCTGTCAGGGCATGTCCTTTTTCCCCTATTATTCCTTCACTACCAGTCGAAACCTTTTTTCTATGGGCTTTCAGTGCTAAGGATAGGGCAATAATAAAAAATATAGCCGTGAATATTACAACGGGTATTATCACCTGAAGAGATATAGAAAAAAGCTGCTTCGGGGCTTCAGAAGTGTTTATTAGCATCATTGAACCTATAATCATTGATATTATTCCTCCAATGGTTAGAAGTCCATAACTTGTTATTTTTACTTCGAGTATAAAAAGAATAATGCCCACAATGATCAATGCAAGCCCTGCATAATTTATGGGCAATATTTGAAAGGCGAAAAATGCCAGGATAAGGAATATAGCTCCCAACACTCCGGGGAATATCGTTCCCGGGTTTGATAACTCAAAGAAGAGGCCATAGAAACCAAGAATTAACAGTAAATAAGCAATATTGGGATCGCTTATGGCATTCAGTATCCTGAAATGTAACCCCATCGGCTTCATAACCACCCTTGCATTCCTGGTGTTTAATCTCACTTCCCGGGTAGGAGTCTTTACCTTTTTTCCATCGATTTTGGCTATGAGTTCATTAAGATTTCCCGCTACAAGGTCTATAACATTTTCTTTGAGGGCCTCAGTTTCAGTTATAGACACGGATTTTCTTACCGCCTCTTCAACCCATTCTTCATTTCTTCCTCTTTCGCGAGCGATCGCTTTTATGAAAGCAACGGCATCATTTGTGACCTTTTCCATCATTGTTTTTGTGCTTGACGAATCCTGCCTGCCGCCAAAAATGCCACCTCCACCGATGCTTACAGGATGAGCTGCTCCAATGTTTGTCCCGGGTGACATTGCCGCAATATGAGCCGCGATAGTTATAAAAACTCCTGCTGAAGCAGCCTGAGCACCACGGGGGCTTATGTAGACAATAATAGGTATTTCGGAATTGAGAAATGCTTTTATAATATCCCTCATGGAGTTCATTAGCCCGCCTGGCGTGTCCAGTTCGAGAATCAGGCACTCAACCCGAGCAGTATCGGCTTTTTTAAGGTAGGAAGTAATGTATCTTGAGGCTACCGGATTTATAACTCCCTGGAGCTTGAGCACCCATACGTCCTTTGCTTCGGTTCCCTCTACCAGAACAAGTACTGCAAATGTAGCGATTAAAATTCTCAAACTTTTCATTACTTTACCCTCTGAAGCAAAATATAAACGAATATTATAATTTACTCAACAACTTTGTCCACTATTTTTATTTTCAGGGGCTTTCCTTTTGGATTTGCTGGAGGAAAACCATAAATCTTACCATCAGCACATTCTATAATCAGGAAATAATAGAAAAAGTTTGCCCCTACTGTCATTTCAGGTATGATCGGGAAGCGATAAATTCCCTGATGAGAAACTAATTTGAATTCCTTAAACAGAGCGTCTACATCTGTTTTGTAGAAAATTGACACTCTTACAGGGTCACACTCCTTGCTTGGAATTGCAAATGTGAGGTATATAGGTTTCCCTCGAATTATTTCCTCAGGTGCGCTCTGAAAAACCATCGTTTCATGTGCTTTTGAGAAATCTATGGCAGACAATAGCCAAACCAGTAGTAAAAGAGTTGCCCTTTTCATTAGAGTGCAAGAGAAGTGGTTATATTTATTCTATGTCTTTGGAGCCTTTGATCAGTTAAAGTTCCAAAAGTTTCCTGATAGATAAGTTCCTTTGTAGACACAAATTTGTATGCGATGAATAGACTTAACTCTCCAATAGAATATTTTATACCGGTGGAGATTTCATTTATACTGGAATAGTCCTTTCCCAGATCTCTGTAAGGTTTCTGAATGATCCTGTAGCCGAACATTAACTCTATTTTTCTCCCTATATGGTAAACTGCACCAAAGCTCACATCTAGGGTTTGTTTTAGTAGGGAATGGATATTACTGTTTATCTCCGGGTCAATGCTGAGTGTATCCCCATCCTCCCCTACATCTATAATATCGCTATTGAATTTTATCATGTTCCAGTTATGGAAAGTAGCGTTCAGAGCAAGTTCAAATGCACTGGTTTTGAACCCCAGCGCTGTAGAAAATTCTACAGGATATGTGATTTCATAATTAAGGTTGTATTCCCATGTATCGCTTTCCTCATCTCCTGTGTCGTATACTGTTTTGTATTCGATCTGACTTGTCTCTTCTGTTTTTAATCTAATAGGAGTGGAAAGTCTGAATCCGTACAGGAATGGAGTATATACATAGGTAAGTCCGAGAGTTATATTCCTGCCACGATATTCGGGCTCTATATTTTCACTGTCCATATAATAGTGGTGTTCAAAAAAGTCCAGAGTATCTACCTCTTCTCTCTCAAAGTCGTGTATTCTATAGCCGTTATAAAAGTTGATCGAACAACCTACAAATAGATTTTTTCTGAATTCTACAGAAAACCCTATGCTTAGTGAGTTCAGAAGACCTGTTTCCTGTAAATTGTATTTGTTAAAGACTGTGTCAGTAGAGGATGTAATTTTGTAGAGCCCCTGTGCTACGAATAGATTGTCATATACCGCTACGGGCATATATGCGATCCCGAGCGCGAGTGTGCCTCGATATACCGGTACATTGTAGAGGAAACCGATACCACCAAAATTTTTATACTCGGATTTGCCAGACTTTTCTTTTCCCCCCACGCTGGGGGTCGAATATTGGTACATTCGATTGTTTTGAAAAGAAACCAGGAGAGAAGTCTTTCCTGCCAGCCCTAAATTCGCAGGATTGGAAAAAAGAGCTGTAACATCCTTTGCTAACAGAGCATGATCGCCAAAGATAAAAGAATATCCCGCAGTGGGATTTAGATACTGAAAAGGCTTTAAAGCGTCCTCATAAGTCTGAGCTAAAAGCGTAGAAGTTATAAGTAAAACTAAGAGAAATAAGCCACTGTATTTTCGAACCATTCACTTTCTTCGTCTGTTAATTGTCGCTTTTTTTCGGCCTGTCTGTCCGGTAGATCTTCGAATCCTTTCGCTGGTTGGACAGGATGTTTTTGTCGGGGGCGAAGAGTAAATCCTGGTACGTACCTCAGGGACTTTGGGCATGGGAACCGCGTCAGGTGAAGTGGTAGGAGTGGGAACAGGTCTATGTATTGTTTTTACCTCTTTCGAATTGGGACCTTTCCTTATGTTTATTTTGGTTTCCGTAGTAACTGGACTGAGGGGCAGATAGGTACCGGAGGTAGTTGAAACTGGTGGGGAAATAGCTTCTGCACTGGAAGAGCTGGGTGACGATGAGTAATATGTTTTTCTCTTACGCGTGAATGTTCTACCTGATCCTCTCCCGTGAACGTATTTTTTTCTATTGGACCCGGATATGAAATAATAATAGGGATTATAGTAGTAGCTGTAAGGATAGAAATACAGAGAATTATATCCATAATAACTCGAGTAATAGGGATCGTAGTACCAAGGACTTAAATACGAACTTGCAAGGTAAGGTGGATACCCAGAGTATAGAAAATCGAGATAAAAACGGTTTAGTCCAAGACTATAGTATGGATAGTAAGGGTAGTAAGGGAAATATGGCATAAATGGGTTATAAAAATTGCTATACGGACTGAATAGAGGGCTAAACCCATATCTCAGATTAAGACCATAGTAAAACTCAGGAGCAAATTGGTAATTGCTGAAATCGTAACTATAGAATTCATAGTCATAGCTATTTTCTCTTCCTATAAATTCATCTTCCTGAGACGAAGGCGGGAATATTTGAGTATAGCAGCCCATCATTGTTATTGCAAAAATTAATATCGGTGTTAATAAAATTTTCTCTTTCATTTTATCACCAAGCAATCTCTTTTCAATTCAATATAAGCAAACTATCTAATTAAATCAATACATCTCGGTTTAATTATACTGACTTTTTAAGTAAATGATTCTAAGGAAATCAAATATTAATTAATTTTTGATTTTGTGGAAAAGGTAATGAATAATGAAAGTTTTGAAGTCATCCTTCTAAAATGTAAAATGTAAGGGGAAATAGATTTTGGGCTTTTTATTATTGTTTGGAGATTTAACGATAACTGTTCAAAGCTGGGTGGTACACAGTTTTTAACAGGGACAAAAGCTTTAACAACTCTATTAGAAAAAAAGAATCTTCAAGTATAACCCTTTA
>Ga0136651_10001606_pt1 | contig 12461 bp, 14 predicted proteins | sample Mar14236cmmetaG_FD_94867 | JGI IMG/M metagenome (GOLD analysis project Ga0136651, IMG submission 94867) | Marine hydrothermal vent microbial communities from Guaymas Basin, Gulf of California to study Microbial Dark Matter (Phase II) - Marker... ...
CGCCTCTTTCCTTTCGCCCTTGCTGAAACCTCCAGGGAGCGCCTGCTCCACTCCTGCAGGAGCTCCGGATCCTCGATCACATCCGCCGGGACCTCGAAATAGGACATGACCATGGGTCTGTCCTCGAACGGTTTGAAGGGTTTCATGCCCTTTTCCTCGAACAGATGCCGGTTGGTGTCATCCACCTTCAGGTACAGCACGGCTCCGACCACCAATCCGAAGATCCTTCCACGGCTGTATATCCCCCCGCCCCCGAACATCTTCTTGAGGGTGACATCTTCAAGATCCCCCATCTGGGAGAGAACATATCCAGCAAATTCGTCATTGACCGCCATGGTTCCGGGACCTCACATCTTGACAAGGGGCTCCTCTGCGCCGAGGAATTTTTCCGGATCCTTCGAGAACACGTGTCTGCAGCCGGGAGCACAGAAATAGTACATGTTCCCCTTGTATTCCCAATTCCATCTCGCATCCTTCTCGTTCACTTCCATTCCACATACGGGGTCCTTTGCCATCTCGTTTACCTCCTTGATTCCGGTTTGAAGTTCTTCAATGTGAGCGAGAGGGTTACCACCGTTACCGAGCTCATCGCCATTGCAAGACCGGCGAATTCGGGCCGCAGGTCAAGGCCCCATGGATGAAATACTCCGAATGCCACGGGGACGAGCATGGTATTGTAAGCAAAGGCCCAGAATATGTTCTGCTTTATCCGGGTCATCACCTTTCGGGCAAGTTCGATACCAGTGAGGCCGTCCGACGGATCCCCTTTCACGAGAACGATATCGCCGCTCTCGATCGCAATATCCGTCCCCTGTCCCATGGCAATCCCCACATCCGCCTGGGCCAGAGCCGGGGCGTCGTTGATCCCGTCCCCCATGAATGCCACCTTTCCGCCTCTTTCCTGGAGCTCCCTTACCTTGATCGCTTTCTCGTGCGGGAGCACCCCGGCTATGACGTTCGAAATACCCGCCTCCCTGGCCACGGCCCCTGCGGACCGCTCGTTGTCTCCCGTTATCATGTATACCTCGAATCCCCTCTTCTTCATCCTGGAGACAGCTTCCCTGGCTCCGTTTTTCAAAGGGTCGGATACGGCAAGGACGCCTGTCACCATGCCATCCATCAGCAGGAACGAGAGGGATACCCCTTTCCTCTCCATCCGGTCGGACCATTCCAGCAGGGAAGGGTCCATATCGAGTTCTTTCTCGTCGATGTATCTCCTGCTCACGATCATCACTTCCTTCCCTTCGATCCTTCCCCTGATGCCCACGCCCTCAATTGACTCCACATCGACGGCTTCCGTCAGGTCGATATCTCCGGCTCCTTCCAGTATGGCCCTGGCCAGGGGGTGTTCGGAGCTCCTTTCCAGGGAAGCTGCAGTTCGAAGGGCCTCCCGCTCCGTCATGCCGGAGGTCATTATGCCCGAAAGACGAGGTTTTCCCGAGGTGATCGTTCCGGTCTTGTCAAGCACAATGGTGTCGATATCCCCCGAACTCTGCAGGACCTCCCCGTTCTTGATCAGGATGCCCATCTCCGCCCCCCTGCCTATGCCGACGGTTACGGCCGTGGGTGTTGCGAGTCCGAGCGCGCAGGGGCAGGCTATGACAAGTACGGAGACCACTCTCGTGAAGGTAAAGAGCAGTGTCTCTCCCGCCATGAAATACCAGAATACGAATGCGAACAGGGCAATTATCAGTATCACTGGGATGAAGTATGACACAACTCTGTCCGCCAGCCTCTGTATCTTCGGTCTAGAACCCTGGGCCTCCCTGACGGATCTGATTATCTGGGCCAGCAGCGTATCCTCCCCCACCCCCGTGGAAACCATCTTCAGTGCTCCCTTTCCGTTAACTGTGCCTCCTATGACGGGATCGCCCGGACCCCCGCGGACAGGCAGGGGTTCTCCCGTTACCATCGAGGCATCGATATAGGATGTACCTTCCGAGATCCTGCCGTCGACAGGTATCCTCTCTCCCGGCCTCACGAGGATCGTATCCCCCTTCTTGACCTCCTCGATGCCCAGTTCCACGAACCGTTCTCCGTTCCAGACCAGTGCCTTGTTCGGCCTCAGGCCCATGAGTTTCCTGATGGATGAGTTTGTCCGTCCCTTTGCCCTCGATTCGAGATACCTGCCCAGGGTGAGAAAGCCCGCAAGCATGAGTACCGTATCGTAGAACATGAACTCCGGTCCGAGCCCTATACGAAATGTTCCGAGGACGGAGGAGATATAGGCAGACCCCATACCCATGGAGTACATCACATCCATGTTCAGGTTCAGATGTTTCAGGTTCCTGAATGCCGCAAGGAATATGGGGAAGCTCACGTAGATGAACACGGGAGTTGTCAGAAGGAACAGTGCGAGCCCCATGTCAAAGGGTGGTCGAAGACCGGACCACATCAGAAACATGAGGGGGAGTCCGACTCCCATACCGAGAAGTGCCTTGATGAGTTTTTTTCTCTGTTCCCTATCTCTCCTCCTCTCCTCGGCATCCAGGGAGATCTCCTCTTCTCTCCCGAGATATCCGTATCCCAGGGCCTCGATCGTTTTCTTTATTGTATCGAGCCCCACCATCGGATCATTGTAGACCACCTTCAGGGTCCCGGTGGAAAGGTCAAGCTCGGCTTTCCTGACACCCTCGAGCGACAGGAGAGCCTCCTCCAGGTTCTTCCTTGAGGAGGGATCGTCAGCGCCGGACAGCCTTATCCTTGCTTCGGAGTATGCCGTACCGTATCCGAGTTCATTTATCGCCCGGTCCATATTATCGAGGCTGATCTTTGACGGATCATATCTTATCCTGGCGGTTTCCGTTCCCAGATTGACCTCGGCCTTCTCGACCCCCTCAAGCTCCTCCAGCACTGATGAAACGGCCTGGGTGCACATGGCACAGGTCATACCGGTAATCCTGATGTCCGCCTCCTTGGAGGTCAATCGTCGCGCCACCTTTGTATTGAGAAGCGGAGCAGCCGTATAATGGATTTCCATTACATATTAGAACCAGCGGCAGATCGGGCTCCCTGGAGCTCTCTCAGGGCGGAGAGGACCTCTTCCACATGACCCTTGACCTTCACCCTTCTCCATTCCCTTCTTATCCTTCCCTCGGGATCGATGATGAACGTGGATCTTACAACACCCATGAACTCCTTTCCGTAGAGTTTCTTGGGCTTCCATACATCGAACATTTTCATCACCCTGTGATCGGGGTCGGAGAGGAGTGTGAGCTTCAGGTCATGCTTTCCGATGAACCTTGGATGAGATGCCCCGCTGTCGGGGCTCACTCCAACCATTGAAGCATTCGATTCCACGAAATCATCAAAATGACAGCTGAAATCAGATGCTTCCTTCGTGCATCCCGGGGTGTTGTCCCTGGGGTAGAAGTAGAGGATCACCCACCTTCCCCCGTGTTCATCGAGGCACCATTCCTTTCCGTTCTGATCCTCCAGGCAAAGGTCAACCCGTTCGCCTTGCTTGACGATATCGATTTCCGACATGTTTTTTACTTCGTATCGGGCAGTCGGTCCTTGAACATGGACATTCCCCCTGACTATAGGGGTATGACCTGCGGAACGGGGTTCAGGGGATGAAGTCCTTGAGCCTCATTATGTCGGGATTCACCTTCCCCCATCTTATCATGGAAAAAGCCACGTCGATTATCTCAGGCCTTCCCTCGAGGTATCTGTCATATTCGAGGCGTATCGAATCGAAGTATTTCCTTGCGGTGACCCAGTCCCGGGCCGCGAATATCACCAGCAGGTCATAGGTCCCGTTGAGGTAGTACGTATCTATCAGTCTGATGTCAAGATCCCCCGGCGCATTCGAGACATGTCTCCTTATCAGCAGGTCCGCCTGTTCGTCGGTCATCGGTTTCAGTTTGATGAGCAGGATGAAGGATTTCCAATCGATGGCATTCTCATCCACAACAGCGGTGTAACCCCAGACGGCCCCGCTCTGTTCCAGTTTCTTTTTCTCCCTCCATACCTTCTGTCTGTAGGAACCGCAGCTCCTTGCTATCTCTTCAAGGCTTCTCGTGGGGTCCTTGAGGAGTTCGTTGAGTATTCTCTGTCCCGAGAAACCGGTTGTTATGCTCTCCTTGTATTTCCTCTGCATGATATCCCGCCGGGTGTCGAATGATTTACCTGAATTAATCTTTATTGCATCGCGGACCGTTCCCCCGTCCAGCACGGGGCCGTACCTTTTGGGCTCTTATTGCCCTTTTTGGCAGCTTCCACATTAAAAAGTTTTAAACAATAGAACATCACTATCCGAATACAGGTCCCGCGGGACCAGGGGAAAGTCAACATAAAGGAGCGGTGAGGGATAAAGATGCTGATTGAAGCCACCAATCTTGAAGGCCTGGAGGTCATCACTGACAAGGGTCTCTCCCTTGGATATGTGGAGGATGTCATAGTTGACCTTGAATCTGGCGAGGTATACGAGCTTCTGGTCTCGGATACGAATGAAGAGCTTGTGGAGGATGGTGCGAGCGTCGGGGTCCCCTACAGATGGATCCAGTCCATTTCAAGAGTGGTCCTTCTCAAGCACTTCCCCGGCAAGATCAAGAGAAAGGAGCAGTTCGAGATCCCCGCGGTATCCCCCGATGGGAAGAGGAGGAAGCTCAGGGTCGTGAAGAAGCAGTATGGTGACGGCGGTGTTGGCCGTCTCGGATGGAGATAGGCGGGTCCTTGCATGGGGTTCAAGGATCTCACGGCCCTGGAGATGAAGGTGTACGAATTCGTGAGGGACAGGGACTATCATGTCAGACCCTGGATAACTGCCGATGCCGCAAGGGAGCTCAACATCACCGAGGAAGAGTTGTATACGGCAATGTCGGAACTATCCAAGAAGATCAGGGATAATTTCTGGATTTACTATGATTCCGGACATCTGCATGTCGTTGCGGATTGAATATTGAATCATACCGCCTCGCTCAGGATGACGTGAACATCCTTTCCACCCTTCACACGGTCGATCCATATAAGCCCGCCGTACCTGGATATTATCTTTCTGACAAGGTAGAGACCCAGCATGTGGGAGCCCCATTCCGTTGAGCTGGGCCTCTCCATGAGAGCTTCCTTCATCTCCTCGGATATGGAACCCCCGTCATCCCTAATGATCAGGTGGATTGGTTCCGGAATGAGATTGGACATTGAAGGGTCCCGTGATATCTTCACACTGATGCGGTATTTCTTCTTGGTGGCGAACTTTCTCGAGATCTCGAAAATCCTTATGAGCGCCTCCTCAAGGAGGTCGTCTGCCATGACATGGTATCCCGATCTCTCGCGCTCTATCACCGGTGTTTTCATCTCTCCCTCGATGGCTTCGCTCCATCTGGAGATGGCCCTCTGGAAAGCCTGATCCAGGTCAACGGGTTCGGGCTGGATGTTGGGCTTTATCTTGGACATGACCTTAACTTCCCTGATTATCGAGGAGCTCTTCTTCACCTCGTGGAGGGCCCTGCGGACATAGTCCCTTTTCTTGCTTTCGGGGATGTTCTCCATTTCGAGCAGCTCAAGGTATCCGACGATCCCGGCGTTGGCATTGTGGATATCGTGTATCATGAGATCGTTGTACAGTGATAATTCCTCCATGGCATCTGCCAGCTTGTCGGTCTGCTCGCGCAGGGACTGCTCCAGCTTCTTCGTCTTGGTGATGTCCTGTCCCACCATGAGAACAAGGGACACTTCGCCCTCACTGTCGAAAATGACGGTGTTCTCCAGGAGGATAGTGATGGTCTCGCCGGATGAGGCCCTCACATGGCTCTCGTACTGGGTCCTGAACCCGGTTCCTATGTTCCACTGGAACACCTCAAGCTTCCCCTGCTCGGCATCCCTGTCAACCAGATAATCGAACCATATGGTGTTCATGACCTCTTTCGGGTTATAACCAAGGGTCCTGCGGGCCCCGCTGTTGAATATCTTGATGTGCCCCTCCATATCGATACCGATGATTATGGCGTTGGAGTTCTCGATGAGCTCATCACCCAACCCCCTGGGCAGCTCCCCCCCTTGCAGGGCGGAATCCGATGGAGATATGTCCATCCATATCTCCAGCAGTTTATCGGTCTTTCCCCCCTGGATGAGGGGGATCACTATGACATCGAACTTCCTATCCCCGCCCTTCATCGGGACGGTCACCTCCATGGTGCCCCCCTCCCCCTCCGCGAGAGCTCTCGTGAGGATACCTTTCAGTGCCTTCCCGGGATGGTTGATGGGATCTTTCCTTTTGCTGACGAGGTTGATCTCCTCATCCGCGGCGGAATTCTGGTAGATGGGTTCCAGTCTCTTGTTGAGTATCGTGACGGGGAATGGAAGGTCCTCGAGCGCGCTCCTCGGGATGTCGTTCCCCATGGTATTCACGGGAAGCTCGATGAAGCTCCCTATTATCTTCTCGGTATCTCCCTCGACGATCTTCCCGAACCTCCCCATCAGGTGTATCCTGGCACCGCCCGGTCCCTTCCATGAGAACTCCCTGGCCATCGGCATTTTTTCCGGAGGGGCCTTCAGGATCTCCAGAATGGAAGGTATGTCCGCCGGCTCGACAAGGTCGAAGACCGCCTTCCCTTCGATATCTTTCCGGGACAGGGAGCATGTATTCGCCATCGACGTGTTGGCGAACTCGATATCGCCTTCCTTTCCGAATATCATGATCCCGGTGGGAAGCGTTTCCATGAATTCCATCTCCCGTTTGCCGAGGATCCCGCCATTCCGATTCAAATGTCACCCTCCTTATCGAGGTAGATTCCCTTTTGCTAAACCAGGGGGTGATTATTTAAATGTAATTCCATCAATGACGGCGGCCGGAACTTCCGGTGCCCTCCTGGGAAATGGTAAAGTAGCATCCGGGGAATTCACGATCATGGCTGAGGGATCCGGCTCTCCCGATACAAGGGCATGGGTGGAAAAGTACAGACCGGTGCGTCTTGACCAGATAGTTGGAAACCCCGGAGCCCTGCGGTTGATAAGGTCCTTTGCCAGGTCATGGGAAGGGGGGAAGGTCCCCAAGAAGAAAGGAATAATATTCGAAGGTGAGGCGGGGGTTGGAAAGACCACCACCGCCCTTGTCCTTGCAAGGGAGATGGGATGGGAGGTTATTGAACTGAACGCCTCCGATGCCAGGAACCTGGAATCCATCAGGAAGGTTGCCACAAGGGGAGCCATATCCATGGATATCACGGACACGAGGGGGTACGAGGATCACTCCCTCGTGAAGCGGAAGATGATCCTGATGGACGAGGCGGACAATCTGTTCGAGAAGAGCGCCGCTTCCGCAGAGGGAGAGGAGGTGGGCGACAGGGGGGGAAAACGTGCCATTGTCGAGCTTTTGAGGCTGACAAGACAGCCCGTTGTATTGATAGTGAACAATCTCTACGGCCTCATTTCGGGAGCGGGTGCCTCGCTCAACTACACATGCGAGAAGGTGAAGTTCAGGAAGCTCCCGTCATCCACCATCGCGGGCAGGTTGAGGAATATATGCGAGGCGGAGAGGATCGCATACGAGGATGATGTCATCAAGGCCATCGCCGAAAGGTCCAGCGGTGACCTGCGGTCGGCAATAGGTGATCTACAGCTTGTATGTGCCGGAAGGAAAAGGATACGTGTGGAGGACCTGGCCATACTTGGTTTTCGGGACAGCAAGCAGAATATTTTCAACGTCCTCGACCGTGTGTTCTCGGCTCCCGACATGAAGAGTTCACGGAACGCCATGATGGAGTTGGACGAGACCATCGATACACTGATGCTCTGGATGTCGGAGAATATCCCGAACGTCATGTCCCATCCCCGTGATCTGGATTCGGCCTATCAACTGCTGTCGAGGTCCGACGTCTATCTCGGAAGGGTGAGACGAAGGCAGAACTACAAACTCTGGTCGTATGCGAAGGATACGCTTGCGGCCCTGTCCATAGTCCGAAGACACCCGGGGAGACGGGCCAGGTACAATTTCCCTTCATATCTCCGGTCCATGTCAAGGACCAAGGAGTCCAGAAAGCTGTTGAAGGAGACGGCAAGGGCCCTGGGGCTCCTCACACACACCTCCATGCGCTATCAGAAGGATGATGCGCTGATGAGGTTCGGCCTTCTTTGCAGGAGGGATTCCGAATTCGCCTCCCATATCATGGCCAGAACGGATCTTTCAAAGGAGCATCTGAACATATTGACCGGTGGAAAGCTCAAGGAGAGGGAGCTGTCCGCCATCATGGATGAGGCCGAACTCGTAAGGGCCGCCATATCGGCTCCCCGAGGACTGAAGGGGGATCTTTCCGACTTCGACGGTACCGAAAGCGGTTCAGGGTCGGGTGGGAATGCGGAGAAGGAGGAGAATCAAAACGGGGGGGAGGATGCAGCCAGCACTCCCCATCAAGCCAATCTGTTCGATTTCAATTAGATTCAGAGGTCCATGTCAAGGTCATCCTCTTCGAGAAGGTCCTTTGTCGATATCCTGCCTCCCGCTTTCTTGACCTTTCTCTTGAAGATTCGGAATTCCTCCTCCTCCATCTCCTCGTCGATCTCATCATCCTCGATTATTCTCTTCTTTCGTTCCTTCTTCCACTCTTCCCTTTTCTTCTTCCGCATTTCCTTCCAGTACCTCTTTGCCTCTCCTCTTTGTTTCCTGGCAACCTCGGGCGGCAGCCTCCTGATCCGCCTGTCCCATACCCTTCCCCGGTGCCGGCCGTACATCGCCACAGCCGCCAGCATGATGATGATGAGCGCCAAGACCGGAATGTTGTTGCTGACCATTGCCCCGATGTTGCTGAATTTGAACCACGCGGTCTTCGCATCGGTTATCTTCAGGAAAGCCTGCCGGGATATGTTCTGTTCCGGGGAATATCCGATGGATACCAGCAATTCGTAATCACCCGGTCCGTTCCGCCTCTCCCAGTGAAGCTCCCTGGTCATGTTCGCAGCGTTCATCTCGGAGGAGACGTCATCGTTGGGAATTATGACGCCGTTGAGAAGAAGCATCTTGTAGAGTTTGGTCCAGGGTGCCATGAAAGCATCCTTGTATTCGAGTATGACATGATGCTTGTCGATCTTGACATCATGTATCTCCAGGGCGTTCGATCCGAATGTTATCCCGGAATCATATGTCTTCGAGCCGAATTTGAGCACGGCCCCTCCTCCGTTGCATCTGGCGGTGATCCTGAGAGAGAGGGACATGCCAGGTTCGATGGTGGTGTCGTTCCCCGGTGGGAACGACCCCGATCCCACTATCTTGATGTCCTGTCCCTCCGTGATCCTTATGTTTGGTACGTAGATGCTAAGGAGAACCTGTTCACCCCTGAGGATCTCGAAGGTGAAGTCGGATGATGGTGATCCCCCGTCCGATTCCTCCTTGAAGGCATACACGGTCACTTCCGCTTTCCCGCCAAGGTTTATCCGTTTCTTGAGGGGTTGGGTATACCATGTTCCCACCGATTTCCAGTAGGTATGACCCACCGGAAGGATGCTCAATCCCCTGAATCCGTCCCTGATGAAACCGTTCGGTATCGTTACGGCCTGGTATTCATCGGTCGATTCCGGGGTCAGGGGTGTCATCTCCATGCCCTCGGCAAAGTAGAGGTGTGTCGGATTCAGCTCCATGGGTGCTATTTCCTGGCCTTCCACATTGGAGGAGAGAGGTATGAATATCCCGATAAGCAGCAGGAGGGCCAGCAGGATGGATGCCGTGATATTTGCTCTGGTCGTGCTCATTTCGCTCACTCCAATGTCCTGTCAGACATACAGTGGAATCATATCCCGGATGAGGATATAAGTTTTACCTATATCCAATCTAGATGATTCCCGACAATCACCCGATGATCACGGCTCTTCGTCCGTCAATCGAAACCCATTAATCGTATGAACCACTGGTCGGTTCCATGGTCCGGTCGTTTCGGAGAAGATATATCGTATTCCACCTAGTATCTCCGGATAATGTCGGTAAGGGTCTTCTCATCAAGATGATCCGGGACAGGACAAGGTCCCTTGACGAGGAGGAATTCTCCAGGATCAAACCCTGGCTTGTATACCATAACGATGACTGGGCCATCCTGAGATGCGGTCACACCGGGGTGGCCGGAATGATATCGATACTTCGCTCGATGGATGGAGCTGTATTGAAGGAGGGGAAGCTGCACATCAGGGTCGCGGGAGTTTCCGGAACACTTCGAGGGGCCTTTCGGAAGTATGTTCCCGAAAAGATAAGGGCGGGCAGACATTACAGGGAGGAGAGGTGAGGTCCGACCCCCATCCTTCCTGTTGTGACTTAACCCAATAAGTATATAATTCATTAAGAATCTCATCGTTGGTCGAACCAGGGGTCAATGAGCAGACCCTGGATGATTTCAGGAGGTAAAATCGATGCAGCCAGGGAATATGGCATACGACAGGGCCATCACGGTGTTCTCCCCGGACGGAAGACTGTTCCAGGTGGAATATGCGAGGGAAGCCGTGAAGAGAGGAACGACAACTGTTGGATTGAAGTTCAAGGGAGGGGCGATACTGATCATAGACAAGAGGATAACATCCCCCCTGATAGAACCGACGTCCATCGAGAAGATATTCAAGGTGGATGATTTCATAGGCTGCGCCACCTCCGGCCTGGTTGCGGATGCAAGGGTACTGGTCGACAGGGCGAGGATCGAGGCCCAGATAAACAAGATCACCTACAGCGAGAGGATCCCCGTGGATGTTCTTGTAAAGAAGATCTGCGATTTCAAACAGAACTATACCCAGTATGGCGGTGTCAGACCCTTCGGGACCGCACTGTTGATAGCCGGAGCGGATGACAAGGGCATCCATCTGTACGAAACAGACCCTTCCGGGGCCATGATGTCCTACAAGGCCGGGTCCATAGGTTCGGGCAGGTCCGTCGTCATGGAGATATTCGAGGACAAGTACAGATCGAACATGTCCCAGGAAAAGGCGATATTGCTCGGTCTCGAGGCTCTGATGGGGGCCACCGAGGAGGGGAGCCTGAACACCCTTGCGGTGGAAATCGGGATAGTGAAGCAGAAGGAACCCTTCAGGAAGATGGATCCGAAAAAGGTCATAAAATACGTGACGGATACTAAGAAATGAGGTTGTGATGAAGATGGTATCCCTGGACGATGCTGTGATAGCAAGGCTCGACAGGGACGGAGAGAGGTTCGAGATATTCGTCGACCCCGACCTGGCCCACAGCGTGAAGGAAGGCGGGCCCTTTCCGGAGATCTCGGATATGCTCGCTGTTGAGGATGTCTTTCTGGATGCTCACAAGGGGGACCGGGCACCTTCCGATCTGCTGAAGAAGGTGTTCCATTCAACGGACATCGAGACAATTTCAAGAGCCATACTCGAGAAGGGAGAGATCCAGCTCACTACGGAACAGAGGAAAAGGATGCAGGAGGAGAAGAGGAAGAAGATAGTGGCCCTCCTTGCAAAGAACTGCATCAATCCCACCAACAAGACGCCGCACCCGCCTGCAAGGATAGAGCTGGCAATGGAAGAGGCGAAGATCAACATCGATCCGTTCAAGAGTCCTGAATCGCAGATAAATTCCATACTGAAGGCCCTTCGCCCGATAATACCGATCAGGATGGAGATGGCCCAGATTGCGATCAAGACAAAAGCATCCCATTACGGTAAGCTCGTGGGCGAGGTAAGGTCATTCGGAAGGGTGCTAAAGGAGGAGTGGACAAAAACGGGGGAGTGGATATGTCTCGTTGAGATACCCGCCGGACTTCAGATAGATTTCTTCGATATGTTGAACTCGAGAACCCACGGTGAAGTGGAGACCAAGCTCCTCAACTGAAACGTGTTCCCGTTCTGCGGAACATATATATAACGAAATCATATGTAGGCACCTCCCGGTGCCGACAGCACCCGAAAAAGGAGGCCTTTCATGAGCAGGCGTACGAAGAAGGTTGGGAGTTCTGGACGGTTCGGACCCAGGTACGGTCTCAGTGTCAAGAAGCAGATAAGGTCCATCGACCAGAACAGGCACAGCAAGTATACCTGCCCGAGATGCCTGAAGAAGAACGTGAAGAGGGTTTCCGCCGGCATATGGGAGTGCCGGTCCTGCTCCCTGAAATTCGCCGGAGGGGCATATTCCCCGAGAACGGGGAAATTCAAGACCCTCGAGAACCGCCTGTCGAGGTTGTAACATGTATCGCTGCGGAAGATGCGGAGAGAAGCTGGTCACCGAGTTCAGTCCGATCGGTATCCAGTGTTCGAAATGTGGTTACAAGATCTTTTACAAGGAACGGCCCAACAGGAAGAAGGTCATAAGCACTCGATGAGGTGATGGTCGGTGAAGACCGTCATAGAGGTGTGGGCGGACCTGCCGGACGATGTTTCTTTCATGATATCGGAACCGCTGCGGATCGAATCGATGAGCTCCCCCCCCGGTGGTGAGGTGAAGGTATCCTCCACCGATGACAGGAATTCCCCCATTCTCGAGATGAGTTCGGAGGACCCATCGACCGCCAGGGCCATGCTCAATTCCTATC